>OJGU01000631.1_pt1 | contig 18681 bp, 12 predicted proteins | sample 1594741 | NCBI WGS metagenome assembly OJGU01 (sample SAMN05416841, study PRJEB24817) | seawater metagenome | isolation source: Sea water | place: Canada:Atlantic | collected 2013-07
TACGAGATGTAGAGAGGTCTCGTGGGCTCGGAGATGTGTATAAGAGACAGGGCCCGGTGGCAGTGCAGTCGTTCAATCCGCTCTCGATGGCATGGTTCCGCCGAGAGCGACCCGACATCCCTCGGGGGCTGCTTGCCGGCGACATGCACGAAAGCGACTTCGGGCTCGCCAAGCGCGTGTTGCTTCAACGCATGCTCCTGGCCCCGCACGTGCGGCCCGCCTACGTGGGTTACGACCTGCAGGCCCTGCCCGAGCCCTCCGCGTCGTTGTTGCGCCGGTTGGGAGTCCCGCTGCTCGCATGGACGGTCCGCACCCGCGAGGAGCAGACTCGCGCAATGCAGCTCGCGGACAATTACATCTTCGAGTTCGTCGAGCCGATCTCCGTTCGGCGCTGAACCAAAGAAGAACGCCGGCCGCAGCTGCGACCGGCGTCTGTGGAAGAGCCCCGAGTCTAGCGGCGGCGGCGACGGCCCCAGAGGCCGAAGAGCACCATGCCCGCGAAGAAGACCCCGCCGCTGCGACGGCCGCCGACGCTGCATCCCTCTTCGTAGTCTCGGTCGTTGGTGATGCGCGACTGACCGTCGTGGACCGCTTCACCGCAGTCGTCGCCGTCGACCTCGACGCCGTCGGGCACGAGGCGGATCGCATCGAACTGCAGTTGCTTGCCGGAGCTTCCCTGCTTGTCGGAGAGACGCACGTGCTGGTTGCCGCCCGCGTCAAACTCGTAGGAACCGAGCGTGATCCAGCCTCCGTCCTTCTGGTCGATGGTGGTGCTCTCGTTGCCGTCCGCGGACTTGATCTCGTACTTGGCCGACGTCGCCGACGTGTGGTCCGGGTCGATGTGGACTTGGACGGTGTACTTGCCCGCGTCCTCGAAGTTGAGCGACCACAGCCCGAAGTTGTACTCGGAGCCGGTCGTGGTTCGGGTCCAGGTCAGGTCTCCGTCATGTCCGGCGTCCTCGTCGCGCCAGTACTGCGCGGGCCCGCTGAGCGCAAAACAATCCTCGCCGTTGTCGATGATCGTCGCGTCGTCCGAGGCGACGGTGCCACACCCCATGCCGTCATCGTCAGGCTCATCCCCGACCGGTGCGCCGTCGGGACGCAGCGCAAGCAGCATCTCCATCGTTCCGTTGAACTGGTTGGTGTCGACCCCACCGCTGACCCCCGCGGTGGATCCACTGTCCGTGAACTGCCAGAAGTCCCAGTCTGACCATTGGCTCGGGATATTCGGACAGTTGTTGGTGTAGTGCGCGAGCCAGAACGGATGGTCGCTCCACTCTGAGGACCCCACGTAGTCGCGCCAGAAGTAGCGGCCCGAGTAGATGATGGGCTCGAGTCCAAAATCTTCCACGCGGTCGATCCAGGTGCGGACCGCGGTGGTCATCTGAGCCTTGCTCCAACCCGACGGGCGGTGCTCGACGTCGATGACGGGCGGAAGATCCATCTCCGTGATCGGGCAGGTGCGCGCGTCCATGTCGCAACCGATCTTTTCCAGCAGATAGTCGGCTTGGCCGAGCACCGATTGGTTGGGTCGGAAGAACTGGTAGGCGCCGGTGTAGATGCCCTCTTCGCGCGACTCTTTCCAGTTGTCGTCGAAGTACTGGTCCTGGGTGTTGATGCCGTCGGACACCCGCACGAACGCGAACTTCACGTTGTCGCCAGCGACCTTGTTCCAGTCGACGTCGCCCTGCCACTTGGAGATGTCGATGCCCTTGAGCGTCGTGCCATCCGCACAGGTGACATCCGGAGACGGGGGGGCGTCCGCGTCCTGCATGGGTTCGGACAGGCGCAGGCCGTCGCCCATTTCGGCGTCTTCTGGGGGTTGCGGAGTGTTGTCGGAGACGAGACCGGCGGGTCCGACAATCAAGACGAGAGCTGCGAGCGGGGTCATCAACATGGGGGGTGCCTTGAGTGTGGGCACGCACGGGTTGAAGGTTCCCGGCTCCCTGAAAAGGGAGCTTCAGGCCCTAGAACGGCCGTCAGCGGCCTCTGCATCACGATATGTGGTCTTTGGGGTTACATGTAGGGAGTTGAAGATCGAGCTGTAGCCGAGCCCTCGGATGGATCCGCTCACCGTGGGTCCGGCATCCCGAACGCACGCGCGTCGTGACTACGGCTTCGCGCGCTGATCTCGGCCGAGCCAAGGTCCCTCTCCCCACGAACGAGCTGCGCATACCGGTACAGATTCACGGTGGTGCAGACGTGCTCTGGGATCAGGGCCACCAGCTCTCCAAGTGCAAGCCTGCCGTCCTCGAGGTGGCATGGCCGGTGCTCTTCACTCGCGATGGTGGCTTGAAGTCTTGGGTGATCGACCGCGACACACCCCGGCGGCGGACAGTCCGGGTTGAGGCCCTTGCTGCCGGCATCCAGCGTGACGCGCCCGGGGCCGGGCGTCGCGATGACACGGCTGAGCACGAACGCGGCCTGGCGCAGGGAGAGCAGCTCGGCTGCGGGCGCGGTGCGAAGGTCGCTGAGCACCAGCGTCCCCGGAGACACTTGGTGCTGCCACGGCCCATCGCGAAGCGCCGCGTTGCCCAGCGCGTGGTGGAAAGCGTGGGTGCCAGAGGTGATGACCCACTGCACGTCGAAGGCGACAGACTCGGCGAGCTCGGTGAGCTGTGCGTAGCCCAGGGTCGCGTCCTCGAGCTGCGACCACGCAAGGTGCCCTTCGTACCCATGCAGCCCGACGAGGTCGACGTTGGTCGCGTGCGCACAGGCATTCGCCCAGCGCTCGGCACTCGTGCCCGTCCTCCCCATGCCCACGTCGACGTCCAACATCGCAGTAAGCCGTGTCGGGGCTGATTCGAGCGCAGCATCGAGCTGGCCCAGGTGATCCGGGCTGTCCGCGAGCAGGCGAACCTGGCTCTGCGCAGATCGAGTCGCCAGTTGGGCCGCAGCCACCGCCGCCGCGGGATGCAGCGGGTACGCGAGCAACACATCCACGGGGGTCGAACCGGCGGTCCGCAGCGTCATGTCGAGCTCGTCCAACGTCGCGCACTTGAACGCCGTCACCCCTTCGGCCAGCAGCGCGCGGACGATCTCAGGATGCTTGTGCGTCTTGACGTGCGGCCGCCAACGTCCTGGCCCGGCGAACGAGGCCATCGCCCGGACGTTGTGGGCGACCGCATCCAGCTCCAGGACGAGGGCCGGGGTGATCAGCGTGTCCAGGCGTGGGGCCAGGGCACGGAGGATTGCGTGAACCCGCGGGGAGGCCTCGGAAGATGCGGACATCTGTCCGAGTGTACGGCGCGAGGGACTCGGACTGCCTCCGAGCTAGCTCTCGGGGCAAAGGCTCCGTTTCAGGGCCTGACGAGCCCGAGACACGCGGACCGAAGCGTTCTTCTCGCTGATGGCGAGCTGCTCCGCAATCTCGCGGTATGTTGACCCCGCGAGCCGCATCTCGAGTGCGAGACGGAGCTTGCCAGGCAGTGTCTTGATCGCCGTGGCGAGGGCTCGGCGCTGGCGCACCTGTTCGAGGAGCTCATCGGGCTCAGCGGTGTCGTCCCTCCAGACGCGTACGCTCTCCAAGACGGCCCGGCGCTCGCGGAAGGTGATTGCACGGTACTTGGCGATCCTGAGCACGTAGGAGCGCAGCGAGCTGTCCCCACGATACGCCGGTAGCGCTTTCCACACAGCGAGCCGAATCTCTTGGGCGAGGTCGGCCTGATCTGAGGGATCCGCGAACCTCCGCACGATCGCCCGGATCGCGGGTTTGCACTCCGCGAGCGCATCCTCGTAGCGTCGCAGACGCGCCTGGTCGGCGTGGCTTCGAGCTTCGTCTGGAGACTCGGTCGCCGGGAGTCGGGGCTGCGGCAGCTTGCCCCGGTATGGCGCGCTCGCCTGAGTTCGAAGCCCGGTGTCGACGCGGCCCACCAGTGCCGCGAGGGGCCCGAGCAGCTCGCTCAACGGGCGGGCGTCGAACAGCAGCGCACGCACTGCGTTTGTGAGGGGGTCGAGCTCGGGCCCCGCCGGCTCGGTCACGTCATCGCAGAGATTCTCCGCCAGTCGGAGCCATCGCCAAACCTCCCCCGTGATGCCAATCGCGGAGGCGTACGCGGAGCCTGATTGAGACGCGATGAGCTGCTGCCACCATCCTCCGTTGGGGGCGTCCGAGAAGCGATAGGCATGGGCATGCGCGTGCTCCAGATCCGCGAGGAGTGTTCGAGTGTCGGATGCGAACGAACGGTGCGCGGCGGACAAGTGAGGGGGGAGCGGCTGCTCACGCGCGAGCTCGCAGACGCTGGGCCCTCGAGAGCGCCATGACGCCCTGGCCTGCAGCAACCGAAAACCGTTGAGAAGCGGGGCGACCAGGCCCAGTGGGAAGCAAGCCACAAATCCGGCGGTCACCAGAGCGGTGAAGAACAGAGCCGCGCCCATGAACCCATAGTACCAAGCCGGTCCGATTCCCTACGCCTCGGGCGAGATTGGTTTTGACCCCCTGCGGCGCGCGAGTTGTTCGGCGTCTGTTGGGTTCTTCGGGTTGTCGGGACGGTTCCCGGTGTGATCCGACGAATGAGCTCGCGTACCTCCGTGCTGGTTGCTGTGATCCTGGTCCTCGTCGGCGTGGCGCGTTTGGTCACCGACACGCTGCACGAGGTCGATCCGGAATACTGGAGGGCGGTCCAAGACTCTTGGCTTCGCTACCTGATCCGCGCGCCCTCCGACGGCTCGTGGGTGGGAGACCTCAACGCCCAGTGGTTCAAGATCTTATCGGTCCCAGCCGGCGTCTCGCTCATCTTCCTGCGCAACCGATTCGGCCCCGATGTGGGCGCGGTGGCAGCAGAGGAGTTTCGAGATTGGGCCGTCCGTGGTGTTTGGATCGGAGTGTTTCTCGCGGGGTTCACGTTCCTCGAGTTTCAGAAACAGTTCGGTGACCTCGCGTTGGTCGCCGGCGAAGATGCTCGAACAAACCACGTGATCCACGTCCTGAGCGCGGCCATCGCATGGATGCTCAGCGCGAGGTTTACGTTTGGCGCCGACGAAACGACGGGGGACGAAGGGAGGCCCGCGTCACAGGAGTACGAGAGCCTCTCGCTCGGACCCGAAGGCGGTCCTCTCCGGCTCCAGCGAACTATGCCGCCTTCGCCAGCGGGTTCCCGGCCGCATCAGCACCCTGAACTTCGGTCATGGTCGCCTGTCCATCCTGCGTGATCCCTTCACGCCCCAGTGCGACCCGGACCGTCTCTGCCCGGTTGAAAACGACGCGAGGCTCGGGGCGAGTCTACGGACGACGCTTGAAGCGACCGAGCCACTCTTTGCCCTCGCGCCCCGGGTTGCTGGTCTCAACCGGGACGATCGACACGGGCTGGAGGAATGGTGCGACGAGCTCGGTGACGAGTTCGGGCGTCATCGGATAGGGCGGGCCGTCGGCGGGATCGGCCCCGGGGACGACCGGGAAGATGAGCGCCGCGAGCTCGCCCCGGCTGGGGTGCAACAGCCGGTCCATCATCGCGGCCCACTGCGGACGCAACTCAGCCGGCAGGGCACACAGGAACGTGTAGTCCCACACCAGATCGAAGGGGGTCTGGGGCGCATATGCGAAGGCGTCTTCGACGACGAACTCGACCTGTTCCCGGTGCGGGTGCGTCTGGGCGAGGGCGTCGAATCGAGCCTTGGCGACCGGCGCCAGATCGAGTCCGACGACGGAACGCTCGGGGCCAGCGAGGGTCAGGACATCGTACCCACTCCCGGCACCGGGCACGAACGCGCGACCCTGCGGGAGGCTTCCGGCCTCGACGAGTGAACGCAGAACGGGCGCCGACTTTCCGGCATCCCAGGGCGTCCGCCCCTCTTCCCAAGCGGCTTGCCACGTCACTTCTTCTTGCCGCCCTTCTTGGCTTTCTTGTCCTTCTCGGACTTCTCGTCCTTGTCGTCGTCGGACTTGCCGTTCTTCTTCTCTTCCGCCTTCTTCGCCTCGTTCTTCAGGAAACGCTCCCATGCGGATTCGCGGCCACGCAGTGCGCTCCATCGACGGATCTCGATCTCGGCCGGCGCGATGCCGTGCCGGGCTCGGATCTCGTTGACCAGCTGCGCACCCACTTCGGTGCGGCATCGGGCCGTGTAGATGAGCTTCTCCTTGCCTGTCTTCTCCAGGCGCTTCCACGGGTCGTACGGCCCGTTCTTGAACACGTACTCCGGGGTGGGAATCGTGTAGGTAATGTTGATCAGCTCCACCTTTCGGGGAACCTCACCGTCGTGCAGCTTCTGCCACTGTCGGCAGTGATAACGGCCGTGCCACTTCTGGTACCAGCTGCCATGACCGCCCTCGCTGCCGCCGATGCGACGGTTGATCTTGCGTTGGCGCGTGTACCAGATCCACGGAAGAGGGCGCGCCTCTTCGGCGTAGATGTCGTTGCGCATGTCCCAGACCTCGCCGTCTTCGTCGGTGACGAGGATCTTGAGGAATCGGTTCGCACGCGGCGGGTTGGGGGCGAACATCTTCCAACCCTGCGTGGTTTGTGTGCGCTGCAGCCACCACTTGAAGGGCTCGTGCGTGTGGGTGCGCCACTTGAAGCTGTCCTTGTCGGGTAGCAGCCAGCAAGCAACGCCGACGACCTGATAGATCACCAGACAAGCGGCCAACAAGCGTCCACGCGGACCATAGGCCCACGGCTCGCTGATCGTCCCATGAGGTACGCGCTCGGGTGCACCCTCGTAGGGATCGGACAGCACCTTGCAAGGCTTGGGCTTGGTGCTGGCTTCGCGCCACATCGACCCCGCGAGGAACGCGAACAGGCCGATGAGTGTCCAGCCGTAGGACAGGAGGTCCTTGTACTGCAGCAACACGCCGGAGGCGGCGATCGCCAGCCCGATGACCATCGTGGACATCGGAAGGCGAACCCCATCGTGGTGTAGATGCGGGAGGGTCGGGTCTTCGGCCGGCGTGGCGCTCTTGCCTTCCTGAACCCACTTGGGAATCACCGAACGCATACCCGGCAGACGCGAGAGGGCCTTGCCGAACACGGTTCCGAGCAGCGCCATCTCCGTGCCGCTGATGAACGCCAAGAAGCCCGCGCTGGTCCCGGGCTGGAACCACCCGATGTTCATCAGCACGAACGCGTGGAGCTGGAACACCAGGCCCACGAACACCCAGACGCGGCGTCCGAGGAACCACTTGAGGAACCAGTCGAGGTCAATCGTGAACTCGCGGCCGCGCAGCTTCAGGTGGAACGGACGGTTTCGCAGCCGCCGCCAGCCCAGCGCAATGATGACCATCCCCAAGATCCAGCCAACACCGAAGACCCACTGAGCCTTTTGCAGGGTCCACCAACCGGCCTTCCAGGGCGCGAAGTTGGTGACGGGCTTGCCGCTTGGGGCGAAGTGCACGGGCCAGAGCACCTCGCAGAGCACGAGACATCCGAGTCCAAAGGCGACCCAAGCCGCGGTGTGGATCCGGTGGGTGGTCTTGGACCACTTCGGCAGCCGTTCCCGCATGCCGAACCGGACGAACATGCCGAGCACGACGACCGGGAACAAGGCTTCCCACGCGTGGGTGATCCACGTGTTGAGCTTGAACAACGTGGTGCCCAGCACGGCCGAGAGCTGCTGCGGAGGCAGGCGATAGAAGTGGTCGAGGTTGAGCGCGTAGTACATCGCGTCTCCTCGCCACCAGACCGAGCCGTTCTTGACGACGCCGGTGTAGCAGTAGATGGCGGCAACCTGGAGGATGATCAGGATGCGCGGCCACGACGGAATGCGTCTGTAGATCGCTTCGAGGCCTTTGGGGTGATCCTCCGAAGGCGCCACTCCAGCACCATCGCCGGGGCCTCCACGCTCGGAGAGCATCCCCTTCTTGCGCAGCTTTCTACAGCGCCACCAGTTGTCGATGCTGTACGCGCGCCCGCACCTCGAGAGGCACAGGTAGAAGAAGAAGCACCGATAGACGTTCTCGGTGCCCTCCCAGAAGATGTTGTTCCGCAGGATGATGCTGTGGAACAGGAACGCGGCGATCCACTTGGTGTAGCGGGTCCACATGCCGAGCATCAGCATCGTGACCGCCAGCTGGAACGCGGCCCAATGGATCCACCACGCTGTTGGTGAGTCCCAGAAGAACAGCAGCGAGTACTTCGGTCCCTTGAGGAACTGCCAGACGCCGGCCCATCCGAAGAAGCCGTACTCGTCCCCGGCCAGTCCGTTGCCGAAACCGCGGAATTGCTCGCGGGCGTAGACCTGGCGGGCAACATCGCTGATGAAGATGCCCTCGTCGGTGAACAGGTACTCGAAGAGCTCCCACAGGCCGTTGATGTTGCACATCGCGCAGAACGCAAAGACGATGCGGAACACGGCCATGGCCCGAGGGTCTTCGGCGCGGAGGAAAGCGCGGCGCCAGCCCTCGCGGTTGATGATCAGGATGAGTCCCGCCATCACCGCGAGGAACAGCATGATCCATCCGGCGGTGGGGGCGAGCTCGAGCGCTTCCTCGTTGGGGATACGCTTGAAAAAGGCGAGGAGTGAACCGGTCACGCGTTAGTCCTCTTTACTGCGGGCGGTAGGCCGCTTGACGTCGGCTTTCGCCGTGGTCTTGTTGGGTTTCTTGGCACGAGCGGTCGCCGAGTCCTTCTTGGACTTCTTTTTCTTCTTGGCGTCTTCGTACACAGGCTCGCGACCCTCGGCCTCGGCGGCCTCTTTTTCGAGCTTGCGGTCCCACTTGCGCTTCTTGTGCTTGAGCCACGGCTTGTACTTCCAGCCGGCCTTCTCATCGAGCGGAGGCAGGCCGTGACGCTCGCGGATGTGGTTGGGCAGTTGGCCCATGACCGTCCGCTTGCAGTCTTCGGTGTGTTCGAGCTTCTCGGCACCATCACGCTCGAGACGCTGTTCGGCGTCGTACCAACCGTGGCGCCAGGTGTCCTCAGGCGAGGGCATCCGGTACCACATCTTCACCAGCTCGACCTTCTTGGGGGCGACCCCCTCGTGCTCGAGCGCCCATTGGCGGCAGACGTAGCGGCCGTACCACTTGCGGTACCACTGTGTGTTACCGGACTCGCCGCCGATGATGCGCCGGTTCATCTTGCGCATCCGGTCGTTCCAGATCCACGGGAGCGGCTTGCGCTCAGGCGCGTAGACGTCGGTCTTGAGGTCGTAGACCTCGCCCTCTTGATCGGTGACGAGCACCTTGAGGAACACGTTGGTACGTGGTGGGTTGGGGGCGAACATGCCCCAGCCCTGGTCGGTCTGGGTGACGGTGAGCCACTTGGTGAAGACGCGCCTCGAGTCGTTGCGCCACGTCCTGAGGCAGTCCTTGTCCGGGGTGAGCCAGACGGTGACCGCCGAGATCTGCCAGACCATCAGCGCGCTGATGATGAAGCGTCCGAGCGGACCGTAGGCCCAGGGCATCTTGGGAGCATCTCCTTCGGTGCGAAGGGCGTTGCTGCCCGGAGCGGGGAAACGTCCTGGGATGATCTCGGGGGTCTCGAGGCGCTGGCCCTTGTTGGCGCGCGCGGTCACGAATGCGACGCCGCCGAGGAACGCGATTCCGCCCACCCAGATCCAGCGCCACTCCCACTCGGGCTGGACCAACACGCGGACGAAGATGCCCGCCACGATGGCGAGGAGTCCGACGTACAACGCCCACTCGGGGAGCTTCGCCGCGTCGCGACGGTGGTGCGGCAGGGTGGGGTCTTCGGCCGGCAGCGGCTTGGCGTGCTTGGAGAGCTTGAGCTTGAACAACACCCAGGCCACGATCCACGCCGCTTCCGCGCCGTACAGATAGACGAACGTCTGCGACAGCATCCCCGTCTGGAACTGGCCGATGTTCATCAGGGTGAAAATCCCGGCCATCAGTGCGACGTGCCACGTTACCCAGATGCGACGGCCCAGGATCCATGTGGCGACCCAGCGTTGCCCGACGTCGTGCTTGCGCTCGAGGAAATCGTCCGCAGCGGGGCCGTCAATTCGAAGCGTCTTTCGGATCTTCGAGATCAGGCCCGGCATGAACTTCATGGCCAGCCAGGGCACGACGATCGCGATGACGGTCCACGCCGAGAGGATGCCGATCTTCCGCCAGATCCACTCGGGCATCAGCTTCTGCTTTGCGTTGAGCAGCGGGAACGTCATCAGCCACAGCATCAGGTCGACGAAGGCGACGAAGCCGACCCAGACCATCCACATGCCGACGCGCCCACGAATGCGGAACGGCTTGCGCCCAAGCTTCCACCACAGCGCCCACATCGCCAGGAAGCCTCCGACCCACAGGCAGAGGAAGACGGTGGGGTGGATCGCCGGGACGAAGTGTACTTTCCATGCGATCGCGATGATCGCGGCCGATGTGCCGATCAGCGACGCCCAGCACAGTCGAACGACCCATGCGCGCCATCCCTTTGCCGGCGGGAACTTCTCGGCCATGGCCCACTTCACCAAGACGCCGATGGCCGCCAGGAAGAAGAACACCTCTCCCCAGTGGGCAAACCAGGACGCGAAACGCAGCAGGTTGGTCCCGAAGATCGCCGCGATGCGTTGCGGGTGGAACCGGTAGAAGTGGTCCATGTTCCACGCGTAGTAGACCGCGTCGCCCTTGGCCCAGACGCTGCCGTCTTTGAGGATGCCGGTCGTCGCGTAGGTCGCCGCGAGCTGCAGAATCGCCAGCCGGCGAGGCCACGCTGGAATGAGGCGATAGATCGCGGCGAGGCCCTTGGGGTGCTCATCGTCCGGAGCGATTCCGGCACCCCCGCCAGGGCCGTCACGCTCGGAGAGCAGGCCCTTCTTTCGGAGCTTTCGGCATCGCAGCCAGTTGTCGACGCTGTACGCGTGCCCGCTGCGACCGCAGATGAGGTACGCGAGGTAGACGCGGTAGACGAGCTCGGTGCCTTCCCAGAACAAGTGGTTCCGGAAGAAGATCGAGTTCATCAGGAAGAACGTCAGGACCCCCATCAGCCGGGTCCGGAATCCGATCACGAACATGAGGGCGCAGAGTTGGAACGCCACCATGTGGATCCAAAACGCCGTCGGGCTGTCCCAGAAGTACAGGAGCGAGTACTTTGGGCCCTTGAGGAATTCCCAGACCGCTCGGCTGTCAAAGAACCCCAGCGGCGAGTCTTCGGACAGGCCGTCCCCATAGCCTGCAAACTGACCCGAGGCGTGGACCTGCCGCGCGACGTCGGCCGGAAAGATGCCTTCGTCGGTGAAGAGCATCGTCCAGTACTCGTAGAAGTCGTTCATGTTCGCGATCACGAAGATCCCGAACACGATTCGGTAGATCCCCATGGCGCGGGGGTCCTCCATGGTCAGCCACCATCGGCGCCAGTACTCGTTGCGCACGATCAGCATGACGGCGAGCGAGACCGCGGCGGCGAGCATCAACCACCCGATGGTGGGAGCCATCGCCACAGCCACCTCGTTGGGGACCTTGTCATCCTTGAACAGGAAGAACGCGTTCAGAGCGTTGCTCGCGCCCACCAACGCGGGCGCGGAAAAACCAAGCAAGTTAGACATGGGGGGGTCGGAGTCTCCGTGTAGACGGCGCGGCGACGCAAGCGCGCTGCGCCGGTTCCTTTAGACCCGTGAACCCACGCTTCCGGCAAAAACCGACCCCGTGTGAGCTGAGTGCGCGGAGATTGCGCAGAACGAAGCCGGTTGGGCTTCAATCGGGGCAGGCGGTCGGCTCTAGCGGTCCGAATTCGGCGACCTGGAGGGCTCCGGCTTGGGATCGGAAGTCGGCACGGACCCGCTGCGGCGAGTGCACGGCTCCGCTGACTCGGACCTCGTCCATGAGTCCGGTGAGGGTGCCCCACTCCCCATGCCCGATCTCGAACGGGTACGGAGGCTTGTCGCTGTCCAAGGTGCCCCCCGCCGGCGACGTCATGGTGCCGCGCGGGTCGCCGTTGAAGTACACGGTCGTCTCGGCGGTCTCTGGGTCGCGGACCAGCGAGAGGTGGAAGAACTCGCCGATCGGGAGCGCCTCCCCGCTGCTGGTGCCGGAGATTTGCCCATCGACCGCGTGTTGGCAGAAGAGCGTTTCTCCGGAGTCCGAGTTGTGCCAGCACCGCGGATAGAAGAAGTCGCCATTGAGGCGCTGAAAGAAGCTACCGCGGCTGTCGACGTCTTTGGTGTCAATGCGTGCCCACGCCGAGATGGAGTATGCGGTGAGCTGACCCTGGAAGCTCGCGGCGATCTCGACGACGTCGTCGTCTCCATCGAATGCGGTGGCCGAACCGAGCTGACCCTGCACGTGCTGCTCAGGGGCCATCGTCCCGAGCAGCACGCCGGGTTCTTCGGGTACAGCGGCGTTGCTCGTGATGTCGCCGTCGAGGCCCATCGGGGCATCGTCGAGGTGCCAGACGCCGAGGAAACCGGCCGACCACACCTCGGTGGCGTCGGGGGGCTCGAGGTCGGGGACGAAGGTGAACGTGAGCGGGAGGGTGTCGGCAGCCGCGAAGGTGGGCAGCTTCAGCCACAGGGCGGGTGTGTCGTCGAACTGATCGGCGCGCTCGTAGGGGAGCACGGCCCCGTTGGCGTCGGTGATCTGCAGCCCGTACTCGCCCGAAGCCAGCCGCGCACGACCCTTGGTCCACTCGTCCAGGGGGAGCCACAGCACGTAGTCGCTCAAGCCCGCGGCCGGCGAGAACGTGCCCGTGTCGATGACGACCTCGGCGGAATCGCAAGGGCTGCTCCCGCCAGAACCAGAGGCCGAGCTGGATGCTGGGTCGGCGGTCGAGCTGGGGTCAGTGCTGGTGGAGCCGACGCTGGAGGTGGGCGTGTCGGTGGTGCTGCCCGATGTCGCCGGTGGCTCTGCGTCGATGCACGCGCCCGGCGACTCGGCGGCGTTGGGTGATCTCGCCCATCCACTTTCGCAGCGGCCAGCCGTCTCGGGATACGCACACGCGGCGTCACCGAGGCAGCGGCCGGCAACGCCCTCGCGATTGCAGTCTCCGTCGCGCTCGCACTGATACGCGCCGAGGGAGGGGCACCCTGCAAGTGCGAGTCCCCCCAAGATCAGCCCTGCGCGCCGCATCGCACCATGGAGCATACCACCGGCGCGGAGGGCCTGGGATCAGCCGCCGGCGCCTTCTTCGGGCTTGGCTTCGGCTGCGGCTTCGGGCTTGGCTTCTGCAGCCGCGGCCGCGGCGGGGTCCCCGTACTTGCACTCTTCGGGGAGCGTCTTGTCCTTGAAGGCAGCGGCCATGGCGTAGCCCTTCCCGAACGCCTCGCACTGTTTGTCGTCGGTCTGCATCGCAACACCGGAACACGAGAGGTTGATCGCGGCAGGGTCGGCCTTGCCCTCTTTGGCGATGACCATCTCTTCGCAGCAGCGAATCGCCTTGGTGCAGGCTTCGGACTCGCTCTGCATGGCGAGCTTGGACTTCCGACCGTTGGCCGGCGCCTCTTCTTTTTTGTCGCCGGCCTTGTCGCCGGCCTTGTCGCCGTCCTTCTTTTCGGCCGCCTTGCCGTCCTCCTTCTTGTCGTCACAACCGACGACGCCGGCGGTCACAGAGAAGAGGAGGACGGAGAGAAGAGCGGCGGTGCGGTTGGAGCGGTTGAGCATCGGGCGGACGATACCACCGGGCCCCGAATCGCCCGCAACCTAGCCGAACAGCTCGTCGACCGTTCCGGAGACCTCGCCCATCTCGTGGTCGATGCCGACGGCTTGCAAGGCGGAGTTGACCACCTGTGCCGGGTGTCCCCCGGGCCGGGAGATGTGTTGGCCGCCGATGGCGTTGAGGCCACCCGCGCGGCCGGCAATGAGCACGGCCATGTTCTCGCTCGAGTGGACGCTCAGCGCGTCGCCGGACTCGGGGTCGAAGCCCCAACCACCTTCGAACAGCATCACCATGGCGGTGTGGTCGAGCAGGGATGATCCATCGAGTTCCTGGGTATCCCGCAGTTTCTCCACGAGCCGACCCCAGTGCTTGACGTGCCAGGCGACGCCGTCGCTGACCGCGTTGAGGCCGACTTCGCCTCCACCCACGCCGTAGTGCCCGAGCTCGTGAATGTCGCTCGCAGCCCCAAACAACGGGTTCGCGTTCAGGAAGCACTGCGCCATCGTGTACATCATGCTGCCCGAGCGGCTCAGGTCGCACGTGAACGCCATCGCCATCAGGTCCGTGAGGACCGTGGCGCGCGCCTCTTCGTCCGAGTAGGCACCGCCCGATTCGTAGCCTCCGGTGTCGCCGTTCTCGACCGAGCCACCGATCGGTGGGTCTTCGCCGGGGTCGGGGAGCAGCTCGCACGCGCCTTCCGTGGGCGCGCTGACTTCGTCGAGTCGTCGTTCGAGATCGCGGAGCTCATCGAGGTGTCGCTCCATGCGTTCTTTGTCGGCCGTGCCCAGCCGCGTCATCAGCGACTGCGCATCCTCGAGGACGAGGTCGACGGCAGAACGTCGACGGCGAAGCGCGGAGAGGGCCGCGGCGGCATCGGCGGGGTCGGGAGGAACAAACCCGGTGAAGAGCGACTCATAGGCCAGCCGGGGGCTCTGAATCGGGTCCACCGGGATGATGCTTCCGCCTTCGTCTCGGTAGGTGATGCGCCCGCGATCTCCCCCGTCTCCGTTGCTGCCGCGGTAGTAGGCGGCCTGGACCCGGTAGTTGAGGAAGGGGTGCAGCGTGTCGCCGCCCAACCGTTCGGCTGCGATGACCTCGGAGGTGGCACCGTTGGCGGACTCGTTGCTCCCGCTGATGGAGCGCACGCCGCTGATGAGTGGAGCCGTGGAGTGGGCGTGCCAACCGATGTGACGGCCCCCTGCTGGGATGCTTCCCTCTTCGCCCCAAGGGATCTCGAGGTCGGTGACCACGGAGACCTCGTCGCGGATGCCGAGGTCGGCGATCGGCTGCAGCGCCCGCTTGATGTCGTAGCCGGCACCGAGTGCGTCGGGCTTGAGGAGGTCGTAGTCGAAGGTTGGGAAGCTCGTGGAGGTTCCGGCAAACCCTACGAAGTAGCGTTTGGGGATGTCCGCGCCGGCGTGAGCGGTGCCGCTCATGATTTCGAGCGCAGGCAAGGCCATGGCGAAGCCCGCGGTACCGCGGAGCAAGGATCGTCGAGACAGTCTGAAGCGAGGCATGTTCGTCGGCTCCTGGATTATTCGGCCGTCTCGTTGCGGCGGTAGCGGAAGGCTTCTTCGGACGCGAAGGACAGCATCAGCGCGGAGAAGTCGAAGTCACCTTCGGCGCCGTTTTGCTCGACCACGAAGTCGATGAACGAGTCGTCGACCGTGGCCAGTTCGGAGCGACCCATCGCGAAACGATAGAGCTGCTCAGCGACGCACCGGTTGAGTGCGCCTGAATCGATGAGGAGCTCGGAGAGCTCGGAGGGGCCAGAGAATGCTCGCCCATCGAGCTCACCCTCTCCGGAGATCACGCAACTCTCGTCGTCATTCTCGACCTCGCGGAACGCTCCGGTGTGGTCATAGTTCTCGAGGCCGAACCCGATGGGGTCCATCAAGGCGTGGCACGAGACGCAGCCCGGTGCGTTGAGGTGCTGCTGCTTGTAGAAGTCCTCTTTGCAGGTGCCTTCCTCGGGCTCGGTCATGTCGACGTCGACCGTGGGCGGCGGCGGCGGGATGACCTGGCACATCATACGGGTGCGGACCAGGATGCCGCGCTTGGTCGGGCTCGAGTCGTCGATCTTGGACATCGAGGACAGGAACGAACCGTGCGACAGCAGCCCGCGGCGTCCGGTTTCGCCGTAGTCGACCCAGCCCGGCTGTGTCGGTGCGGGCAGGCCGTAGTGCTCGGCGAGCGTGGCGTCGACGTAGGTGGCGTCGGACCGAAGCAGGTCCTGCCACGGGAGCGCATCGTCGAAGATGACCCGGTCGATGAGCGCCTGCGTCTCGGCTTGCATGGCCGTGGAAAGATCCGGTCCGTGCGGGAGCGTCTCGTAGCCGAGCCACAGAGCGTGGAAGCGTCCGATCCGGATGCGTGCCCGTTCGTCGAGCAGCATGTCCTCGGCAGCTTCGCGAATGCCCTCGGGGTTTGAGAGTCCGCCGGCTTCGGCACGGTCGAGCAGCGCGTCGTTCGGCGTGCTTCCCCAGATGAGGTACGACAGGCGGGTCGCGACCTCGTAGTCGTTGAGGGCGAACACGTCGGGCACGCCGTCCAGTGGTGTGCCGACCTCGACCCGATAGAGGAACTCCGGGTGCTGAAGCAGCGCGCGGATCGCCACGTTGACGGCGTCGTAGAAGTCGCCGGTCTCTTCGGCTTCGGAGATCAGCGCTCCGTATCGAGCGAGGTCGTCATCGCTCATCGGCCGGCGAAGCGCGCGGCGTCCGAACTGGGTCAGGAAGTCTTGAAAGCAGGCCGCGTCGGTCGGACCCGCTGGTGTGCAGCCGACGGTCGCGTCTCGAAGGCCGGGCTCGAGGGCGAGCTCAGCCACGTCGGAGGCCAACAGTTCGGCGCCGTCGATGAGGGCTCCGCTGGCGTTCTGGGTCGTGTAGTCGTTGTCGAAGGGTTGGCGCCAGTCCTCCGGCAGGAGGAGCGCGGCATCCACTTCGACCCCGAGCAGGTCGCGCACGGTCGCGGAGTACTCGACCGCGGTCAGGCGGCGCAGGCCGGCGTCCCCAACCCGCTCCAGCACCTCCGGCGGTGGTGGTTCGGTTGGCTCACCGGTATCGGAGTCGGTCCCGCCAGAGCTGTCGGCTCCATCGGAGTCTGGTCCCACCCCGTTGGAGTCGGTCCCGCTCAATGAAGGATCGGCGTCGGTGCCGACATAGCAGCCGGAGCTCCCCCCAATCGTTGCCAGGCTTAGCGAAAGCAGAGCCCGGCGCACCCTCGTCGTTCGTGCCACGTAGACAAGTTGTCCGAGCAGCCAAAACGTCCCGATGTTTCGTGCAGTTTTATTCGTGGTGTCGGCTACATACGGCGCGAGTTCAGCCGGCGGTCGCGTAGTCCCATGTGCGGAAGAGTGGGAGGCCCGCGTGTTATGGTCTTCGGCTCTGGCGATGGGGGAACCGACGGACGCACAGCTCCTCGAGCGGTGGCGAAACGGCGATAGGAGTGCGTCTGAGGCTCTTGCACGGAGGCACTACGGATCCGTCCTGCGCTACTTCGAGCTCAACGCAAGCTGGGCTGCGGACGACTTGGCGCAGAAGACCTTCATGGCGGCGGTCGAGCGTGCCGAACACGTTCGTGAAGGTGCGGCCTTTCGGGCCTACCTCATGGGGATCGCGCGGCGACAGCTGGCGATGCACCTTCGGGAGCTGTCCCGCCTGGCTCCGGTCGATGCGTATGACGCCTGCGACAACGGACCGCCGCGAACCAAGCTCAGCACGATCGTGGCCCGCAGCCACGAGCAGCTACTCGCCCTGCGCGCACTTGCGAGCCTCCCTCGCCAGCCGCAACTCCTCCTGATCCTTCACTATTGGGAGGCTGTGCGAACCCCTGAGCTGGCCGGCCACTATGGCGTTCCGGCGAGCACAATCCGGACCCGCCTCGGCCGTGCTCGCGACAAGATGCGCGAGCGCATGAAGCTGATGGCTGGACGCGCACCTCAGCTCCCCTCGAGCGACGCGGAACTCGAGGCGTTGTTCGCCGCACTGACCGTGGATGATGTCGCCGCAGCGGTCGCACAGAGAGATTCGCCATGACCGCCGAAGCTCCGGGCATGCTTCCGGTCGGCAGCCATGTCGGCCGCTACCAGATCATCCGTCGCCTGGCCCTCGGGGGCATGGCGGAACTCTACCTCGCGCGGCAGCTCGGCGACGCTGGCTACGAGAAGGTCGTGGCGCTCAAGCGGGTGTTGCCCCACCTCGCCGAGGACCCTGCGTTTGTCACGATGTTCCTCAACGAGGCGCGCCTGGCCTCGGGGTTGAACCACTCCGGCATCGCGCAGGTGATGGACTTCGGCACCGAAGCCGGCGAGCACTTCATGACGCTCGAGTACGTGCACGGCCGCAGCGTGCTGCAGCTGCTGCGCGAGGCCGGGCGCGCGCTTCCCCGGGCGGTGGCGCTGACGATCATTCACGAGGTCGCAGGCGCGCTTCACTACGCACACGAACGCAACGGTTCTGACGGTCAGCGGCTTGGGCTGGTCCATCGCGATGTCTCTCCGTCCAACGTACTGGTCAGCTACGACGGGGACGTCAAGCTGGTCGACTTCGGAATCGCGAAGGCCACGGCGCACAGCCAAGCGACCCAGACCGCAGCGATCAAGGGCAAGATCGCGTACATGGCCCCCGAGCAGCTGCGCGGGGACACGCTCGACCGGCGCTCTGACGTGTTTGCGTTGTGCGTCGTGTTCTATGAACTGGTCCTCGGAAAGCGGTGCTTCTCGGCTCCGGGCGAGTTTGCGCTGATCAATCGGGTGGCCGAGGCCCGCTTCACCAAACCATCCAAGGTCGATCCCGCCATCGAGCCTGAACTCGAGGCGCTGATCTCCGAGGGGCTGTCCGCAGACCCCGATGGACGGCCGAAGTCCGCCCGAGAGCTGCAGCTGCGCATCGAAGCGCTGGCCACGACGCATGAGCTCCGCCTGTCCAAAGTGGCGCTCGCCGAGTTCATGGAGAAGACCTTCGGCGTGGTGGACTTTCCGCGCACCGATAGCCTGCCGCTTCCGGCGGTCTGGCCCGCAGAGCCCGCATCTGCCGTGGTCGAGGCCACGCCGATCCCGCGGGCACGCGCATCGTGGCCCTGGATCGTCGTTGCGCTCGCTGTGGGCGTGACCGGTGGCATCGCCGCGGTGACGATGACCGGCGACCCGGCGCCGGAGGCCCAGGCCGATGCGGTCGACAGTGGGCCCACGCCCGCCGCTGTCGCTTCC
>OJGU01000632.1_pt1 | contig 18681 bp, 20 predicted proteins | sample 1594741 | NCBI WGS metagenome assembly OJGU01 (sample SAMN05416841, study PRJEB24817) | seawater metagenome | isolation source: Sea water | place: Canada:Atlantic | collected 2013-07
CGTCGGCAGCGTCAGATGTGTATAAGAGACAGCAGTAGTTAGCCACAAAGTGATCGGCGAAGAAATCTTCCGCTTTCGGATAGCGTTCACTGAACAGTCCCCAGAGTCGTTTTCCGCTGACTTCAGAGCGTTTGCAGTCGAATCCCTCAATCGGCCGCTTCGGATGTTCCGAGCTGGGTTTTTCTACGCCTGAGGAAATCTTCATCCAATCGCGAACGTAGGAAATCTCTCCAAAGGGCACGGCGGTCTGCATCATCCCAAACGGGCCGGGATTCATTCCGAAGAACACGACTTGCTTCCGTCGCTTAGCGAAGCGTCTTAGATACTGTTCATGGGCGCTCCATGCGTATGTCAGCGGGTTGTAAACGTGTGTGATCGGCTCAGGAAAAGTCATGGCGTTGAGCGCCGATGTCAGATCCTGAGCGACTTGAATCATCGCTTTGGCTATGCTGGAACTTGGCATTAGGAGGTGTCGATGTTACTCACTGAGGCGTAATAGGCAAATATGAAGCTCTTGTTGACAAATGATGATGGAATCGATGCCCCGGGAATTGCTGCCCTCGAGGCAGCGGTCGATGGTGAAATCTATGTCGCCGCGCCCCATGAGCAGCGATCAGAGTGTGGGCATCAAGTCACGACCCGGGAGCCGATCGGCATTGAGCGACGTGGCGAGAAAACAGTCGCCGTTAAAGGGACGCCGGCCGACTGTGTTCGTTTGGCTTTGAGAGGAGGGGTGTTTGGAGACGTGCCGTTTGATTGGATCCTTTCAGGGATTAATGAAGGGGGGAATTTGGGCGTTGATATTCACATTTCAGGGACGGTCGCGGCGGCGCGGGAGGCGACAATCTTGGGGAGCCGGGCGATGGCCTTTTCTCACTATCGCCGAGCAAGCGTCGAGATTGATTGGCGAAAAGCTTCGGAGCGGGTTGGGCGTGTGTTTGCAGCTCTTCAATCCAGGAAACTTGAATCGAAGAGCTTTTGGAACGTGAATTTGCCTCACGGATCCAAAGCCTCTGAGCCGGGCCACATGTTTTGTGCTCCTTGTCGAAATCCCCTCCCGGTCCGGTTTCAGTTGCCTGATGGAGATTATCACTATTCAGGAGTGTATGCTGATCGAGAGGGTGAACCTCAAAGTGATGTGACTTGGTGTTTCGGGGGGGATATTGCCATTTCTACGATCGCGCTATAAGAACCTGTTTAAGGGTGAAGTGTTTGATTGTTCCCGATTCTGTTGATAGGTAGAGCTTAGATCCCACCTTGGGAATGAGTTCTGAGAGTGCGATCGCCGAATGCTCGATGAATCATCCGTAGCGCCCCTCGATATAGTCGGCAGTTTTCTGGTGGCTAGGATTGAGAAACATGTCTTCGGTTCTCGTGTGTTCGACCAATTCTCCAAGGAGCATGAAGATGCACTCGTCACTCACACGTCGTGCTTGGGCCATATTGTGAGTCACAATGACGATGGTGTATTTGCCGGTAAGTCCATGCATGAGTTCTTCCACTGCTCTGGTTGCTTCGGTATCGAGAGCCGAACAAGGTTCGTCCATCAGGATGACCTCGGGTTTCAGGGGGAGAAGCCTGGCGATACACAGTTTTTGTTGCTGTTCGAGCTGAAGTGTTGTGCCCTTAACGTGAAGCTGATCCTTGAGGTCATCCCAGAGGTACACTTCTCGAAGGGCTTTCTCGACGGCTTCATCGAGTTGGGTCTTTTTCAGATCCTTTCGACGGCTATGAATTCTCAAGCCGAATACGACGTTTTCGTAGACGGATATCGGGAGGGGATTGGGCCGCTGGAAGACCATGCCTACGGATTTACGTAATTGAATGAGCGACACATCATCGTCATAGATGTTCTTTGACAGAATCTTGATTTCTCCTGTCGTCGTGACGTTTCCGAATCGCTCGTTCACTCGATTGAAACAGCGGAGAAGGGTTGTTTTCCCACAACCTGAAGGTCCGATCAGGCCTGTGATTTTACCGTGATTGATGTTTACTGAGACCTTGTTGAGTGCCTGGAAATCTCCGTAGAAGAGACTAAGATCCTTCGTTTCGATACTGTAGTTGGGCTCGTCGCTCATCCGAATACTCCGTTCACGTAGTCTTTGGTTCGTTGATCTTTTGCGGCATCCGAGAAGATCGTCTCTGTATCATCTAATTCAATGAGTTCGCCGTTCCAAACAAAGGCGGTTCGGTCTGCAAGGCGACGTGCTTGTTGGACGAGGTTGGTTACGAGGACGATGGTCATTTTGCTCTTAAGCTCTTTCAACACATCCTCGATTCTCATTGTTGTGACGGGATCAATAGCAATGGAAAACTCATCAAGACAAAGCACGTCCGGTTCATGAGAGAGGGCTCGTGCAATGGTTAGTCGCTGTTGCTGCCCGCCCGAAAGCTTTGTTCCGAGTGTGTCGAGGCGGTCTTTGACTTCGTCCCAGAGAGCTGCTTGCTGGAGGCATTGTTCGATGAGTGGGTCCAGTTTTTTTCGATCGCGAATGCCTGCGGCGCGGGGGGCAAAAGCGACATTGTCGTAGATCGACAGGGGGAGCCCTACTGGCAACGGAGAGACCATTCCAATCTTTCGACGAAGCGAATGAACGTCTTTTGTCTCAAGGATGTTCTTTCCTTCGAAGAGAACCGAGCCGGTGACTCTTGCACTGCTGATATAGTCAATTGTTCGGTTGATTACCTTAAGAAGCGTCGTCTTACCAGACTGAGCGGGGCCGATAATTCCGAGTATTTCATTGTCCCTGACGTCGAGTGAAAGGCCTTTCAATGCGGGCTCTTTCCCGTAGGAAACCTGAAGACCGGAAACCTGAATCTTTGGTTGAGAATTTACCATTTTTTGCGGGATCTGATGTAGACACGAAGTCCGATTGAAATCGCATTGACTGCAAGAACGGTTGAAAGGAGGACGACTGCGGTGCCGTAGGGGAGGGCTTCCGGTACGTTGGGGACCTGCGTCGAAATGGTGAACAGGTGCATTGATAGAGCCATGCATTGATCGAGAAGGCCATAGGCGAAAACGTCCCCCTCAGCGATGGCTTTATAGAATACAGCTCCGGTAAACATGATTGGGGCTGTTTCTCCTGCAGCTCGGGAGACTTCTAGGATGAATCCGGTGAGCATGCCGCTGACGGAGTTGGGGAGGACGATCCCGCGAATCGTCTGCCATTTCGTTGCTCCAACATTCCAACAGGCTTCTCTGAATGACATAGGCACCGCTGAAAGAGATTCTTTAGTGCTAGTAATGATCACTGGCAGGGTCATTACCGCGAGGGTGAGGGCTGCTGCTAGAATAGAACGGCCGATTCCTGCAAAGATCACGAACGCGCCTAATCCGAAGAGCGCGTGAACGATACTAGGTACGCCAGCCAGATTGATGACGGCTAAGTTAACGGTGCGGGTGAGCCAATTGTCCTTCGCGTATTCGTTGAGATAGATTGCAGCCATAACCCCAACTGGTGCGGCAATGCACAGCGACATCAGGACTAAATAGAGGGTTCCGAGGAGAGCTGGCCAGATGCCACCCTGCCGCATGCCGTTTGTCGGTTTCGTGAGCAAGAAATCCATCGAGAGAACAGGGCTTGCCTTGTAGACCATGTAGGTCACGATCATGATCAACGGAATGATAATGAGCACCGTCATCAGCAAGAAGACTGTCTTGGCTGATTTCTCGACTCGTAATTTGTGGCGAATGTAAGGCGTTTCTTGAAACATTATGATTCTCCCTTCTGCACGCGAATGCCTTTAACGATGAGATAGGCGGTTAAATTGATGACGAACGTGATGGTAAAGAGAAATATCCCGATGACAAAGAGGACCTGATAATGGTCTGATCCTACGGGGGCTTCACCGAGTTCCGCTGCGATGGTTGCCGTTAGCGTGCGAACTGAATCCAGAGGACTTCCCGGAATCTGCACAGCATGTCCCGTCGCGAGTAGCACTGCCATGGTTTCTCCCACGGCTCTGCCGACGCCGAGAAGCACTGCTGCGAGTAAGCCGTTCTTAGCTGCTGGCATCAAGACTCGATAGACCATCTGCCATTTGGTGATGCCAAGCGCAATGGCGGCTTCTCGATAGGAATCGGGTACGGCTTTAAGGGAATCCTCGCCAATAGAAACTATGATGGGAATGGCCATCAGCGACAGAATGATGCCTCCATTCAAGGCCGTAAGCCCAATGGGAACATTGAAGATATCAATGATCAAGGGGTTCATCACCATAAGTCCGATGAAGCCCCAGACCACTGACGGAATAGCTGCAAGGAATTCGATCAAGATCTTAAGGATTTCCTTCAATTTCCCAGTGCAGAACTCAGAGATGAAAATTGCAGCGCCGAGACCAAAGGGCACCGCGATTGTCATGGCGATTACCGTCACGCTCGCGGTGCCAGCAATGATCGCTAGAATTCCGTAGCGCTTGTTACTGACAGATGTAGGATACCATTCAGTGCTAAAGAAGAACTTGATCGGTTCCCATTTGGAGAAGAGAAACCCCGCGCCTTCACGGAAGACGAAGAAGAAAATGCCAAGGACAAAAATGATGGCACTGATTCCACAGATCCGAATGACCGTTTCGATCAGGAACTCGGAGACCGTGGTCCATTGTTTTCGCGTGATCATAGGTACGGAGTTTCTCTGCTAGATCGTAATTATTCTTTTGGAAGTGCTACGTAGCCAGTTTCAGAAACGATTTTCTGACCTGCTTCTGCCAAACACCAGTCGAGAAAGGTTTTAACCGGGCCTTCGGGTTCTCCTAGGGTGTACATGTAGAGAGGACGTGCGATTGGATAGGTTTTATCCAAGGTGTTTTGAACACTTGGCTCATAGGCCGTCGCTCCTTCGGTCTTGGCGACTTTGAGCATCTTGACATCAGGAGTGGCGTACCCCATGCCGGAGTAACCAATAGCGCAAGGGGTGTGCATGATCAGTTCCACGACTTCCTTCGATCCGTGCATGTCTCTGGAGCCGAGTTTGTAGTCTCGTTTCTTGCCGAGAACGGCCTCTCGGAAGTAGGCAAAGGTACCAGAGCTGGACTGGCGGCTGACGCGAATGATCTCGTCACTGTCGCAACCTGGAACTTCGACTCCTAGCTGTGACCATTTGGTGATGGTTCCTCCTTCGCCGTAGATCCCAGCGAGTTGCTCGATTGTGATGGACTCCAGTGGGCTGTCCTTGTGGACATAGACGGCCAAGGCGTCGTAGCCCATGATATACTCCTTGGGATCTTTACCTGTGTTCGTCTTGGCCTTTTGGATTTCCTCTTCTTTCATGGCTCGACTGCAATTGGCAATGTCGGTTGTGCCATTAATCAGTGCTGCGATGCCGGTCCCGGAGCCACCGCCAGAGACTTCGATCGAAGCGCCTGAATCGACGGTTGCGTACACTTCTGCCCAGCGCTGTGCGAGGTTGACCATCGTGTCTGATCCAGAATTTTGGATCACCGGTTTGCCTCCGTTGGCTTCAGCGGATGAATCGGCTTTCCTCCCGCAGCCGGTTGATAGGCCGGCAACGAGACAAGTGGTTGTGATAAGAGTTTGGAACTTATTCATGCGATTTATTTTGTCCTAGTATTGCTTGGGTTAGATCAGTGATTTGCTGGGTAAGGAATGAGAACGCCTTCTCAAACGACTCTTCCTTATCCAAATCGGTTGTGGACCATTCTACTCCGATCGTTTTTGTTGGCCCGCTGGGAAAGACTTTCTTGGCGCCGGGAACGAGCGCCACAATGACGTGGTAGTGTTCGAAGTTTGGGATTTGATCGACTGACTTTGCGATCGCGGTGGAGATACTGCAGTTTTTTGCGGCCATTGCCTTTGCCGTGGTGAGGTTTATCGCTTCGGGTTTGAGCCCAGCGCTGCTGAATACAAAGTTTTCGAGATTCATTCCACTTGCGATTCCTTCGGCCATTTGGCTTAGATTTGAATTATCCTGATCGACGAAGAGAACCCTGAAAACCTCGTTGCTTTGGTGCTTCATGTACTTTCCAGTTGCCAGGTAGAGGGCCTCTTCACAGATATTCTTCGCTTGGTCTGAAACACGTTCAAGCCTGCGCGCCACCGTCATGAGAGGGGTGAGGGCTTCTAGAGGGATTTCGCCTCGCTCACGCATGTCGTAGAGCTGAATGTTGATTCTGTCCCGGATCTCATTGGCGATTTCTTCTTTCTCGATGGTTTTCCACGCAAGCGCTTCATCTTTTTCAACAAAGGCTTTCACCGATTGATTGACCATGGGAATTGAGATGTCCGCTAGGGCTTTGAACTCAGCGAAGTCAATGTTGAGATTGAGGGAGTTGATCACGAGGCTTTGCTTGGCGATGCTTTCAGCATAGTCACCGATCCGTTCCAGGTTTGGATTGATCTTCATAGTGGCATAGACAAGGCGAAGGTGTTCGCCGACCGGTTGCTGCCGGACAAGGTATTCAAGGCAAAGACGATCGATTTCCTGCTCTTTCTCGTCGATTGCCTGGTCTCTAAAGATGACCGAGTAGGCAAGGCGCCCGTCCTGATGGATCATTGCTTGTTGACCATCATTCAGACACTGACTTGCTAACTCTGCCATGGACGTCAGTTTGGCGAGTATTCGATCGGTGGCCTGCTGCAGTTTTGCGTCAAGATGTGTATGATCTGCCATAAGATCTAGCTTCTGAGGTTTGAAGAAATTCGATTGTGATCAAAATAGGCCGTCAACAGATCAAACGTTCCGAAGCGGTCATTTGTTGGTTCGCTCGTCATGGGTTTTGAATGTGGGTCTGCTCAGAATTGCGGGCGGTATTGTGTCGAATGTCGGTGGCTTCACAGAGATAGACGACGACCTCTCCAATGTTTTTCGCGTGATCGGCAATCCTCTCGATTGACTTTGAGATAACCATGAGATTGAGGCACCGAGTAATACTCTTAGGGTCCTTCACCATATGATCGGTTAGCTCGCTATGGAGTTGACGGTTGAGGGCATCGACCGCTTTATCCTGTGGAATCACTGCTCGTGCCGAATCGGCATCTTCATTGACAAATGCCTTAAGTGCCTGATCCATCATTGCCATCGCTTTGCCTACCATTCTGGGGATGTCGACAAACTCTTTTAGCTGCGGCTCATAGCTCAGTTCTCGGGCTCTCCGGGCGATGGTCGTCGCTTCATCGCCAACGCGTTCAAGATCCGTGCAGATCTTCATAGCTACTGTGATCAGTCTAAGGTCTCTCGCGAGGGGGGCTTTGGCTAGAAGTTGAATAGCAAGTTCATCGATCTCAAGCTCGAGTTGATCGATCTCGTGATCGGTTGCCTCGACCTGCTTGGCCAGTTCGTCGTCTCGCTCAACGACTGCTCGCGTTGCCGTTTTGGCAGCAGATTCCGCTCGGCTCGCCATCATCAAGAGGCAGTCTTTCAAGCGGTCTAATTCGTTCAGGAAGTGCTGTGTCATCGTGAATGTGGCTCGTTTCTATCCGAATCGACCGGTGACATAGTCTTCGGTTTGCCGGTTTTTTGGGTTAGTGAAAATGGCCTGGGTATTTCCGTATTCCACTAAGGCCCCTAGATAGAAAAAGGCTGTTTTATCTGAGATTCGCGTTGCCTGCTGCATATTGTGAGTGACGATCACGATTGTGTAGCGTTCCTTAAGCGTCAGGATGAGTTCTTCAATCTTGGCTGTTGCGACTGGATCGAGCGCAGATGCGGGCTCATCCATGAGTAAGATTTCTGGTTGAATCGCGATCGCCCGTGCGATGCAAAGTCGTTGTTGTTGTCCGCCAGACAAAGTTAGAGCATTGGTGTCTAGTCGATCTTTGACCTCATCCCAGAGGGCTGCTGAACGCAAACTAGATTCGACGACTTCATTGAGTCGATTGCTCTCACGCATGCCGTGAAGCCTAAGACCGTACATGATGTTTTCTCGAATCGATTTAGGAAAGGGATTGGATTTTTGAAATACCATTCCCACTTTTTTGCGTAACTGGACGACATCAATGTCTGATCGGTAGATATCGTGTCCTGCAATGGTAACCTTGCCTGTGGTCTTTACGTGGTCGATGAGGTCGTTCATACGATTGAAACACCTCAGCAAGGTAGATTTCCCACAACCGGATGGCCCGATGAAGGCGGTGACTAGGTGTTCGGAAACGTTCAGTGAAATCTGATTCAGCGCTTGCACGGCGCCGTAGTGCACGGATAGATCACGCGTCACGATGAGGGGTGCCTCCGCCTTCTCATGATCTGCTGCGTTTTCTATCTGTGTCTGACTCATTGTTCCAGTTTCTGTTCTGACTTAGGTGCGGTTTTGTCGGTTAGTGAAATGTTCTGAGTTTCGTTCGAATCCGTGCTCTCATCAGTATGGTAAGGAGGTTGAGTGTGAATGTCAGGAGCAGTAGTGTGATGACGGTGGCATAAAGAATCGAACGAGTTCCCTCGATGTCGGGAGACTGGGTCGATAGGATGAAAATGTGGTAGCCTAAGTCCATGAACTGGTCCGTCAAATGACTTGGGTAGCCAGACATGTAGTAGGCGGCGCCTGTGAATAGAATGGGTGCTACTTCTCCCGCAGCGCGACCGACAGCAAGCACGCCTCCCGTCATGATTCCGGGAAGTGCTTGTGGAATGACAATTCGAATTACGGTTTCGAGACGGGTAGCCCCGAGAGCCATGCTCGCTTCTCGGAGCCCTGGGGGAATCGCTTTTAGTGCTTCTTCCGTGGAGACAATGACCACGGGTAAGGTCATGACAGCCAGGGTGAGTGAGGCCCAGATAAGGGCTGGGTTTCGCCAATAGGGAGCAGCTTGTTCGGGGCGAAGAATGAGATCAAGATTGCCTCCGATAAAATTCACGAAGAATCCAAGTCCGAAGAGTCCGAAGACGATGGAGGGGACACCTGCGAGATTGTTGACGGCACTTTGGATCAGATTGGTGAGAAGCGAATCTTTTCGGGCGTATTCGGTGAGATAAATGGCAGTGATCACGCCGATTGGCATGACAAAAATAGTCATCAACACGACTCTCGCTGAGGTGCCGGCAATCATCTGAAGTACGCCGGCCTGTTGACTATCGAACATGTTTTGATCGGCTCGAGAAGTGATGAATCGCCACGAAAACGCTTCCCAGCCTTGCCAGAGGATGTTGCTTAGAATGACGGCTGCAAAGGCGAGGATGATCGCGGTGGCGAACGCCATGAGTCCGGTAAAGAAGGGGGATGCCCAATCCTTTCTGGTCGACCGAAAGAGATCTTGGTGATTCTTGGTCACGAGGCTGCCTCCGGGTGAGAGATGCTTTGAAATCCAAAGGGAGATCGAATGATGGCGAGATCAATAGAGATCATGCGATTTTTCCCTCCAATCTTCTTTTCAAGCGATGAATGACGACATCTCCCACGAGGTTGGCGAGGAAGGTTACGCCGAAAAGAATTGTTCCGAGCACGAAGAGGATTCGGTAGTGTTCGCCCCCGAACACTGTCTCTGCGAGTTCGGCAGCGATTGTGGCTGTGATCGTTCGGGTTGAATCAAGAAGACTCCAAGAAACGATACTGGCGTTCCCGGTTGCCATAAGGACGATCATGGTTTCCCCGATGGCCCGTCCGAAACCCAAGACGACTGCTGCAAAGATTCCAGGCAGAGCGGCCGGTAGGACGACGGAAGAGGCGGTCTGCCATCGAGAACTTCCAAGAGCGAGGGCCGCGTGACTGAAGGATTGAGGGACACTCGTTAGTGCGTCCTCAGCGATTGAAAAGATGACGGGAATGACCGCTAGCCCCAAAGCGATCCCAGCCACAAGTGCATTGAGGCGTGATTGATATCCGAAGGTTTCCTGGAGTGTTGTGGCCATCACGATCAGGGCGAAAAAGCCCAAGACGACACTGGGGATTCCGGCCATCATTTCGATCATTGGCTTGATCCATTCGCGAATTCTCATTGGCGCGAGTTGCGACACATAAATGGCAGCTCCGATAGCGATAGGAACCGCGAAAAGGAGTGCGATCAGGCTTGTCTTGAGACTTCCAATAAGAAGCGGAACGATGTTGTACTTTCTGATCTGAGAGATTGGTTGCCAAATAAATGCGGGAGCGTCATAGCCGCTCCATTGGAAAGGCAGCAGGAGGTAGCGCCACCTAGTGGTCTGGATGGTAGCGTCTGTTCCGATCGGTGCCTGGGCTAGTTCTTCGAGTTTGACTTCTAGAAGCAATTCAAGCGTCTCTTTTTCCATCGATTGAAATTCATCTGCACTAAGATCCAAGTAAGCCATTAACTCTTCTGGTGGGGTGGTGGTCAAAGCGTTCACCGGAATTGGCTCGCGAACGATTGACCGTTCCACGGTTCCAAGAAAAATGGGAAGGGATTCTCGGGCAATAAAGACGAAGATGAGGAGAACGAACAGAATCGTGGTTAGCGAGATCAAGAAAACAAATTTCTCCATCGCTTTTTCAATGAGGCTTGATCCACTCTCGTTGGCGAGCGATTGCCAATTCGGGTTGCTATCGTTTTCCTTCATTTGACCGCAATGTGAGATGGATTCACTGAGCTGTATCGTCTCTCTGTCGAGGCAATACAGCGGCAGCTCTCTTTTGTTTCCTGCAAGGGAATCACAAGAATCATTGGGTAGGGTGAATTGTCAATTGGATCTTCTCTGCGTTCTCAGAAGGGAGCGGAAAGTACCCAACCTCAGTCACGATCCGTTGCCCTACGTCACTTTGAATCCATCTTAGATAATCAGTGATGGCGTCTCGGTCTTGGTCTGGGTTGACGTAAATGAATAGGTATCGCCAAATCGGATAAGTCTGATTGCGAACGTTCGCTTCGTTTGGCGCGTATGCAGGACTCTCGTCAGAACGACTGATTCGAATGGCCTTTGCTGTGGTGCTGTAGGCAGCGCCCCCGTAACCGATTCCGTATCGATCCTTCGTGACTGCCTGAACCACAGCAGCTGTTCCGGGCATGGACTGAATGTTGGCTGCGAAGTCTCTTTCATGGAGAACTTTGCGCTTGAAGAACTCGTATGTTCCAGAGCTGTTCTCACGACTGTAGACGGTAATAGGTGCATCGAGCCCTCCAAATTCCTTCCAGTTGGTGGCCTTTCCGGTGAAGATTCTCTTGAGATCACCGAGGCTCAATTCGTCGATGGGGTTCGATTGGTTGAGGTAGACCGTTAATCCATCGAGGCAAACTTTGATTTCGGTGGGGCGCTTTCGAAACGCCCTAATACACGCGGCGCTTTCGCTAGGTTTGATCCGGCGAGAAGCGTTCGCAAGGTCTGTGGTCTGGTTTTGGAGGGCGGCGAATCCTGTTCCTGAACCGCCTCCGGTGACTTGGATTTTGGCATCTGGATGCTCCAACATGTAGGCCTCTGCCCATTTTTGGGCGAGGATCACCAATGTGTCAGACCCTTTGACCGTAATCGTCTCCCCATTGAGGACAAGGGGCTTCGTCAGAAGAACAAGAATGATCATGAAAAGGCCTTTGATCACTGTGTTGATGTTGCTCTGTCTGCTCATGGTCTCACACCCGTTGGTGCCCTCGCTGCTTCTATCGAATCAAGATTGATCGTCTCAGTAACGTTACCCGTAAATATGGCAGGACTGTGACGATTACGTGACAATCCTGCCTTTGATGTGATGTTTGCTCTGGATGGGGCGCCGGCTATTTAAGCGGGCCTTACGAATTCTTTTTCGGCGCTCCGATGTTTCTCTTGTTTCGCGCTCTAGAAATCAATCTGGAGACGGCCTTGAACGATATGGGCATCGAAGTCTGCTCCGGCCCCCGGCTCGACGTCTGCATAGATATAGTTGAGCATCTCCCGGGTGTTCGGGTTGAGATGCCAGTTTATGCCAGCTGTGATGGTGTCCATCTCTCCGCCCGCGACGGGACCATCATTCAGGTCCAGTGACGAATACCGGAGAGCAAGTTGGATCGCCCCTGGTCCATCCCCTGAAAGGGAGAAATTCTTTTTGGGTGTCACCCGTTCAAAGGCGTCGCTTGATTTCTTGTATTTTCGAGACTCACCGGTCAGGAAATACCCTGTCGTGACGGTGTCGCCTCCAAATTCAAGATCGCCCATTGCTAAGGTATCGACGACTTTGTGCATATACTCTCCTTGGATTGAAAAGGTTCCCCAGACGGCGGCTGCTTCTGCTGCTGCTACGGTGTATGAGGAATCTGCGGCAATCGCGCCCGTATCAATGAATCGCGGTGCAATATGAGATTCTGGCCGGGAACGAAAGCGAATGCTGTCATCTTTTGTGTTGGCCGGAGCACCACTCACCTCTAAATGAATGAGTTGCGCTTTCTCGGGATTTTCATAGGCAATCCCCGTAATTCGGGCCACGAGACTGCAGTTGCTATCTACGACTCCGTCACCACTACCATTATCGACGTTGGCAAACGTGGCCGTCCAAGTCATTCGATCGTTCAAGACCGCGTCACCGATGCTGACACCAGCGTTACGCTCTGCCCAGCAGGCTTCGGAAATCGATGATCGTTCCATGAACATGAGGAAACGGCGACTATTCATTGATTCGATTCCGACGGGTTCCTTGTAATGTCCTGCTCGTAATTTCCCGACGACTGGAATATCAGCCCATTCCAGATAGACATCTTTGAAAGCGACTCCGCCGCCAGCCCAGTCCAACTAAACGCTTGCAAACCCCGTCTTCGTTGCCGATTTAAGCCGCTGGTGTAATTCCGTCATTGTTAGGTTTATTATTCTGTGTCTGTCGAGCTTGATGCTTAGGTACCCGTGTGTCAGAAAAATGGCCCGATTGTGACGTTTGTGTTACGGAAATGTGGGGCTCCTTTGTCTATTGAACCATTTGGGGACATCATGGGTGGCGTCTAGGCGATGATGCTTCCGCGAATCATCGCTTGGTGAGTATCGATAAACGGCTTCGATCACTCTGCTGGACGAAAGTTGGGACGGCTGGACACCTTACTCTTCTGATTTACTGGACCTCTCCAGATATCGGTGATCGAGGGATCCAAAACTTTCGTTTCCTGATGTCCCGTGGCATCGTTGAACTACGTCGTCAGGACACAATTGAATGCTCGCTTAGAAGAGAGTGAACTATCGTAGATCCATCAGTGAAACCGAGGAGATTTCCGAAATCAATGTCTCGCCGTTGATCGACATGGTTTTCATCTTGTTGATCTTTTTTATTGTGACGACCGTATTTGTTGAAGAAACGGGAATTGAAGTTCAGAGGCCAGAGGCGGCAACCGGGGTTCTGCTTGAGAAGGAGAGTATTCTTTTGGCCGTCTCCAAGGATGGGCGTATTTAATTACGGGGGGAACGTAGTCAAATTGGAATCTATACGGCCATTGGTAAAGCGACTATTGGGCTCTCAGGAAAGACCCGTGATCGTTCAGGGAGACGAGGGTGCAGATTTTGGCTCTGTGTTAAGAGTTGTCGATGAGGCTAAGCTGGCCGGTGCTCAATCGGGGAGTTTGGCCACTGAACCGATCAGTCAATCGTAGTGAACTCATTTTTCTTTCTACAAAAGCGGCCGGAACTCTACGGGCTCAAGGTAGGAGACCCTTTACGTTTACGGGTTGCACGATCTTGCTCCAACCAAAGCCGATTCGATGCAAGTCGCTTGAGTGCTGAAGCTGGATAACGTTTTGAGGGGGGGCTAACGAATCTGGTGTGAACCACAGGTAGCCTAAGGATTTGGAAGTGAGAGTAGCTAGAGGGGTACCAAAGAGGGTTAGTGTTTCTTCGGTCGCCCCAGGGGCCCCTGTTCTCTCTCTCTAGTCATTCCTTCGCCGTGATTCTCGGTCAGGAATTCGATCATGGACGTTTCGAAAGCGGCCGGAACTTGTGGCATCCCTTGCTCTCTCATCTTTTTGAATGTCTTCTGCCAACCCTCGCGGCTCTTTCCTGCGTTGTTGATGACCATCATGGAATGACATGTTGTACAGGCGGTCTGGACAAGAATCTCTCCTTGCTTGTTTGATGACTTGCGTTCGGTTGTCTCTGATTCTTGAGGTGTCGCGACGAGGCCAATGGTCATCACGAAGATCAAGAAGAATAGGTTGATGTTTCTTGAAATTGATTTCATCGTGTTCATCTATACTGCGCGTACCGCGATTCGATGCATGGCATTGTTGAGATATCCTTTCGGATTCCATCCCGGAACGATCATGGGCTGGCTTCTTCCTTGCTTGTCAGTGGCTCGAGCCCAGACTTCATAATATCCCTTTTCGGGAGATGGATAGAAGCGCTCCACCGTTGCCAGGCATATTTGTTCTTGGGATTTTCGAGTTTAGTCGTTTGCCATGTCGCTCCGAAATCGTAGGTCACGTCGACTCGTTCAATATTTCCCGAGCCGATCCAAGCGTGTCCTCGGATTTCTATTGGAGTTGCTTGAGCTATTGATACTCCTGTCTTTGGAAGTGTGATCATTGATTTCACCGGCATTACAGTGATAATCGCCATATCCGATTCAGCTACCTTATCGCCTGGAGCTACTGGATGTCTGGGAGTTCGGTAGGATGAGCCAGTCATTTTTGTTCCGTCGTGAATCTTGTCTCTAACCCAGATCCGATTGAGCCACTTCCCGCAGGTTGATCCGGGCCAACCAGGACAGACAAGCCTCAGCGGGAATCCGTGTTCTGCAGGGAGGGGTTTTCCGTTCATCTCCCAAACCAATAGAGTTTGTGGGTCGAGGGCCTTATCGATTGGAACACTTCGAGATATCGGAGATTTATTTGGATCCCGGCTCAGGTGAGGGTCTTCTCCATAGTAGCCGATGTAGACGGCTGTCTGTCTTACCCCGAGCGAGTTGAGGACATCGACGAGGCGGACTCCGCGATACTGAGCACAACCTACTGCGCCAAGAGTCCATTGATTGCCACTTGCGTTGGGGTAGTAGCCTGCTCTTCCATTTCCCGCACATTCGATTGTGATTTGGGATTCGTGGTTTTTGAACTCATGTTGAAGGGCCTGTAAGGAAAAGCTTCGAGAGCGGGCAAGTTCCCCATCGATTCGGAGAGCCCAGTTTTCCAGGTTCCGTGTTTTTGCGCGTTCGGGGATATGCCCGTTGTTGCGAACGAAGTGGAGGTGGTTGGGCGTTACTTCGTCGTCGAGCAAGTGGGCAGGCGTCTCTCCGTTCAGCGGCCTATCACTGAGAATGCTGAGCTGCTTCTTATAGTCAGGAACTGTATCGAGGGCGCTTGCTTCCTGGGCAATCGCCGAGGGGATGAGGTCTGCCGGGAGTTTGTCGGGAAAGACGATCGGGGCGCTCTAGCCAGCGACTAGCTGTCTGATGAATTTCCGTTTCATGACCTGATTGAATTCTGCGGCTTGGTTTTTCATTCGATTGCTACGGTGATCCTCTCGAGGATTTTGAATCGCTTGGCCCAATTGGGTCAATAGCCGTTCTGATTGGAATCATCGATCGCTTCAGTCACGTGCGATGGATGTCGTTAACTGATTTGTAACAATCGCGTCGTGGAACTGTGACCTCAAGCGAGAATTCTGAGGCCGCGGATGAAACGTTGTTTGATATTTGGGGGGTTCTTATTGGGAGGTTTGGTTTCCCCGATTTCGGGGGCTGTGTTTGATGACACCCGGACGGTCGTCGATCAGTGGGTTGAAGCACGGAAGACGACTGCAAGAGTTCGGAGTGATTGGGCGGTCGAGAAAGAAATCCTTGGCCGGTCGCTCGCTGCCTTCGAACGCGAATTGACGATCTTAGAGAAGCAGCTGGGGCAAGTTGATACAGGGCGTCAGCGTGCCCAATCGGAGTTGTCTGCGATTGCGAAGGAAAAAGTCTCGCTCCGTCTTGCAAGCGATACTCTCGGAGAGTCGGTAGCGCAGCTTGAGAATCGGATCAGGAGTGTGGTGCCCGGTTTTCCGTCTCCCATGATTGAAAAGATTGAGCCCCTCTTAGCCGAATCCCCGATGAGCCGTTAGAAACCAAGCTGGGACTTTCGGCCCGGCTTCAAAACGTGGTTGGTATTCTTAGTGAGCTAGACAAGTTCAACGGAGCTATCACAGTCGTTTCAAAACTTCGAAAGGATGAAAACGGATCTCAGGTTCAGACACGTGTTTGCCACCCCTCCATTTTTTGGCCCAATCTAAGTGAGAAGATTTTGGGTTGTTGTTGGGTTTGATGTTCTCGTTGGCAAGAACCTTCGGCGCCGATCGCCCGCCGGTTGTTCCTTGGTCACGTGTTCGGGCAAACTCCGCTGGTGTTCTCATTCCAAGGCTGCGATGAGGTCTCACTTTGTTGTATTTCCTCCGCGAGTCTGTGACCACGACCCGGCACTCGCTGTGGGTGAAGAACAGTTCTCGGGCTAGACGTTCTCGGCGGAACTTGTCGTGAAAACTCTCCACGTAGCCGTTTTGCCAAGGGCATCCTGGCTCGATGTAGAGAGTTTTGATCTCGGACTGAGCTATCCACTTACAGAGGACTTTCCCAATGAACTCTGGGCCATTGTCTGAGCGGACATAGTCTGGGGTTCCATGTTCCTCAATCAGGCCAATGAGCTGCTCCTTGACATTCTTTGAGCCGATGCTCCGATCAACATGAAGCAGATGGCATTCTCGTGTGAACTCATCTACGATGCTTAAGATCCGGCAACTCCCTCTTCGGACTGTTCGATCATGGATGAAGTCCCAGCTCCAGACAAGTCCCCGATATGAGGCTTTCTGGGGTGCTTTCCCTGTCGAAGCGCCTCGTCGGCATTGCTTCTTTTTCGGAGACGGCACCGTTAGACCCTCGTTCCGATGCAGCGTCCTCACCCGTTGGTTGCTAACTCTCATTCCGTGATTGCGAACGAGTCTACCGATCTTGTCAGCGCCAAGTTCTGGGTGCTCCAGACTTTGCCTTACGATTGCTTCCTCAACCTGCTGCCTGACCTGCTTCGGATACTTCATCCTGTGAGGGTAGCTCGATCGGTGGAGGTTGAAATAATGACAGGCTTGGCGTTGGCTGCAGTGACGCTCCGAAACGGCCTGTCGAGCCAGATCCCTTCGATGCGCCACGCTCACAGCTTTTTTCAATCGTCTCCTTGAGGACCTTGATGCCTAGCATGGCATCGGTCTCATCCATCTGCCCGTATTTCTTTCACCATCGATGTAGCGTAGCGATGGATATTGGCTTCTGACGGCAAAACGCTTCTTGGTTTAAGTCGCTACTATCGCACTCTCGCAGCAATCGTATAATCTCTTCTGGCTTGTGTCTCTTTTGCTTCATTTCGAGGATTTGGGTTATTCAAATCCTCCCACTCGCTTTGGGCCAGTTTTCTAGGTGGCGGTCACCCGGAATGGCCCAAAGCGATTTCCTATCAGTATCAGTAAAAACCTGATTTTAGAAGTAGGTCCGCACTGCCAGCTGCAAGCTTCCCGTGTTAATATCCGTGTCAGTTCCCAAAAGTTCGCCCCAGGCATACTCATATCCACCCAGGAGCTTGAGGTTCTCTCCGCTGAGGAAATACTGAAATCCAGCGTAAACCGAATGATAGTTCTGGACATTGAGACGTGCGTTTCTGTTCCCATCACCATCATGCCCAAATCGCTGGGTGCGTTGTTCACGTCCCGAGTCCATGTATTGGTACCGAAATACACCTTCGAGCTTGTCGGTAATTCTATAGGAAGGCAATACATAGAAACCCCATGTATCATGTCCAGCCGGAATAGCTGCGGACCCCTTACTTGCTGCAACTCCCTCACGGTTGGCTCCGTAGATGACATCAGAAATGACTTTAAATGGACCTTTTTCGTAATCGACACCCAAAGCAAGTGCGTGCTCATAAGCAGACCCGAAAGTGCCTGCAGCAGCATCACCCCTCGCACGTTCACGGCCACCTTCGTTGTTCACATAGTTCCAGTCGAAGTGGAGGGAGAGATCATCTTTTACCGGGTAGGTGAGGTTGTAGGATGCTCCTTTATTGGCGCTAAAGTCAACCCATTCTGGACCATCTCCATGGGCACCATAAACCCAGGCACCAAGCCGGTGCTCAATACCTTTGGTGAAGAATCCCACCTGGGCTCCCCAAGGACGTTGCTGACCGATTTCATTCACGATAGGGGCACGCTCGACCGTTTTGATGTATCGCGACGATTGAATGTCTTCACGGGTAATATCCTGCTTATCCTTACCGATAATCAAATAAAAATAATCGCTGGGTTCCCATTGGATGTTGAACGTTTGGAAATTGTTTATAAAAGGACCCTCGTCGCTAAGGGCTGTTCTGGAACCATGGCCATCCGAAATGTTTGCGTCGAAACCGAAGGAAAGATTGTGAGCAAAATCGAAGTCCATTTGGATTCGCGCCCGGCGGTGGTGGTAGACATCGTATTCATTGTCTTTGACTCCATCGATATCCTCGTCCTGGCTGATGTATTGACCATGATACCGACCTTTCAACTTAACCGTTCTGATGAAGCCGCTATCGCTCTTATACAAAGTGTTTTTGTCGAATATACTCCACCCTTTGACAGGTGTCACAGTCGGACTCTCATCAACGACTACCACCTTGTCTTCCCCTGCATTCGCAAGGCATGCGCTGAGTATACCCGCGCAAAGGAGTGACCCGATACTTTTATTGGTTTTTAATTCTATCATTTTCTGTTTGCTTGACGGTGCTTTCGGGTATTTAGGATAGCTTGCATTGCGTCAGCAAAAGGGCAGAAATGTTACAAGGCTGTTACGTTTGTTCGATCATGGATGAAGTCCCAGCTCCAGACAAGTCCCCGATATGAGGCTTTC
>OJGU01000633.1_pt1 | contig 18656 bp, 13 predicted proteins | sample 1594741 | NCBI WGS metagenome assembly OJGU01 (sample SAMN05416841, study PRJEB24817) | seawater metagenome | isolation source: Sea water | place: Canada:Atlantic | collected 2013-07
CATCAGCAGTATTTGAAGCGTCATCCTTACACGGGGGCGGCACCCGGAGGCTGGTCTTGGACGCCGCTTCCCGGTGGCGTTCCTGACGCCGACGATACTGCAGGGGCCTTGGTTGCGTTGGATTATTTCTGGTCCGATGAAGATAGCGAACGCCGAACAGCAAAAGGGGGGAGCAATTGGTTGTATCGATTACAGAATATCGACGGTGGGATGCCGACGTTTTGTAAGGGCTGGGGGCATTTGCCCTTTGATCGTAGTAGTCCGGATATTTCTGCCCATGCGATTCGAGCCTGGACGCGTTGGATTCCGAAGTTGATGCCTAACGATCAATATCGGGCTAAACGAGGGCTAAAAAAAGCGGTTGCGTTTCTCCTGAAGGCGCAGCGTGGGGATGGAACTTGGTGTCCGCTGTGGTTCGGGAATCAAGACGTAGAAGGAGACGAAAACCCGACATACGGGACAGCTCGCGTCGTTGTTGCGCTTGCAGAACTTCCTGATCATTCGAAGGCCAAAGTGGTTTCAGCCATCGGTCAGGCGGTTCACTGGCTTATTTTGAATCAAAATGATGACGGAGGCTGGGGAGGCGGCTTTGGCACGGTATCGACGGTTGAGGAGACGGCCTTAGCAACGGAAGCCATTCTGGTATGTCTTTCAAAAGGCGTCAGTGATCCTAGTTTGGATAAACGTTGGTTGAGTTCAGCTGCTTCGAACGGTCTGACGTGGCTCGTTCAGCGAATTGAAGCAGGGCGGATTTCTGAAGCGAGTCCTATCGGTTTTTACTTCGCTAAACTCTGGTACTACGAGGAGCTTTACCCGCTCATCTTTGTCGTTTCGGCCCTCCGTCGATCTCTGGATGTTTATCCGCCGGATAAACCCGAAGAAGCGTCGGGCGATTCGTCGATCGAGGTGGATCAGTTGTCTGGGGCAATTGGTTCGTGAGCGTTGCTCTTGGGGCTCCGTACACGCGCTGCCAAGGCTTTTGGAGGGGTTTAGTAGAGGAGCTGGATTTTGCGGGAGGAGTAGAAGAAAGATCCGAAGAATATTCGGTATAATACCTTGGCGGTCTTCCGTGCGCGTCCCAGTCTCCGATATAGTATACGCCATAAATGGGGATCATGTTTCGAAAAAATGGTCTGAGAGGGATTTTTTTTCGAATGGTTGTCCGGAACGAGACTGACGCTTGTTGATTTGTCGGTTTTGGGGCAAGGTCGAGTCATGCTTCCACACTCGATTCGATATCTTTTAGTCGGTCTTTTTCTTCTTTCCTCTTCCGCGATGGCGGAGAAGCGGTTGAACTTCATTCTGATTCTTGTTGATGACATGGGGTGGATGGATCTGTCCTGTCAGGGAAGCGACTATTATCGGACACCGAATGTGGATCGTTTGGCTCAGGAGGGCATGCGATTTACGAATGGGTATGCCGCTTGTGCGGTTTGTTCGCCAACACGAGCCGCAGTGCAGACGGGACGATATCCTGCTCGAATCGGGGTGACAGATTGGATTCGATCCCGATTCCAACGAGGAGGAATCGGCACTCCAGCGAATAATCCTGTCGATTACGTTGGGGGAAAGAACCGTCGATTCTTGTGTCCGCCGAACCCGTATTGGATGGAGCATGACGAGAAAACCATCGCTGAGCTGCTTAAGGTCCAAGGTTACCGGTCGGCGCATATCGGGAAATGGCATTTGGGCGATGAAGCCTGGTATCCGACGGGGCAGGGCTATGATGAGAATTTTGGCGGCTGTGACTATGGACAACCTCCCTCGTACTTCGATCCCTACCAGCAGCCGAAACACAAGCATGCTATGATTCGTCAAGGGATTCCCTTTCTTCCGGGAAGAAAGAAGGGGCAATATCTCACTGATCGCGAGGGGGAAGAGGCGGTCGATTTAATCCGAAAGTGGAAGGCCGAGCCGTTCTTTCTTCATTTGGCGCACTATGCGGTTCATACCCCGATTCAGGCGGAAGAGCAAAGTACGGCTCGCTATCGCCAGGAAGGGAAAACGGAGGCGAATGCGAAATACGCAGCGATGGTTGAATCAATTGATCGCTCAACCGGACGAATCCTTGAGACCTTGGATGAACTTGGGATTGCCGAGCAAACCGTAATCCTCTTTACCTCAGACAATGGGGGCTTAGATCGCAATGGAAGCCCAACGGACAACGCCCCGCTACGATCTGGTAAAGGCTATGCCTACGAAGGAGGCGTTCGCGTGCCGTTCATCGTTCGTTGGCCTCGATCCGTGCCGGCTGGAACCGTCTCTGATACGCCAGTGTGTTCGATCGATATTCTTCCGACCTTTCTCAGTGCCGGTGGGATTCCATTGCCATCAGATCTTACGATTGACGGGCTAGACCTCGTGCCGCACCTCCGATCAGGCGGAGTTGAATCGCTGCCCGACCGCGTTCTGACCTGGCACTTTCCCCACTATCGACATGACCCAGGCCCCTACAGCATCATTCGGAGAGGGGATTGGAAGTTGATCAAGTTCTATGACGGGCCGCGAGAACTGTATCACCTGGGAGATGATCTTGGTGAAAAACGGAATCTCGCGAACGCGCGACCAGAACTCGTGGCTTCGCTTGAGACCGACTTGACCCGCGAGTTGAAATCAATGGGGGCGCTCCTGCCACGTCGGAATCCTGAGTATCAAGAAGGTGACCGATAGTGATGGGCGTATCGCTTTCGACGTGAGGGGGAGCGAGGAATCAGTGCATTTCCATGCTTCGATAATCAAAAATGGGATTCTCGTCCCAGGTAAATGTCAAAGGCGTCGTGCTTGGAAAGGTAGAGCATGAGAATCAGGACGCTCAGCAAACTAATGCCCAAGCTCGTGAGTGTCCCATTGAAGGTGTTGAAGAGGGCGTGCAGAGCCGATGGAACACTCAGCGCTACGAAGGTGAGTGTCCAAGACCGCTTGGGATAGAGATAGGCAAATCCGAGGAGGAAACTAGCTGTCCCGGTCCAAACGGAGTGCAGCACTGGAATCGAGGTTAGTCGCAGAAGATTGAGGAAGAGATACTCTACTTCAGATTCGGCGTATTCGGCGTTGCGATCGAGTTGGTAGTCAAGTCCTTCATAAATTCCAAATCCCAGCCCACAGATCATTCCGTAGTAGGCTAAGGTGCGGGGCAAGTAGATATCGCGCCGTTTTGAGAGCACATAAATCATGAGCAATTTGCATAGCTCCTCGGGAATGGCGACCCAAACCAAGAAGGCAAAGGCTCGAATTGCCGGAAGATCGGCGTTGAGCCATTGAACGGGGAGTGAAATGAACGGCAGACTGAAAAAGCCAACCAAGAGGCTGACAGACACCAGACCTGTTCCGATAAAGCAGTAGACGGAGGTGCCGATACTGATGTTGGGTGCCGGAAAGACATGGTAGAAAAGAATCGACCAAAGAACCGAGAAATAGAGCGCCGTCAAAAAGAAAACAAAGGGGCGGTCCACCGCCCCGATGAAGAGGGTGAAGAGCACCATTGGAATGAGAGCGATCCCGATGAGTGATAGGAGCCCTCTATTATCAATATCGCCGAGCCGGTGGAGCTGATTGAATGGCCAAAGGAAGAATAGGAGTCCCTTTTGCTGATGCGGGGGGCGTGATTCACGCGCTGTTTCTTCACTGTCTGAAGGCATGGTCGGAAATTCGTCAGATTATGATTGCCGGATGAATCTCACGGTGATCGAAGCCTCCTCGTCTCGGATACTCTCACGCTGGGAGCGGGCTGCCAATCCATGCTTCGTGCTTACCATAATCCTTGGGGAATCTGTGTAGTTTAGAATCTGGGTCCATGCAAACAATTAACGATCGTCAAAAGGCTTCCTTAGAGCTGAGGGGTGAACTACAGGGCCGGAAATTTGCTGCCGGGTAGGTGCGGAATTAGCCTGCCAATTCAATTTCGATGCCCTATGTTCCTCGGAGATGGCTGGTTCCGAGATTATTCTATCGACGCTCAACGCGAAGTATATCCACGCTGCTTTTGGATTACGCTATCTGATGGCTAATCTTGGGACGCTTCAGTCACGGGCTGAGATTGTGGAATTCGAGATAAGCCAGCGGACGTTTCCAATCGTCGAACAATTATTGGCGCGGCAGCCGAAGATTATTGGGTTTGGGGTCTACATCTGGAATGTGGCTCAGACCTTGTCGATTGTGAAGTGTTTGAAGCAGTTGGCGCCGGAGATACAGATTGTTCTCGGAGGGCCGGAAGTGAGTTACGAAATTGAGGGGCAAGAGATCGCTTCGTATGCCGATGTATTAATCACTGGAGAGGCCGATCTCACGTTTGCAGCGACCTGCCGCGAGATTCTTGAGAATGGTTCTGCCTCGCAGGCGATGGTCCGATCTCCGGTGCCCGATTTGGCCGATCTTGCCTTACCTTACGGTCTCTACACGGAAGATGATATTCAGAATCGGATTGTCTATGTTGAGGCGTCTCGTGGATGTCCGTTTACCTGTGAGTTTTGTCTCTCTTCTCTGAATGTGCCGGTGCGGCAAGTTCCTGAACGGGCATTCTTGGAGTCCCTTGAATTCTTGTACCAGCAAGGGGTGCAGCACTTTAAGTTTGTCGACCGTACGTTCAATCTCAACCTGAAATCGAGTCGTGCGATTCTCGAGTTTTTCTTGGAACGTTTCCGGCCGGGCTTGTTCCTTCACTTCGAGATGATCCCGGACCGTTTGCCGGAGGGATTGCGAGAAATTATTGCCCGGTTTCCGGAGGGTGTGCTTCAGTTTGAAGTCGGAATCCAGACCTTCGATGAAGCCACGGCAAAGAATATTAGTAGGCGTCAGAACTATGAAAAGTTGGCGGATAACTTTGCCTACCTTCGCGGACACACAGGCGTCTATATTCATGCGGATCTCATCGTTGGTTTGCCGGGGGAAGATTTGACGAGCTTTGGGCGTGGCTTTGATCGTTTGATCGCCTTGAATCCTCAGGAGATCCAGGTGGGTATTTTGAAGCGGCTTCGTGGAACGCCCATTGTGCGCCACGACGAAGCCTGGGAAATGGTCTACGATGGCGATCCCCCGTACGAGATTCTTCAGAACCGTTTAATCGATTTTCAATCGATGCAGCGGATGCGTCGCTTTGCGCGCTACTGGGATTTAGTAGGAAACAGCGGTAACTTTGTGGAAACAGTCCCTTTGATTTGGGATGGCGGCGCCTCGGCGTTTGTGTCCTTTCTTTCCTTTAGCGATTGGATCTATCGCGAGGCTAAGCGGCGGCATGGGATCGCCTTAACAAAGTTGGTGGGGTTTGTTTTTCGCTTTCTCACGGAAATCCGAAAACTTGATCCAAAGCGAGTGACGGCCATTATGTGGCGGGACTACCAACGTGCTGGCAGGAGTGACTATCCGATGGAACTACGGCCCTATCTCGATCTGGAGACGCCGGTTGGAAGAACGCGGCGGGGGGCTTCCGGGTTGAAGCGACAGTCCCGTCATCTGGCCGTGTCCCCAACGGCTCCGCTGCCGAATAAAGGGTGACAAGCCCTGTTTAAACCACAGATCGTGGCCCTCGGTGATAGTCGCTGTCATTGCTGAGTGTCGATGGCGCCTCACTAGCCCTTACCATAGAACGCGTTGGCAAATTTTTGCTGATTCAATTGGTGATAGGCATGGGACGACGTTGCGAGGAGCCATTCCGTGAGGAATCGGGAGACAATGATAGCGACGATTCCTATGATTATGCTCGTATTTGTGGAGTAGATTTCAGGAAGGAAAATCCGTCCTAGGGCGGAAAGAAAAACGATTGGCATCGCGACGACTAGGGTGGTGGATTTTAAGCCGAAACGAAGTATCAGAGGAATGATGAGAGTTCCTATCCCTCCCATCATGAAGAATTCCTTGGAAAGTTTCTGGGCCGATGCCAGATCCGTTAATAACGTCATGATCGTGAAAAGTAGAATGATCTGGGCGATGATTGAGATCACAACGAGCTTGAAGAACTGATTGCTCAGCTGGGATGCGCTTAGGGGAAGGGAACGAAACACGCGGGCAGCCATCAGCTTAGTGGCGAGGAAAAATGACGGCATGACGACGAAAATAAAGCTTTGCCCGCTAAGTGAGCGAACGGTGCTATCAATCCAGGAAGTATTTCCCATTCTTTGGCCGGTGAGCATGCCCAAAAAGAGAGTATTGAAAACCGAGGTGGCGACGATGAAAACAATGCTAAAGACAAACACTTGAGTGACGGTCGTGACGATGAAGTGGTTGAAACCCGTGGCTTCGGAGTCAAAGTCAAAGAATGATTTGCGGGGAGCGGAAGGGCCCGGACGAGATTCAGAGCGCCCGGTTGAGCGGGAGGAGAGCATGTCGTCCGTTCGCTGGTAGCCCCAGAAAGCGAAGCCAATTCCAACAATGAGAAACAGAAGGTAGGAGCTGAATGTGTTGTTCTCGCTTCTATCGACGAGTTGACTAAAGAGCATGGAGCCGCCAATGCTGAAACCCCACAGCGCGCCGAAGAAGAGAGATCGCGCGGACCATTCTTGCGCTTCTTTGACGTTCGTTGGGAGACCTGTGAGGGCAAAGTAGACGATAGAGAGGCTTGCGAATGCGGTGATGACGGTCTGGATCAGTCTTGACCAATCAAGGGCTACCGTTTGGTCGAAAACGACGCTGGCGGTCATACTGCAGACTGAGAGTATGGCAACCCAAAGGGTTGGTAGGCCTATGCCGATCCAGCAAAGAGTTTTCGTGACTTCACGTCGCTGAACAGGGAGGAGCAAGATGGCTCGGGCAATGCCCTTGCTGAGGTCAAAGGAGAGTAATACCGGGCCCATAAAGAGGATGAGTGGAAAGAAAATGTTGCCTGTCTCTCTGGTGGAGGCGAAATAGGTGAAAGCAAGCTGAGCCGCACTGCACAAGCCGATGACGATTCCCCAGCGTCGGAGGAAGTTTTGGACTATGGTTGTGTTCATTCCTCATTCTCCCCAACGAGCCCAATGAATAGCTCTTCAAGGTTGACGGGGTGCGCGCTGATGTGGCTGGCACCCCGTTGCTTTAGTGCGGTTGTGTAGTTTTCGGGCTCGTCGGTGATGACTCGATGTCGATTGCGGTCTTGATTGACCAGGTGTCCCCCGGGAGGCAGCTCGCCCTCTATCTCGAAGTCGATGTGCTGATGCGTGGCAAGCAGCTCGTCGGTGCGGCCTTCAAGCAGCATTCTGCCCTCGTTGATAATGCCGATGTGATCGGTGAATCGTTCTAGATCGGTCAGTCCGTGCGATGATATAAGGATAGTGTGCTTGCCATCTTGAATCATGGTGAGCAGTTGAGAGAAAACTTCTCTCTTCGAGAGAGCGTCGAGCCCGACGGTAGGCTCGTCGAGGACCAGAAGTTCGGGACGCCTAGCGAGCGCGAGCACGAGAGCGAGCTTGATTTTGTTTCCGAACGATAGAGTGGCGATCTTATCAGACTGTTCAATCTTGAATCGACGGAGGAGCTCTTCACAATAGGCCTGATCCCATCGATCGTAAAAACCGCGAATGAATTTTATGACGTGCTTGACCTTGCTCCAGACCTGGTAGTTGAGGTCGGGGCTGACATAGGCGACCCGTTGCTTGACGGCCACTTCATTCTCTATTGCATCCATGCCGATAAGATTCATGCTGCCCCCATCACGTCGGCCCATACCGAAAAGAAGATCAAGTGTGGTTGTTTTTCCAGCTCCGTTGGGACCGACGAATCCATAGATTGAACCCTTGGGGACCGTGAGATCCAAGGGGCCGAGATGGAATTTCGAGAAGCTCTTTCGTAGATCTCTGATCTCGATAGCGTTTTCACTCATGACTATTTCTGGTTGAGGATAGATGTGACGATTCTCTCGACGAATTGCTTCGTTTCCTTGGGGCTAAGACCCGATTCTCTCACCTCGAGGAGTGCTTCCCTGATGAGCTTTTCAGCGTTCTCTAGCTTGCTCGCTCGACTACGATTGAGCCCGTCTTCGGCAACGTAGGTGCCGAGGCCTTGACGACGGTAGATGATGCCTTCGCGTTCAAGCTCTTCGTAGGCCCGCTTGACGGTTATGACACTGACGAGCAACTGCTCGGCAAGTAGTCTAAACGAGGGAAGGGCTGTTCCGGCAACGAGTCGGTCTTCGCCAATCTCTCGTTTGAATCCAGTGATGATTTGCTGATACAACGGACCCGGAATAGCCGGAGAGATCGGACCGATTCGTAATGCGATATCTTCTTTGTCCATCGTTATGCTGTATATACCTAATATACACAGTGTAGCGGTGCAAGAGAGAAATGGAAAAATCGAGAATCTTGATTGAAGGCCGTGCTGAGGATGGTGGCGAGATCGGCACCCTACTCAGTCGCAGCCCGAAAGAACTGCTGTGAGCCTTCAGAGGGAAGCACCGCAGGAGAACTTAGGTTTTCCCGACTGATCCAGGGTCCCGCAGGGGAAAGGGAGGTTTCGAGGGTGCCGAGATCCCAACGGATTTCGATCTGATCGTTTTTTGGGGCGACCTGCAACACGGGGGGCGCCGCAACGTTCCAGATCATGGCACGCCCATCGCTGGCCGAGGTGAGCAATGATTGACTGTCTGGAGAGAATTCGATTGCGGTTGCCGTTCCTTCATGCCGGTCAAGGACGTAGAGGAGCTTGCCTGTTGCGGCATGCCACACGCGTGCCGTTGCGTCGAACAGAGAGCCTGTCCCTGCGATGAGGCGACCGTCTGCGGAAAAGGCGATTCCATTGGCTTCGGCTCCCAAGCGGTTGTCGATGCTCAGAGAATAACGCTTCCTACCAGTCTTGAGATCCCAGAGGGTGGCGCCTGCAATGAGAACGGATTGCCCGTCGGGGGACACTCGAGCCGCCCATGCTGGACCAGTTTCGATTGTAAGGCGCTTCTTTCCCGTCGCTAGATCAAAGACATACGATGGGCCGGAGCGGGTTCCGATGAAGATTTGCTGTTCTTGCGGAATGAATGCCAATGAAGCGATGGGTTCGTCAACTCGAAGGGTGAGAAGCACTTGTTTGGATTCGGTTTCTGTAATGACGGTATCGCCCTGTTCACCGCCGGTGGCGATCCAGGCTTCACGGGGATGAATGGCAAAGGAGGTAATGGAGCTTGTGTGAGCAACCGGTTGGGCTTCGGGCTCCGTGAGATCGGCGCTAAGGAAACTTGCGGTTCCATCCCTCTCGATAAAGAAAACACCATTATTCGGCGGCGTAAACAGAGATACCAGGGGAGTTGTCTCGGTGGTGAAGGTGTGAAGAAGGTTTCCCTGTAGCGGATCCCATAGATTGATTCGATTGTCCTCAGCGGAGGTGATGAAGCGCCTGCTATCCGGTGAAAAACTCATGCTGGTGATCGGCTGTTCGTGGGCTTCGAGCGTTTTGAGAAGAGTGCCTTCGTTGGTATAGAGAGTGATTCGGGCGGCATCAGCCGCCGCGATTTGTTGGCCATTTGGCGAGTAGCTTGCAAAATAGCGGCCGCTTCGATGTCCCGTGAATGTGCGAATATCTCCAAGGGGCCGGGATTCCCATAGTTGGAAATCGCTGCTGCTCTTTCGGGTCAGAAACAGTGATCCGTCCGGCGAAAATCTTGGTTGGTGTTGGGGAATCTGATGTTGAAGTTCTCCGCTTGCAGTGTCCCAAAACCAGATGTTGTTTCGACCGCCACCGATGGTCCAGTCTCCCTGCGGACTGAATGAAACGTCTTCAAGCGGGGCGTCAGAGCCCAGTAGATCGAAGCGCTTGCCGGCGGGATCGGTATTCCAAATCGCTGGGGTACGGTCAATCGTCTTAGTCGCTAGACTCAGGTTGTCGATGCCGAGAACTCCGGAGCGAATTTCTTCAATGTGATCGATGAGCTGTCCGGATTGAGTCTCCCAGATCCAAATCTGTGCTCGAGCGCCAACGACGAATCGTGACGCATCGGGTGAGAATGTCACGGAGAAGAGTGATGCGGAATGCTCGAAGGTTTGAATGGGGAGAACCGACTCAAGATCCCAAAGAACGGCGCGTCCTTGGGCTCCCACCGTGATCGCGAGATCTCCTGTTCGATTGATATCAATCGCTTGGATTTCAGGATGGGGGAGCTGAGCGAGAAGCTGTCCCGAGGACGTATTCCAAATCTGTGCCTCGTTCAAATTTCTAATCATTAGGGCTTCAGCCGATTCCGAGAGAGCAACGGCTCTGCCTCCGCCCCCCGGCAATTGCTGCGCGATGTCCCTCGTTTCGATATTCCAGACGATCGTTCGAGGCGTTCCAACAGAGACGATTTGCTTGGAATCCCCAGTGAAGGAAACGTGATAGAGAAAGTCTTTGCTGAGCGTGAAGCGCCCGAGCGGCTCGCCCGTCAAGAGGGACCAAAGCGAGGTGCCGCCACTTCCGACTGAGGCGATGAGACGTCTCGATGGTGAAATGGCGTATGACTGGAGCGTGCCTTGACTTAAGATTGTGTGGGGTTCTTCAACGGTCTGAATAGCTGAGGTAAGACCAATGTTGCAGCCCAAGAGCAGTAGTCCGATAAATGTCCGCGGTGCTATCTGCCTTAGTCGCCTCATTGCCTTTTTTTGCATTCGTTTCGCCCGCTTTTGAAACAATGGATGAAAGTCCTTAGGCACGTCCATTTGCAGGCAAGAATTGTACCTGGTGACGAACTGGGACGTTCATTTTTTGGCGAGCATTGGCTTAATCTTTGAGTTGCCATTGCTCATCGAAGAATCCTGCGTCGGTGATCTTCCCTGGGTGCCGAGGCGTCACGGGGTGACTGATGTCGATAATCGCCCAATCCGGGAGTTTGGCAACCTGGCGGGCATTATTTAAGTGATCATACTCTCGAAAGGTGAATCCACTGTTCAGCACAACATAGCGATGCGGGTTCAATGGGTTCGGGTAAACCATCACGGGGACGAATTTGTCAGTGGGATAGATTTTATCATGGGTCCTGATACCCTCTTGATTCCATTGGATGGGTAGTTGTGTAGCGATTCGCTTCATAACCAAATTGCTCTGTGGGTCTCCCCAAATGATGAGGTGATGGCGTTCGATATCTTCGCTCGTCACCTGAGTGTCCAATTTAATTCGTGCAGTGCCGCGAAAATGGTTTCGCCAGTGGGTGACCGCGTGTTGCTGCTCTTTCGAACTCCAGGCTTCGACATGATCATTGAGCGCTCTTCCGCTGGGAAGGACCATCAGAAAACTATCAAGAAATGCGTCATCAATAGGGCCCTGCAGTCCCGGGCTTTTTTCAAGTTGTGTCCCTTGTGGGGCTGATACGATCTGCCACTTGTCGTCGCTCTTGCGAAAATGAGGGTTCCACGATCGATCCGTGAAAACCCCTGCCGGCTTGAGGGCTTGCCCGTCGATCGTCACTGTTGGAGTCAGCGTGTTGTCGAGAGGGCATAGCCCGGGGGGCATGTTGATGCTCAGGGCCCGAACATTCTTGGTTGAGATTTGAATGGACGTCGCGTCGGTAATCTCAGCCTCGACCTGTGCTCTCTCCCAGTGCTCTTCGAGTCCTTGGAGTTCAATCCAAAGCATTTTGGAGTAGCGAAGGGTATAGGTAACAAATTTAACTTTCGCGGGCACCGGGTTTCGGCCTTGCCGCGCGATATTGTCAATCAGACGGTTGATTTCAGCCTTGGCTTCGGGGTGGTAGCGATGTCCCGTATCCGGGCCGATAATGTGGGTGAGTTCCATGCCTTCTCGCTCGAGGGCGAGGGCCATGATATCGGCCGCTTGTTTTTGACGGTCGATGCCACCGCTATAGGCGACCGTTGGGCAATTGTAGAGATTGAGTGCGTAGGAGGTGGCATCGTACCAGTGCCACAGCTTTTTCTCATACCAGGTCGGCGTTAGGGTTTCCTTTTGAAAAACTCTCAGGAATTCGGGCGTTTCAGAAAAGCCGGCACCTGGGGCTGCGCCTGCCCAGAGGCCTGAGAAATGGGTGGCAAATTGCCAGCAGGCGGCGCCTCCCATGGAAAACCCTCGGACTAGGATTCGATTCTCATCAATCGAATAGTGCTTTTTGACATCTTCCAGGGCTTCAAAGAGATCGACTTCGCCGGCAAATTTATTGGCGTTGCAATAGCGGCCGTAGAGATGGAGCACGATCGTGTTTGGCGGCGTGAATTGCCCGGGATTGCTCAGTCGTTGATCAATGAAGCTGAGTTCGGTGAGTTTTTCTCCCCGACCATGGAACCAGGTATCGAGTCGAAGCGGTGTAGCTGAATTGAGGTCTAGGGTGTCCGGAATGACGAGCCCATAGGGTTGAACGGAATCATCGATTTTCGATCGATAGGCCCGAACAACAAGTCCTGTTTGGCGATTCCACGGGACGCTGCCCTCTCGCAAGGCTTGTGCCCGTTCTCGAGCGAGAGTGATCTGTCGTTTTGCCGCCGGGATTTCTGTCTTGGGCTTGTAGAATTCATTGTAGTCCAGGGCGTAGCGAACCGCTTTATGAAAGATTTGAATGTCAGGAAGGTAGGCCAAGAGATCGGGCTTCGTGGCCAACCGCTCGCGTGTCGCCTCGATTTCGTTTGCGAGGTCCTTGAGCGCGGCTTCGAGAGCGTGACGATCATCGATGCTGATGGCCACACCCACGGGAGGGATGGGGCGAACAGTATCGGATCGATTATCAGCGGGGCCGTCTGCGGAGACGGTTGAAGCAAGAGCGCAGAGGAGCAAAAGGGTGCAGAGCACACCTAGCGTGCTGGTGATGAAAGGACGATGAGGCATGCGGCTAGACAAAACGATCGAGCAGGCTTGGCAAGAAAAAAGGGAGCTGTGACTGAGGGGGCGGAGGACGTGGTTCGCGTTGAGACCGGCGTTGGCAGGAGCTCATCATACGGTCTCGAGACAGATTGATGCCTTCTCGCCGTTATTTTTCTGTCCCTATCGGACGGGTGTCACTAGTTTTTCAAGCCCTGTCAGAGATCATGCCAGATGATTCCTAACAACAAACTAAGACCGTGAGCACACGTGTGAAACAAGACTACGATGTGATCGTCGTTGGTGGCGGTGCGGCGGGTTACTTCGCGGCTATCACTTGTTCGGAGCATCATCCAGGCTTGCGCGTGGGGATTCTTGAACGCGGGGCAAAGGTCCTTAGCAAGGTGAGCATTTCAGGGGGAGGGCGCTGCAACGTGACCCATGCCTGCTTCGATCCTGCTGAACTGGTCGAGTTTTATCCCCGTGGAAAGCGCGAATTGCTTGGCCCCTTCCATGCTTGGTCGCCGGTCGACACGATTGACTGGTTTGAGCGTCGAGGGGTGGCCCTTAAGACGGAAGCCGATGGGAGAATATTTCCGGTTTCGGATCGCTCTGAAAGCATTGTGAGCTGCCTAAGCGAGACCGCTTCAGAGTCAGGGGTACAGCTCCGCACCGGCGTCTCGGTAGAGCGGTTTGTTGCCACAGAGAGAGGCTTTGAACTCTTGGTCGCGAACGAATCTCGTCTGACTTGCCGTCGACTCCTCCTTGCCCTTGGCGGGCTGAAGGAGGGGAAACTCACCCAGTGTTTACGCGGGTTAGGGCATACGATTGAAGCGCTGGCTCCGGCTCTGTTCACCTTCCATATCGACGATGCCCTTCTCCGTGGTCTCGCTGGACTGTCTGTCGAACAGGTGGGGCTTACGGTTGATGGGAAGGATGTCAGGACAGAGGGGCCACTGCTTGTGACTCATTGGGGGGTAAGTGGGCCAGCCGTACTGAAACTCTCCTCGTTCGGGGCTCGGTGGATGCGTGCCTTGGACTATCGTTTCTCGATGAGTGTCAATTGGACTCGGGCAATGAGCGAGGCATCGGTTGTGCGCGTGTTAGAGTCTCAGCGAAGTGCTCAACCGCGTAAGCGGATTCACGGAACGCCACTTTTTGGGATTCCTCGTCGCTTGTGGGAGCGCTTGGTGTCGACGGCGACGAGCGCCAGCGATCAGAATTGGAGTCAACTTTCCAATGCAGATCTGAGATCACTCAGCCAGGGGTTGACTGACTGTCGTCTCACTGTAAAAGGCAAGAGTATGAACAAAGACGAGTTTGTGACCTGCGGAGGAGTGCGTCTCTCTGAGGTTCAGTTTAAGACCATGGAAAGTAAGAAGCAGTCCGGTCTTCACTTCGCCGGAGAGGTCCTGGATGTGGATGCCCTCACTGGGGGCTTTAATTTCCAAGCCGCTTGGACAACCGGCTTTCTGGCTGGGCGAGCAATGGCGACATCGCTCAACCGTTGATTTTTGGGTGCACTGTAGGGTGCAGGCAGGGGGAAAGGGAACTGGGGACTCGCTTGCACGAGTCCCCAAGAAAATTAGGCCGCAGCCCCGTTGGTCAACATCGATAGCTGTTGGTGAATTTCTCGCTGGGCTTCTCGCCATTCGTTCATTGCGATCCGGACTTGGGTGGTTGCCTCGCTAACGTGGGTGCGGATCTCATCCAGTTTTCTACTGGATTCCGCTACCTGCTTCTTAGCCGTGGCGGTGTAGAGTTTCTTTTGATCTTCCCAGTGCGATACCGCTTCTTGAACGCGATCATGCGCCGTTTGCCAGAGGTTTTGGAGTGACTCGGGAAGCTCGATGGCGTGAGTGTCGATCCGTTCGGTGATCGCCCGTTGGTGTTCGTTGATTTCAGCGCGGAGAATGCGCTCTTCTGGAACACGACGGAGATCGGAGGTGAGTCCTAGTTTGCTCAGCGCCCAAATGGACCACTTCGTAGGATCGAATTGCCAGGCTTTGACACCATTGCGATAGTCGGATTGAAACTCGTGATGAAAGTTGTGATAGCCTTCACCAAAGGTGAAGAGAGCCATTATAGCACTATCTCTAGCCGAATTCTTCGTTGAGTAAGGTTGGTTTCCAATAAAGTGGCAAAATGAGTTGATGCAGAAGGTCATGTGATGGACCGCCACGACTCGAGCGACGCCGCCGATGAGAAAGGCTCCTAGAGCTCCAATCCAACCGTTCCAAAGAAAACCGAGGAGCGTTGGGAAGACGAAACTCGCGATGAGGGCGATTGCGACGTAGTTCTTGTGTTGCCACATCACTAGCGGGTCTTGAGCAAGGTCTTTAACATTCTCTAGATTCGAGCTTGGTTGGTGTTTGAACATGATCCAACCGATATGAGCATGGAAGAACCCGTTGTTGATATTGTAGGGATCCTTATCATGATCAACGTGCTTGTGATGATCTCGGTGGTCCGAGCTCCAACAGAGGGCTGAGTTCTCAAACGTTGCTGCTCCGAAGACCAAAGTAGACAATTTAACGGGCCATTTCGCCTTGAAAGAAAGGTGGGAGAACAGTCTGTGGTAACCGAGCGTGATGCTAAGGCCGGTGGCGATGAAAAGGCTGAGGAACAGAGCGACTTGAAACCAATCAAGCCCGTAGGCCCAGATATAGGCCGGAACTGCTGTGATTGTTAGCAAGGCAGTGCCGGTGAGAAAGATACTATTAGTGAGTCGAATGGTTTTCGGTGGTGCTTGGCCCATGATGTTTGCTTGTACTACGTCTTCTTAAATTCGTTCAGATCTGTTTCCGCGGCTTCCCTCTGGGCCCGGAATGAGCCCGTTTCGAAAGCGTGTTGGCTGGCTGAAACAGCTTGGAAATGGCCCGATCTGTCAAAAAATGTCCGAGAAGCCCATTCCATGCCTCGGCGGACGGCGGTTATTTAGCTCAATTGGACTCCGATTGCAAACCTCCAATTGCGCTAATCTGACCCTCCATACGGAGGCTCCGGGCGACGTTCGATCGAATTGAAGCTTAGTACAAGCAAAAGGGAGCCGTGATATTGGCTCCCTTTGGTTGTAAAATGGTCAAAAGTCTACGATCAAGGCATCCAAGTCGGAAATTTCTTATCGCGATCTCGGCCGACTTGTTGATAGGTGCGATGCCATTTGAACGTCCAAATATCTTTTGGCGACCTTGTTGCCCGAACGGAATTGTCGAAAAAGAGAATATTGATCCCCTTGTTGTGCCGGCTAAAGGCAAAATGCTTCGACTCGGCGCCGGCGCCAGACCATTCGCCATTGTAGGCCGGTGCGGCATCTTTCGTCCCGTTACGATGATCGGGACCACCGCCTCGCCACATCATATCTGAGAATAAGGGGATCTCGGTAGGAGCGTCTGGTACGTTAAAGGAGCCCCAATGGTCGGCGCGAGCGCGGCCCTGAATATCCGTTTTTGCTTTGTAGATCCAGTTGTTGCTGCCATAGCTTGCGGTAATTCGTCCGTCGTTGACTTGATCGCCGGCAAAATCCGGGAAATTGTACCCCGTGCGCGCACCACCATAGGCGACGAGCTGACTTTCTGGTGTATCGATGGGTTTCTTGATCTCAACTCGCGTGCCTCCTTGTCCACGACGAAAACTGGCGTCGGGGCAGTAGAGGAGCTGAGTTTTCTCTCGGTAATGGCGCGCGAGCGCTCGAATCCATTCGCCTCGCGCCCAGGCTCCTTCGCCGCTACTAAAGTTACCTTCATTATCATCGGCGTAAATTACCCAAATAATACCCCACTGCTTAAGATTTGAAAGACAGTGTGTCGCCTTGGCCTTTGACTTTGCCTTGGAGAGTGCGGGGAGCAACATTCCCGCGAGAATGGCGATGATTGCGATCACCACAAGCAGCTCTATGAGTGTGAATCCTTTGTGGCTCAGAGGTCGTTGGTTCTGTTGCATAACGTAGGTACAGTTTCTCGGTTCTTTCCAGACCGGTGTTTGGGTTAGGGGGATTATACCGAATCAGAGGTCTTTGAAAAGTGTGCTTTATCTTGCACATCCATTTTTTGGAAAAATGAGAGTATTGGGGGTGTTTATGCTACGTGTACGTTCTAAATTCTAGGCGAATGGCCTCGTGACTATAAGAATTATGAGTTGCCACTTCGACGGGGAGTGCCGGGCTACCGGGAGAGGGTCATGATTGTTTTCAAACGATCATGTGTTTCAAGCGAAGCGTTGCTGGGTGAGTGTCAGTGTGCTTCGGAGCTCGAATTCTTCGAGAGCTCCGCATGCCCATGCATTGCCTTATTCTGGTAGAGATGCTTGGTTCGTGTTCTTGCGCTCACTTTTCACTATGAAGAAGACGTATGCGGCAACGATGAAGATAAGGAAAAGAAGCTGCCAGTATGTCGTGGGGACAATGCCCGTGACCAAGACCGCTTCGCTAGGTTGCTTCGGGTCATAGAAGACTTCGATGGGCTCGCCTTTGGGAAACTCCTTCTCGCCCCATACTTGAAGCTCTTGAGCTAATTCGCCGTGGAAAACCACGACGGTACCGGCGACATCGATCGCTGAGCCTTTAAAAGTCTGTTGGTCTACCTCATACTGATAGATCAACATCAATCCCAGGCGTGCCCCGGCGCCTTCGCGATCAACCGGTACGATCTTGTGATCAATGACTGTTCCTTCCACCACGGGCCAACTCGTGCTGCGGGGGCCATCTCGAAATCCGCGATAGACCGTGGGCAGAATCCAGAGCGCGACGATTAAGACGAACGCGCCGCAGATGAGGCGGTTAACAAGGGCGCGGTGTTTGAGCCGAACGACGAATAGCAGCGTTTGCATGGATGGCTTCGATAAAATGTCGCGATGTGAGATTGGCGTGTGGCTTCGTCGTTCTACGAGCAAGCGCTTCTTTGTTCATGTGTGAAACAGATCGGAATGAGAGTCAAGATGGATCTTAGTCATTTCTCCCATGCGGGAAAGCGAGAATCTCCCGCGGAACCGCGAGTATTGGGCTCTTTCGTCACTCATTTGCGTTGGGTAGCCTTTCGAGTAGGGAATCCTTGAAGCAACAGTGAAGTCCTTTCTGCAAGAATGAGGCTCTGCTTGGATCTGATGAAGGTCTTGCAAGAGCTGCTTGAAGTAGGTCCCCTCAATCCTTGTATGAGTGCGCTGCCTTTGCCCAACTCAAAATTGGCGTAACCCCGCCAACGAGGAGCAAGGTGCCGTTCAAGTCGCACGGCGCATGGGAAGAGGTCGTGGACTAATGGCTCGTCTCATCGGTGCAGATCTATTTGCTCAGTAGGCAGACTGGAGCTTCGCGATATCAAGATTTACATGGATATTGTTTCCGTCCCAGTCTGATAAGAAGAGGCTGGAGCCGAGTTTGAACGCTGCTGTTTTATCGAGCGAGCAAGACAATGACGCAGGTGATTATTATGGCTTTCCAAGCACTCGGTGATCAAACGAATTGAGGAAGCACAGGTCTTGCCGGAGTCGTCGAATGCTGAGCTTTTGTTTTGAGAGGTCAACCTTTAGTAGCTCTGGCATCGCGGGACAACGATTCATTTTGTTACTTCAATGAATGGTAAGTCGAAAAGGCATTGCTAACGGCTCCGATGAGTTCTTTGTGGGAGAATGGTTTTGCGAGGAATTGGATGTTCTGTTTCTCGAGCCATTCATTGGTGATGATTCCACCCGTGTGGCCCGAAATGAGGATGACCTGCAGCGTAGCTATCTTTTGTTTGAGCCTCAGGGTGAGTTCCTTTCCGTCGATTCCGGGCATCCTAATATCACTGACGAGGACCCCAATTTCTGTGGGGTGGCCGCTGGCGAAATCGAGTGCTTCGTTGCCGTTTTTCACGACTTTGGTGCGATAGCCGTTGGACTTTAGCAAACCTTCGATCGCGAGACGAATGGCTTCGTTGTCTTCACAGACCAAGACGTACTCGGAAGGGGTGGGGGAAAGGCTGTCTCTTATACACATCTGACGCTGCCGACGA
>OJGU01000634.1_pt1 | contig 18563 bp, 18 predicted proteins | sample 1594741 | NCBI WGS metagenome assembly OJGU01 (sample SAMN05416841, study PRJEB24817) | seawater metagenome | isolation source: Sea water | place: Canada:Atlantic | collected 2013-07
ACTAGATCGCTCGTCGGCAGCGTCAGATGTGTATAAGAGACAGTCAGTGTGGCATTCCTTTTTGGCTACAGCTTTGGCATTAGCTCGAGACTCGCCGCACCGTCCACCACCGAACTACAACAACGATTGCATACCGAGATCCAGCAAGCCATTGCTCGATATGACGCCGAAAAATCGACAATTGAGGCAAAGGAAATTGAGGATCAAATCAAAACTTTAGAAACGCTGATTTCCACGCAGGGCCGAAGCACAGATCTCGCCATTGCCCAGCTCCACCAAGAGACGGCCGCTGCCGTCGAGCAAATTCATGTTCAACTCGAAACCGTCGCTCTCGTCGGAGAAGGACGCTATCAACAATCACTTAATCAACTCAGCGTCCTGGGACATAACCAATCTAGTCTTCCAATCCTTCACACCTCACACCCATTCAACCGCTAATGAAAAATTTGATGAAAAAAAATCCTCCCATCACCCTCTTCCTGATTCTAATCAGCACAATCCTAACTCACTACGAATCCCGCGCACAGGACGCCTTCGATCGCGTCGAATCCAAACCGGCACTTCGAGGAGGGGCGGATACGGGACTTTTCTCAGCGACTGATCTTGCAGAAATCGAAGCAGCAAAAGCCCTTCAGGGTGACTTTCCTCCAGCAACAAATGCGGGTTCAGCCTATCGCCCGCCCCTCATTATCAGCACACACGTTTTGGATAATATCACTATCGCAGATATCGAAGAAGATATGAAGATCATGGCAAGTCTTTTGAACGACACCACGGGAACATCAAATCGAGCCGCTTGGGCGAGCGGAATTCCACTGATCAACTATTCCAAGAGCCAGCGCAATCGAGACATCTACATTTCCGGCACCGGTGCCTTGTTCTTTCTACAAGTCGATTTCCCGCTCATTGGTCGATCCGACAAAGAGCGAATCGTCGAAGATACTCCCAAGGACTCGGCCTGGGAACGAGCTCGCCGTAAAGTCCAAGGCCAGTCACCCCGTGCGAATATGGCATCTCAGAGAATGTATCACGCTTTCAATAACGGCCACCCCGTACGACCAAAGCCTTTCAACGCTGAGCAGGTGAGCGTATTCAGAGCCAAACTCGTTGAGGCCTTGGCCAGTGCTAGCAATATCCGAGCCCTCAAACCCTCAGAACAAGTATGGCTCGTCGTTGAGGGACCGACGGAATTCGATCGTGCTCCTTCCTCTTCACACTCAGAACACGAAGTTCCCGGCAGTCCCACCGCATACGCCCGAGCATACGACTCTACTGCCCGTCGATACTTCTTTCAAACGATACCGTCGCAATTGAATCAGACAGAGGGAAAGACCTCTCGGCTGACCATTTCAGCGACCAAGAGAGATATCGACGACTTGCATGACGGAACGATATCAATGAAAGACTTCCTAAGCCGAATGAATCAGCACACCCATTAAAAAGCGTGCTTTGATTCTCCCGTTCCAATGACCATTCCCTCTAAGTAAGGGAATGGTCAAGAACAGCTCTCCCGACAGCACTCATTTCAAGGAGAGCCAAGACTGTCTTTCTGAGAAACAGTTCACTCCTCAGCTCGGAAGAATCCACGGTGCCCGGTAGGGGCGATTCAACATGGATTGCGCCACATGGTCACTAACGACCTCTTCCCGCTCCGGATTCCAACGCAAATCGCGGCCTAGCAGCATGGCAATATTGCCTAAATGGCAAATCGAAATCGACCGATGCGCCTGCTCAATAGGGGCGACCGGTTCGTCACGTGAAAGGACGCAATCGATAAAATTTCGAAAGTGGTTTTCGCTGACCGCTAAGCGGATTTCACCGCGTCCAAATTCTTCGTCGATCAGAGACTTTGGATTCGCATCAAGTTTCCCCCGATCCACATAGACCCATCCTTCCGATCCCTTGAAGCGAACTCCCATCTTGAACTTGTCAGAAATCTTTAGCACGACGCCGGATCTGTAATGCGCCTCAAAATAATACTCGGTTGCGGTATTCCAAAGCTCATCTCCGGCCCAAACTCCCTTGGCATTCTTGATGGCCACAGGCCCCGTATAACTCGTCCCCATTCCCCACTGAGCGATATCTGGGTGATGCCCGCCCCAATCAGTCAGTTGCCCTCCTGAATAGTCGTAAATCCAACGAAAATTCACGCCCACTCGGGCTGGAGCAAAGGGCGCTAATGGCGCTGGACCGAGCCAAAAATCATAGTCAAATCCAGCTGGAACGGGTTCAGGCTGTTTCCGATGACCGTTCTTCCCCAGATCCGGACGCCCACCCGGAAGGCCACATTCAACCTCAATGAGTTTGCCAATCCGACCATTACGTACCAATTCGCAAGCGTGGCGAAATCGTCGATCTGATCGCTGCTGACTTCCTGTTTGAAAGACTCGACCGTATTTGGCAACGGCTTGACTCATTGCCCGCCCCTCCGCGACGGTCAAGGCAAGCGGCTTTTGGCAATAAATATCTTTCCCTGCCTTTGCAGCGAGAATCGTAGGAATCGCGTGCCAATGATCTGGCGTCGCGATTTCCACTGCATCGACATCGTTCCGATCAAGGAGATCTCGAAAGTCACGATGAGTAGCGCACCCTTTGTAGGTTCCCGCGGCCGTTTTTTCTCCATAGAATTGTTCGACCACTTCCTTCGCCGGATCACGCCCCGCAATCTTGCCGTTCCAATAACCGGGGCCCCGCTTGTTCACATCACAGACAGATACCACCTGCACACGATCATCCCGAAGAAACGCCTTCATATCATTCGTTCCTTGATTACCGGTTCCGATAAAGCCCATGGCTATCCGGTTGCTCGGAGCGGTCGCGCCGTTCAGTCCCAATACGGATGACGGAACAATCTGAGGAAACCCGATCAAGGCAATCCCCGACCCTAGGGAGCTGCGAAGAAATTGCCTGCGTGAAGGACGTTTTTCGATTCTAGACTGGTTTGACATACTTGTGCTGAGATTTTGGATTCACTCTTAACTATCAGACTTCCACAACGAAACAACCTCTATCTTTGGAGCGGCACAGCCGTTGAAAATTGATACCAATGGAATTCTCGCCCCTCACACGTCCGCTTCGCTGGAGTTGCGATCCGTTTCCCTGATCTCACCAAAGAATTCGATCTTGCCACACTTTGGGCATGCGTAGATCAAGTATTCTTCGTTACTAACAAACAGATCCGCCAAGTTTCCCAGGAAGAAGCCTAGAACCCTACCTCTCTCGTTAAACCGTTTCTTGCCGCCAAAGACCATAGAAACGTTGCAACGAAGACAGGCAAGAGCGCTTTTCGAATTCGCTTTCTTTAGGTCGCTTGCATACGCGAGCGGATCGCGGTTCTTCGGACACCCACAGTTCCAACACGACTCCCAAGACTCGTCCTCGATCTCAACTTCACATGCCTTACAATTCCACATCGTCTTACTTTGGAGATATTCAAGTGATAGGATTTCTTCTGTTTCACAAAGCAGGCCTAGGAACCCATAGCAAACGATGAAGCATCAACTCATCTTAAGCAATTCTCTACCGTGCTGATCGAACACCCTAGACCGAACTTAACTCCGGAGTCTTTATCGAACTAAAGACCGTGTCAAATCTCAGAGACAAGTAAACAACCTTCGAGAGACCATCTTCACGCCCCTACGTTCTCCCTCATAGTCAAGACCTTGCCCCACTCGAACCCAAACACGGAATGAACGACAGAATCTCATGCGATGTACTGATAGGAAACGAGTCGCCTTGGAGCTAAACCTTTTGTTGAGAGCTAACCCATCTCTCGGAGGAAACAATGGCGACGCCAAATCCAATTACACAATTCAACAAAGAACTTTCCAATCAACCTTTGGAGCAAGTCGATCTCAGCGCCGAAAAGGAATCTAGCGGCGAGCCCCCCGCCTCAAAGCCCTACGAAGCTCATGATGACGTCGAATCAAACTGGGAGGGAGCAGAATCAAGCGGACATTCGGCAGCCAAATCGGAAGTAGACGACTTCGGCACACTTTTCTGCGAGACCTTTAAAATCCCTAGCAGCGAGTTCAGCAAAACTCTCCTGAATACCAATGTCCATTGGTATTCGAAGCTATTGACGAGCCTAATCGCCACCCTTTTTCCCAGCGTGTTCTCTGAAGATTTTCGACACCTTGAGCGTTTGCGGCAGACACGCAACCGGCACGAATATGTCTCTGAGATGATGTATCTCGCAGACTACCACAAACAGCATCTCCCGATGTGGAGACGAGCCCTCGGGCTTCGAGTGTCGATCGGAAAGCTCTCGAGATTGTCAGTTTTGCTTCGATCGAAACCCAAACACATCTAATTTCCCCTACCTCTGTCCTTCAGGAGGGAGTCAAGCCCACTCCTTGAACTGGATTTCTCAGTCCAAGAGGAAAACTTCGCACGCTGTTCAAGCAGAGCGTGGCTCGACAAGTTCTGTCGTGTTTTTTGAAGCACGACCGTGATTCTGGTGCCTTTCCTTAGTTCTAGGAACGCCATTGAGAGCCTTGCCTCCATCTGCCTTCCCGTAGAATACCAACCCAAGCCCCTGCTGCCCTCGCAAACAAATCGGATGAATCGAGAGACCAGTGGGCGAAAACCTCCCTTACAAATCGGCATCTTAGAAATATTTGGGGTTGAAGCATTTATATTCCGTTTCACTGGCCCAAAGCGTTCCAAAAGATCGCTTATGCTTACGGAGATCAAGATAGGTCTCTCATTCGGCAAAGAAAACCGCAACATACGCGACCCAAATCCATGAGACTCAGGGAACAACAGATTGAATCAGGAGAAGAAGAGTGCCTGACCTCCGAAGAGATTGCCACACACGTGCGACTCGCCCGTCAAGGAAACGACGCATCTGCCGAAGCCCTGATTCGATTCCTCCATCCCGGTGTCTCGAAGATTCTCAATTCACGGCTACGAACGACTCAAAACCGAGAGGACGCCGCCCAAGAGATCTTCATTCGTGTCTTCAAGAAACTGGATCAGTACTCTGGCACCGTTCCATTGAACCATTGGGTGAATCGCATTGCAGCCAATGTCTGTTCCACCCAATATCGCAAGACCAAATCGAACAAAGAGTTGCGACTCAGTGACTTAACGGAGGAACAAGAGAGCTATATCGAATCAGTCACAATGCGAAACGCCACCGATGATCCGATAGCCCAATTCACACACTGTGAATTTCTCGATCAACTCCTGAGTACCGTTAGTAACGATGACCAACAGGTCATTCGATACGTCTATTTGCAGGGACTTAGTCATCGGGAAGTCAGCAAGCTAACAGGATGGAGCCAGTCTTCATCCAAGGTGAGAGCCCACCGAGCAATGACCCGAATTAAGAAAAACTTCCAAGCCCTCCAGAATCGTAAGCCCCTTGAGTTTGCCCCGTCCCAACATCAGGCCCGTGGCCCTCTTCGAACCGCCGCATGACTACGTGGGGCTGCAAGAGGCGGAAACCAACGAGGGAATCTGCGAAAAAGTGGCAAACGAAAAATCCAATCCGTTAAAGAGACGAACGCTCTACTCCTCACCGATTCCCCCGCCCAAACCTCTTGGTTTGCTGTTCCGATTCTTGGGCACACACGACTAAGTCTCCTACACAAGCTTTGACTCGACAAGCTGACGACAAGTTACAGCCGACTTGAGGCACTCCCAAAGGCCGGGCAAAGCGGCGGGCCGCCCCCAGCCTATTCAAGACTCTCCCCGTCATAAGATCTACAATCGACTCCCATTGATCAGAATGCTTCAATTCCATAGATTCGTGCCATGAAGCGTTCGTATTCCCTCAAAGCTCTCTTCTGGCTGCATTGCCAGATTCTTCACTTTGCGCTCACCTTAACCGCTTCCCCCCAGGACACTGGAAACCCGATGGAGCCGGTCGAAAAGAATCCACTGGCGACGTCGAGCCAAGAAACTAGCGAACAACCCACCTTCCACGTTTCGAAAGGCTTAGATCCCGACGGCTCGCTCGTCAGGAATTATCGGAGAGGCTTGGAATTTGCCGTCGACTACTTTGGAAACTACGGTCCGTATCATGTCTATCTGCTCGGACCAGGAAACGAGCAAGACATCAAAGATATCTTTCGAGAAAGAGCGTCGACCCGAGCCATACCCGGAATCACGCAATCAGAAGCAGAACAAGTCGAAGCGTTCCTCAAGCAGCCAAACATTCTCTCAGAGATCGCAGCAGTCATTGCCGGCGAATCGACGGGCGGACTAACATGGAGTTCCCCCCAGTGGCGGGTTTATGAGGATGTCACAACAAATGCTACGGAAAGAACCAAGGATCCTGTCGAGAACACTTCTGGGGCGATCCATGAGTATCATCACGTCTTTCAGATCGCCCACTGTGATCCCTCCCAGGAACGCTCATCAGATCGAAATCTCAACTCTTGGATGCTCGAAGGCATGGCAACGTATAGCGCAGCCTTGTTCACAGAGCGACTTGGATTGAGCGATTTCAAACAATACATGCGTGATCTAAGGACAAGCGGGGCAAATATTGGGCGCCCAGGGATCAATGAATTCTTGGCAGAAGCACAGAACCCTCAATTAGACAACGAAGCTTACTGGGACGAAGGGCCCTATCCACAAGTCTACTACATGCTTGGAGCGTGGGCGACTGCCTATCTAATCCATGTCCACGGCATCAATGAAACGACTGTTCTCAAGGACTGGTATTTCGACGTCCCTACCCTTGGAAAATCCGTGGCTTTCGCCAAGCACATGAAAATTACTCTCAAGGAATTCTACCAGGCATTCGATACTTTCATTAGACAATCCGATGAGGCCGTGATGAAGATCTTCACAGACGCCTAGCCCGGCAGCATTCTTCGTTAGAGCCTCTTCCTAACGTTCAATCGCGAGCGTCGAGCACGGAACGTCTCGATACCGAGAAGGACGGTTCCTGATCCTGGGACCACCCACCGCCTTCACGCTCAATTGACCTCGACGAAACCACCGAAAACCACCCCTCTTTGAACTTGGCATACTTGATGCGGAGGGAATGGTATGATGGCAAATCACAATCACTCCTACATCGGAAATTGGGGTAGTTCCATAGATTCAATTCAACCAGACACTAATCCCTACGCCACTCCGCTCGACATCTGATTTTCATCCTAACACCGAGAATCGACTCTTGTCTGATCGTATGAACAACCTCAAGTTTGCCTTTCGAAATCTCGCAGCCCATCCCTGTTTCGCCGCAGCTGTGATCACGACTCTTGCCCTCGGAATTGGAGCGAACACAACCGTGTTTACACTGGTCAACGCGGTCCTATTCAAGCCGCCCTCGATTCCCGGAGGAGACCGATTAGTCATCGTGAACAATCAGAATTTAAGCCAGGGCTCAAACACCTTCAGTGTTTCCTATCCAGACTTCCAAGACTACAAGAACGAATCTTCAAGTTTCGAAGGCTTAGAAGCTTCACGAGGTCAATTCATGGTCATCAGCGAGACTAGCATTCCTCCGGAACGGATCAGCGTCGGGAACATCTCCATCGGGATGTTTGGGATGTTCCAGACTCCGCCACTTCTCGGCCGCAATTTTTCTGACCGAGACGATAATGCAGGCGCCGAACCGGTAGCCGTCGTTAGCCACCGGCTCTGGAAATCACGCTTCAAAGGGCTCGCTACCATCATCAATCGTTCAATCAAACTCGACGGCACTCCGACAACGGTTATCGGGGTCATGCCAGAGGGTTTTAGATTCCCAAACAATGCTGATATGTGGATTCCTCTTATTCTTAATCCCTCTCTCAACGATCGATCCCATCGCAATCTTCAACTCTATGGCATCCTCGAGAAAGGCGTATCGATCACCGAAGCCAGAAGCGAGTTGAGTGCGATCGCAAGTCGCATCGCGCAATCCTCCCCCGTTACAAACGAGGGCATCGGTGCCACTATTCAAACCTTCAATGAGAGATCAAACGGTGGAGAAATCAGAATCGTTTTCTTAACGATGCTTGGGGCTGTCGCCTTTGTCTTGCTGATCGCCTGTGCCAATATCGCCAACCTGCTTCTGAGTCACAACATCGTTCGAGGACGCGAACTTTCTCTCCGGGCTGCCGTCGGGGCGTCCCGCCGACAAATCACCCAACAACTTCTTACTGAAAGTCTTGTCATCAGCGCGATTGGCGGGCTCTGTGGTCTCGGCATCTCCTTGCTGGGCGTGCACGCCTTCGATCTCGCAACAGCCCACATACGCCCGTTCTGGATTCAATTCGAAATGAACACGGTGGCGTTCGCCTATTTCGCAGGAATCTCAATCCTCAGTGGAATCGTCTTTGGACTCCTTCCCGCGCTTCGAGCTTCCCGTGTGAATCTGAATCTTACCTTGAAAGACGGAGCGAGGACCGTCACAAGCAAAGAAGGCGGACATCTCACCAGTTCTCTCGTCATTTTTCAGTTTGCGCTTACAGCAGTGCTGCTCACCGGAGCCGGAATGATGATCCGTAGTTTTGTCGCTTCTCAAACCCTGAATGCATTCGTCCCGACAAGAAATCTCTTCACCAGCCGGGTCGATCTTCCAAGAAATAACAACGAACGATACGCCAGCCCTGAAAGTCGAGTAACCTTCATGCACTCGGCGATCGAGAAGCTGGAGACGCTTCCCGGCGTCACCCACGCTGCCGCAGCTTCCCATTTACCCGGAATGGGATCCGTCAGCAGAACGATCGAAATCGAGTCTGAAGCCGGAAATCTATCCTCCTCCCTACCAAGCGCTTCATTCATAATTCAGACCACAGAGTATCTGTCGTGTATCCAACTTCCGATGCTCCAAGGAAGATTCTTCAACGATCGCGATGGCCTCCCAGGAAACGAGACGACCATTGTAACTCGTGAGTTTGCGGAACGGCACTGGGCAAAGAGCACTGCCATCGGACAACGTCTTCGTTTCGTACAGGACAATCAGGCTGGTCAATGGATGACCGTCATCGGAGTGAGCGAAGACATCGATCAAAGCCCCAACCAGGCTGCGGCACCTCCACTCCTCTTTATTCCCCATCGGCAAGAACCAGCGGGATTCATGTATCTCTTGCTACGTACCACTCGTTCCCCTGAAACAGTCGCCGCCCCGATGCGCGGGGCTATCCAATCCCTTGACCCCAATCTTCCCGTCTTCGACATCGCCACCTTTTCAGATGCGTTCGATCGCTCCCATTGGACGATTCGAGTCTTCGGAGTCTTGTTTAGCTCTTTTGCCGCCATCGGCCTCCTGATGGCATCGGTCGGCATCTACGGGGTTGTGGCCCAAGCCACAGCACGCCGCACCCATGAGTTTGGCATCAGAATGGCGCTGGGCTCGACTCGATCTCAAATCATTCAACTAGTGGTATCCAAAGGACTGCGACAACTAGCGATAAGTGTGTTCCTCGGACTAGTCTTGGCCTGGAGCACGACCGGTCTCATGGAGAAATCCGGCCTACTCTTCCAGATTACAGCCAATGACGCTCAAGTCTTCATTACCGTACCGACGCTCCTCGCAATCATTGGCCTCTTCGCCTGCTGGATCCCGGCACGCCGAGCAGCTGGGTTCGCTCCTATTGAAGCCCTTCGTAGAGATTAACGGAGCAACAACATTGGGCCTTAATAGAATCTTCCCAATCAAACCAGACAGGCTCCTACCAGGCCAAAACGAGAGGATAAAATGATTCTTACAAGGTAGATCCCACAAAAAAGCCCAAAAAACAGGCCCCGAGTAGCCAAGCCAAGCGGTTAGGCCAGCTGCTCCCGGTAGACGATACAATGTCCAAGAGGAATAATAACTGACAGGGCAGTCCAGATCCTTAGTGTCGCCTCATTGTGAAAAGAAAATCGATTCGACCAAACATCCGTCTCGTCATCGGGCTGTCGCTGCTGACGTTGACGCTGTTCGGTTGCAGCAAATCCGGTGTCATAGGCATCGAGTCCAGAGACCTACATATCGAACCTGGTGTCGGACTCGGTCCAATAAAATTCGGGATGCCTATGGACGAAGTCCCTGCCCTCCTCGGTGATCCAGATCCAGGGGCAGGCAAGGTTCTGCACTATCAGCGACTAGGAATCGCCATCATCCCGAGCAACGGCTCCCACGTTGGCGCGATCATGATGGGAGATTCCGCCGGAAGCTTTCTGGTTGATCGATTCCAAGGAGAGACCAAGGAAGGGATCGGTATGAGAGCGACAAGGGAGATGATTGTGAAAGTCTTTGGGGAACCTCAAGAAGCCAACACACCTCCCGCAAAAATGCTCAGAAGAGAAGAAGCCAGGCAAGGGCTCGAATCCATCAGCTATGATTCGGACAACTTAAAATTCGTCCTTAAGGATGGAGAGCTGGTTCACATCACGTTCCAAGCTCAGAAGAATTGAGTCCCCTGCTCTATTCTTCAGAAAGATCCTTGAGCAACTGCTGTTTAACGAGAGAAGTCACATCATCAATAGCAATCCTACTGTAAAGCAGGGAACTGCGGTATCCGCCCTTAAGAATAAGATCATATTTATCCTTAAATAACTGCTCCACCACCTCGACCAAGCGCTTCTCGCAGAGAAGGAGAATTTTCGGCTCTCCGGAGAAGCGGTTCAACACGCCCGAAGCCGCCTCAAGCGGATCAAACCTCTCTCCATTCATCAACGCCTTTTGCATTCTCCGTTCAGCGGCTTTTTGCTCGGACTTTGCCGCTTTGTATTGTTTTTCCAATTCTTGATTTCCAGGAGCACTCAACACCACCGCTTCGAGGAGAGCTTGAATTTCAGAGTAGTTAATCTTCGCGACGGTCGTTTGTGACTCTGCCGCCAATGATATCGAAACAGAGAAGAAATAGATCGCCACTAGAGCCAAAATGTTTTTCAGAGTCGTCATGAGTGATGTTAATTGTTTTCCGGGATTGCCCATTACTTCTTCATAAAGAAGACGAGATTATTATTAACCCATTCAAGAGCGACAAAACACAAGTCCAATCTCCGTCCAAAATCCAGCCAAGAAAATAGGCGCTTGGGAACATCCTTCGTAAGGATAAAGACAAGTCGGCTTGAATGAAGGCAAGGTGTCCTTTCAACCCTCTCGCCTAACCCAAGAATTCAATGGGCCAACGGCTCTCACCCCAATATCACAGAAACGGGAGATTACGAATTGAAGGGCAACGAACGTCTTCCATGCTCAAGACGGACTCATCGAGCTTCGCTGGAAGGATAGAGAGAATTCTAATGGGGTAAAGACGAGCGACGAAGCCTTCAAAGCGCATAACACTCATCGAAAACAAGTGGCGGAGAGAGGGGGATTCGAACCCCCGATACTCTTTCGAGTACTCACGCTTTCCAGGCGTGCGCCTTCAACCGCTCAGCCATCTCTCCTCCGCAAGACCGGCACTGTCGCCAAAAGCCTCCTTAATGGCAACGTTTTTCCCGCCTTTGAATAACGAAAGTTGTTTAGTCGTCGGTTCTATCACACCAAATCTTTGAGAATAAATTTATTTTTTCAGTAAGCATTGAATGCACGCTCATTCGATGCTCTGATACGCACTACCCATTTCGGATGCTTTTTGGAGAGGAAAAACGTGGATACCATCAGTACACAAGCAGTCAGTTTTGACGTCGGAGGCACCTTGATTCAACCCTGGCCATCCGTCGGAGCCGTCTATGCCTCGGTAGCGGCCGATCATGGCTTTTCTAATCTGCCAACAGAGCAGATCAATGATAACTTCGCCAATGCCTGGAAAGACAAGCGCGAGTTTCATTACAGCGAGCCGGAATGGCTCAGTCTGGTCCAACAAAGTCTTTCAGGGCTTGTCCCAGAAGATGAATCCGCCCGTTTTTTCCCTGCCATCTATCGTCGTTTCGAGGAACCGGATGTCTGGAAAATTCATGACGATGTAGTTCCCACCCTCGACGATCTTGCCGGCAGAGGATTCCGACTCGCCCTTGTTTCGAACTGGGATACGCGCCTTCGCCCGTTGCTCACGCACTTGAAGCTCTTATCATTCTTCGAAACCGCGACCATTTCGGGTGAGCTCGGGTTCACCAAGCCATCACCCGTTCTTTTTGAGCAGACGTTGAAAAAGCTTGGGCTTCCTGCCTCTGCAGTCGTGCACGTTGGGGATTCACTGGCCGAAGACGTCGATGGCGCTGAAGCAGTAGGAATCACCGCCATCATGATCCAACGCCAGGGGCAAAAGGCGGCCAATTCAATTGAAAACTTGAACGAACTTTCCAATCTACTCGTGGAAGCCTGGTAAGGAGAACCGCCTTATTTCAAAAGAAGATTTGCTAATAGTTCACAGGACCGATTGACGTTAACCAGTTTTGCTTATAAATATTGGCAGGGCCTTCGCTTCCCTCTCGCTAGTAAGTGTGATTCGACTCACCTTTCGAAGTTGATGAGCGGCATGGGCAATCGATTATGAACTTATTCACCGCCATATTTCATTCGACCCTCGGGAAGAAATACCTGATGGCGATCACGGGGCTGCTGCTGATTTTCTTTGTCATCGGGCATATGATCGGCAATCTCCAGATCTTTCTCGGGCCTGAGTCAATCAACGCTTACGGGGCGTTCTTAAAATCAAAGCCAGCTCTTTTATGGGGAGCCCGTCTTGGGCTGTTGGCCACGGTGGCCGTACACATTTGGTCAGCAATCACCCTTTCCGCAAAGAACCGAGCCGCTCGTCCGGTAACTTACAAGGTAAACCGAAGCGTGGCCGCCAGTTATGCCTCTCGAACCATGATTTGGAGCGGGCTGATTGTGCTCGCCTTCATCATCTACCATCTGTTGCACTTTACCGTAGGCGCCGTGAATCCGGAGCTTCTCGCACTTAGAGATGAAGCCGGGCGACACGACATTTACCTGATGGTGATTCAAGGTTTCAGCCATCCTCTCGTCTCGGGTTTCTACCTTCTTTCGATGGCGCTCCTTTGCTCTCACCTCAGTCACGGAACAAGCAGTCTTTTCCAATCGCTAGGGTTTCGCTCAGGACAACAGAAAATATGGGCAAACCGCCTGGCACTGCTACTCGCTTGGGGCATTTTCCTGGGTAATAGCTCAATTCCGCTCGCAATTCTAATGGGCTTCGGAAAGGAGGCGCTCAAGTAATGAAGTTGGATGCAAAGATTCCTTCCGGACCACTCGACCAAAAGTGGGAGAAGCATAAGTTCGATCTAAAGCTTGTAAATCCGGCTAACAAGCGGAAATACGAGGTCATCGTCGTCGGTTCCGGTCTCGCCGGGGCCTCAGCGGCAGCGACGCTTGGCGAACTGGGCTACAATGTAAAATGCTTCTGTTACCAGGACAGCCCGCGTCGAGCTCATAGTATCGCCGCGCAAGGTGGTATCAATAGTGCCAAGAACTATCAGAATGACGGCGATAGCGTCCATCGGCTCTTTTACGACACGATCAAAGGCGGTGATTTTCGGGCTCGCGAGGCCAATGTTCACCGTCTTGCCGAAGTTAGCCGCAATATCATTGATCAGTGCGTCGCCCAAGGCGTTCCTTTCGCTCGAGAATATAGCGGAATGTTGGCAAATCGATCATTTGGTGGGGCTCAAGTCTCTCGAACCTTTTACGCTCGCGGACAAACCGGCCAACAACTCTTGCTTGGGGCCTATCAAGCCCTCAGCCGTCAAATCGCTGCGGGTAAAGTGACCATGTTCCCTCGTACTGAGCTCCAAGATGTGGTGCTCGTCGACGGAAAAGCCAAAGGAATTGTCGTGCGAAATCTTGTGACCGGTGAGATCAGTTCGCATGCAGCAGACGCCGTGGTCATGGCCACCGGCGGCTACGGCCCCGTCTTTTATCTCTCGACCAATGCCGTTGGCTGCAATGTCAGTGCGACCTATCGCGCCTACAAGCGAGGGGCGGCATTTGCAAATCCGTGCTACACGCAGATTCACCCGACCTGTATTCCAGTCACCGGTGATCACCAGTCCAAACTGACCCTAATGTCGGAGTCGCTGCGCAATGACGGACGCGTTTGGGTACCGAAGAAGAAGGGCGACGAACGGCGACCCCAAGACATTCCAGAAGCAGAACGAGATTACTATCTCGAGCGGAAATACCCCAGTTTCGGCAATCTTGCTCCCCGTGATATTGCTTCTCGGGCAGCTAAGGAAGCCTGCGATGCAGGACGGGGCGTAGGCCCCACCGGTCTCGGAGTCTTCCTCGATTTCCAGGATGCGATCGGGCGCCAAGGCGAATCCACCGTTCGCGAGCGCTACGGCAATCTGTTCGACATGTATCAGCGGATCACGGGAGAAAACGCCTATCACCAACCGATGCGAATCTTCCCCGCCGTTCACTATACGATGGGAGGCCTCTGGGTTGACTACAACTTGATGAGCAGCATCCCGGGACTATTTGTCCTGGGAGAAGCCAATTTCTCTGACCACGGGGCGAATCGACTAGGCGCCAGTGCCTTGATGCAGGGCCTCGCGGACGGCTACTTTGTCGCTCCATACACGGTCGGAAACTACCTATCCCAAGAAAGCCCCGCGGATCGGCCCAGCACCGACAGCAAGCCTTTCAAGAAGGTTGAAAGCGAAGTGAACGAACGGATTGATCAATTGTTTGCGATCAAAGGACGCCGCACACCGCGCTCGTTCCATCGTGAACTTGGCAAACTGGTTTGGGAATATTGCGGAATGGCACGAGATAAGGCCGGACTAACGAAAGTCCTCAAACTCATCCCTGAACTACGCGATGAATTTTGGGACAACCTCAACCTTTCCGGTGGCCCCAACGAACTCAACACCTCTCTCGAACAAGCGAGTCGAGTGGCTGATTTCATGGAATTTGCCGAGCTGCTCTGCACCGATGCCCTAAAACGGGATGAGTCTTGTGGCGGCCATTTCCGAACGGAGCATCAAACTCCTGACGGCGAAGCAAAACGGGATGACAAGAATTTCGCTTACGTTGCGGCCTGGGAATATAAAGGACAGAGCCGACGCCCCACCCTTCACAAAGAACCACTGGCCTATCAGGAAGTGAAAATGACTCAAAGGAGTTACAAATAGATGAACCTAACACTGCACGTATGGCGGCAAGAAAACGCCACTGATTCGGGTGAGTTCGTCACATATCTCGCCAAGGACGTCAGCCCCGACATGTCCTTTCTAGAAATGTTGGATGTGGTCAACGAAGATTTGTTGGAAAAAGGTGCGGACCCAATCGCATTCGATTCCGATTGCCGAGAAGGCATCTGTGGGACCTGCTCTCTGGTCATCAACGGCTCAGCCCATGGCGGTCAGAAAGCAACAACGGCATGCCAGTTGCACATGCGCAGTTTCAGTGACGGCGAGACCATCACGATTGAGCCATGGCGCGCTCGTCCTTTCCCGGTCATTCGTGACCTTGTCGTCGACCGAGGTTCCTTTGATCGCATTATTCAAGCTGGCGGTTACGTCTCTGCCTCCACCGGCGGGGCTCCCGATGCCAACACGATTCCGGTTTCAAAACCCAATAGCGACAAGGCGATGGACGCCGCTCAATGCATCGGCTGCGGAGCCTGTGTGGCTGCCTGTAAGAATGCCTCAGCGATGTTGTTTGTTTCCGCTAAGGTTTCGCACATGAGTCTCTTGCCCCAGGGTCAAGTCGAACGAGAACAGCGCGTGCTAGATATGGTTTCCCAAATGGATCAAGAAGGTTTTGGCGCATGCACAGTCACCGGTTCCTGTGAGGCTGTTTGCCCGAAAGAAATCAGCCTAGATTTCATTGCCCGCATGAACCGGGAATACGGCAGAGCCCTGATCAAGAGCTGTTCATAAGATCTTAGAAAGCCTTCGACGGGCTACCCATGCAGGCGCCCAAGATCAAGACAGCAACGGCTGGTTTCAGCCAGTGGCTGCACAGCGAGGGGCTGACTCTCTTTATCTCGACCTATCAGCATGATTGCCTCATCGTACTGTCCTCTGATGGTTCAGATTCGCTCGCGATCACGGGCTATCCCTTCGACCGCCCGATGGGAATCGCCGTGTCGGCAACGGGACTGAAACTCGCGAGTCGACAGCACCTCTGGGAATTCGACCGCATCTCTCCCCTCATTTCAAGCGGCGCCCCTTCGATCGACGCCGTCTATCGTCTCAAAGGAATCCAGGCAACCGGATTTCTAGACGCCCACGACTTAGTAGCGGACGGCAACGGCGATTCGATTCTCGTCGACACCCATCACAGCTGCCTCCGAAAGATCGATCACAGCGAAACTCCGACACCTATCTGGAGTCCCTCCTTCATTACAGATCTCGTTCCCGAGGACCGCTGTCACCTCAATGGTCTCGCAGCCGAGGATGGAACTCCCCGCTACGCGACCATCGTCAGTCAATCGGACGATGCCGAAGGCTGGCGAAGAGATCGGCGCTCAGGCGGTGCCTTGCTCGATATCGAATCGAATGCCGTCGTTGCCGAGAATCTTTCGATGCCCCATTCACCGCGAATCTACCGTGATCGCGTCTGGGTGCTCAACGCTGGCACGGGTGAATTTGGCTTTGTCGAGCCCAGCAATGGCACCTTTAATGCCATTGCCTTCTGTCCCGGCTTTCTTCGCGGCCTTGCCTTCTACAACGACCACGCCATCATTGGACTCTCCCAAGCTCGGCACAATGGCAAGTTCAAGGATCTCCAACTGGGCGAGACCCTTGATCGGAGAAATGAAGAAGCTATCTGCGGGATCATGGCTGTGAACATTGAAACCCACCAAGTCAGTCACTCGGTTCAATTCGATGCTCCGATCACCGAGCTCTTCGACGTTCAAGTAGCCCAAGGGGTTGGTCATCCGACTCTTCTCAAGTGCCAAGCCGCCGAATAATGCCGAAGCGCACAACTGGCTCAAGGAAATTGGGATGGACTGAAGCCCAGACTGACAATGCTACACCCCTGAATCACGTTCAGCCCGAGCTCCTTAGCTCGTTCCAAGACGTCAGGTGACTCAGTCCCAGGATTCAACCAAAGTTCCCCACACCCTTTCTCGGCAATCTCAGGTAGGAGACCGACGAGCACTGACGGCGCCACGTAGACACTCACGATATCGAGATCGGAAGCAAGCATGCCGATTGACGGCACACAGGACAGCCCCTCAACAGCAGACTGAGCGGGATGCACAGGGAAGACCTCATACCCTCGCTTAAGGTACGCTCGAACTGCCTTGTTCCCAAACTTTCCCCGATTGCTAGACGCACCGATCACAGCCACACGACTCATCGAGAAACCCTGCCCCCGGGGGAACAGATTGTAAACCGCTATCATGGCTCGAGAGTGACCAGCCTCAATTCGCTCGAAAGAAAATCAGCGAATATTTACTATCGCCCCATCAAATCGTTTTCGACTACTTTTTGGGCACACCCAAAGACAAAACACGGATTGAACGGACCATGAAGCACTCTCAAGCTACCCCACTGATTGCCCTACTTGCCTGTATTCTCCCCATCTTCGCTTCCCAATCTGGACACGCAGAGTCGGGAGCACCGAACGTCATCGTCGTCATGGCAGATGATCTGGGAATAGGTGATATTTCCCCCACGAATCCGAACTGCAAGATCAAGACCCCAAACCTTCAAAGACTGGCAGACGAGGGCATAACATTCCTGGACGCGCACACCCCAAGCTCCGTTTGTACGCCAACCCGCTATGGCTTACTGACTGGCCGCTACAACTGGCGTTCGCGTCTGGCCCGAGGCGTGCTAAGCGGCCGAAGCGACCATTTAATCCCTGCAAGCCGCCCAACACTCGGTCATCTCATGAAACGGGCCGGCTATCACACTGCCATGGTAGGGAAGTGGCATCTGGGCTGGGATTGGCACAAAGTTGATGGCAAGATTGATTTCACTCAAGCCGTCAAGAATGGTCCCGATATCAATGGGTTCGATCAATATTACGGGCACTGTGGATCACTAGACATGCCACCCTATGTCTGGGTAGATACAGGAAAGATCACCGCGCAGCCCAATCGCGAAGAAGGCGTGTCCAAGGCACAGAATCGATACGGCTGGTACCGAAAGGGCCCCATTGGAGCCGACTTTCATATCGATCAAGTGCTCCCTCACCTCTTCCAAAAATCCATCTCATACGTCGAGGAACGCGCGGCGGCATCCAAGGCTGGAACCCCCTTCTTCCTCTACCTCGCCCTGCCCGCTCCTCACACCCCCATCGTTCCTGTATCCCCTTTTCGCGGAGCCAGCGGAATCAATGACTACGCTGATTTCGTCGCCCAGACTGACTTCCACGTCGGGCAACTGCTGACGGCTCTGAAAGACAATGGCATCGATGAGAACACGCTGCTCCTATTCACTAGTGACAACGGCTGTTCTCCGGAGGCAAATTTCTCACTCCTCAAAGAGCACGATCATCACCCCAGTGCCACCTACCGTGGACATAAGGCTGATATCTATGAGGGCGGACATCGCGTCCCCTTAATCGCCCGCTGGCCAGCCGCCATTCCAGCCGGTCAAGAGACCAAGGCTCTCGCCTGCCTCACCGATTTATACACCACCTTTGAATCTCTGACCGGCCAGGAACGCCGCGACACAGGTGGCGAAGATGGATTCAACCTCCTTCCAGTCTTCAATGGTGCCGCCAGTTCAGGGCGCAGCACACTGACTGTCTCTTA
>OJGU01000635.1_pt1 | contig 18526 bp, 16 predicted proteins | sample 1594741 | NCBI WGS metagenome assembly OJGU01 (sample SAMN05416841, study PRJEB24817) | seawater metagenome | isolation source: Sea water | place: Canada:Atlantic | collected 2013-07
CCTCCGGCGGCGTCGTCGTGCCCAGTCGTCCCCAGACGGTGACGGCCCAGCAGCATCATGCCGACGTTGAGCTGGCGGGTCGCCTGAACCCTGACGCGTCCGACGGTGAAGTTCTCCGGACTGCTCGCTTGAATGCCGCGGGCGGGCTCGTCGGTGGCTCCGAGCGTCTGGACCTGCAGGAGGCCGTACTGGATCACGCCGGTACGGCCGTAGACCTTGGCACCCCCGAGAATCGGAACTGGACTTCCCCGCTGGAGCCCGATCTTGCGGGAGAAGAACAGCTGCGCCTCGCTGCGTCGCCCGAAGTTGAAGACGTCGAGTCCGTTGATGAAGAACGGCCGGCGCTCCTGGAAGAACAGCGGGAAGCGGTTCCGCGCGACTTGGACCGCGTCGGCTTCGACCTGCGCGAAGTCGGTCAGGAGGCTGGCCTCGGCGTACGAGGCGGCGCCGAGCTGGACGCGGAAGTCCGCCCCCGTCGCGAGGTTGGGTCGACGGGTGGGGTCGGCGCTGAAGGAGCGGTCGAAGGAGGTCTGCGCCAACACGTAGGGAGTCGCCTCGAAGGCGCGGCCCCCTCGAATGCGTTCCAACCCGCCCAAGGTGCCGAACTGGCTCGCTGCCATCGCCGAGCGAGGTGGAACAAACAGGCGCCAGTCGTAGGTGGCGTTGTCGGCCGGCACGTCCCGCGAGAAGTTCAGGCCCATCGTCGCCACGTCGGCGCTCTTGATGCCCAACACCGCGAACGGGATCCGGTACTCCACCGAGTATCCGTCGTCGCGGCGCACCGTTTCCGCGGTCCAGACGCTGTCCCATTCGATGATGAAGCTCTGCCCGTCTTCGAGCCCGAGAATGTCGATCTGCGCGCCGTCGGCGTTGACTCCGAAGCTGTACGCGTTGCGTCGCGTCTGGGTCGGGTCGATCTTCACGTAGACGGTGTCGTCGGAGAAGATGCCGGTGTTGTCTCGGCGAAGCGTGCGGACGATGACCTCACCGGGGTCGGACTCGGCCTCGACGAACACGTAGAGGTACTGGTCGTCGTACGCGACCTTGAACTCGGTCCGCAGGGGAGCAGCTTCGCCGAGATTCGGGGAGCGCTCGCGAAAGCGGTCTTCGGGCGGCGCGAGGTCCCACGTCTTCTCGTCGGCACGGCCGTCGATCACCATCTCATCCACCGTTCGAACCGCGACGTAGTGTCGGGGCTCGGGGGTGATCGTCTCGGTCGTTGCGGGCGCGGACGCGAGCACGACACCGATGAGAGGCGCGAGCATCGGCTAGAAGAGGGACTGTTGCTCGGGCGGGGGAGTGGGCGGGTCGACGGGCTCCAAACACTCGGGGTCGTCGTTCCGCACGTCGCTGACCCTACGGGATACGGGGGTGCTGACCAGCCACTGGTCTGCGACAGGCTCTAGGAGCCCACGGAGCTCGTTCACCGCCTCGGGTGTTCGGGCCGTTGGAGACCAGCGAAGCCACGCATCAGACCCGCGAGAGTCGAGGATCACCGGCATGCGGTCGTGGTGGGGTGCGACGAGTGGATTGGGGCGGGTGGTCAGTACGGTGAACCGGCGGGAGACCTCTCCGGAGTCCGGATTGACGTCGTCGCGGTACAGCCCTGCGAATACGAACGGCGCGTCGTCGGGTCGATGGAACCAGTACGGCTGGCGCGCCCCCTTGGGACCGCTCCACTCCAGGAAACCGTCAGTCACCACGCCGCATCGCCCGCTCCACACTGCGTCGCGGAACGTCGGCCGGACGTGCATGGTTTCGCTTCGCGCGTTGATCATGGGCCCGCGCGAGCTTGGGAATCCCCACGTGCCCAGACCGATCGCCGGCCGCGGAGCCTCCGGCTCGAGGCAGACGATCCAATGCGAGTCGGACGGGGCGACGTTGAAGCGCGGCTGGTACGTCTCGGCGAAGGACCGGGTGAAGTCGGCGTCGAGTGCCTGTCCCACCGACACGTAGTCCGCTGTGGTCAGCGTGAATCGGCCGCACATCAGCGGATCTCCCGTCGGTCGCCCGCGAATCGCAGTTCAGCGGGAGGCCCGCATTCGTCCACCGAAGGGTGGGGACGGCTGCCTGCTGGTTTCTGCGGCGTCGCGTGATTGCCCGTTGCCAAGCCCGTGGGGCCGCTGACGAAGAGATCTACGAGAAACCCGCCCCCGAGCACGGCAAAGCTCTACCGCACCCAGGGTGGGTTTGCTATATCCATCCTTGTTGAGTGTGGCCTAGCCGACCGGGGCTTCCCCCCTTCCGCATCCAACCCCGGTCGGCTAGGCCCCCAACTTTTATCCCCATGCGTTCCGGGCTGAGTCCGGGGCCTTGGGGTTTCGCCTTTGGTTCAACTCCGGGCCCCCACCCGAGGGCTGAACCAGGAAGCGCGGACTCTTGAGGAGACCCCAGCCGAGGCGGTCGGGGCGGCGAGTCGCGCGCGGGCGAACGTTGAGAACGGCATCATCCTGCGCCGTCCAAGGTCAGACACCGGGTCTTGCCGTTCTTCCGGGTCCAACTCGGCTTTTTTCGGTCGTGTTTTCGCTACCGAAACTGCCCTGCGCGCCCCTGTCTCGCCAGGCTGCCATTGCTTCCGAACGACCAAGATCGCACCTCTCGAAGCGTTGGGGGCAGTGATCCCCTGTTGTCGCAATGCGAGTCGGTTTTCGAGTCCCCCAAGCGTGCGATCCTGCACTCGTGGTCGACGACGGCGAACCTGTAGTGGCCAGACCTGAAGCGCCCCTGCCGATGTCAGTGGCGGTGGCTGGACTCGTCCTGGCGGTGAGCAGTGCCCTGCCATGGACGCCCGAGGGGCACTCGTTCTTGGCCTTGCTCCGCTCCGAGTTTTCTCGCGGCGTGCTCGAGGGGCTGCTGATGATGGTCGGGTTCGGCTCGCCGTTCCTGTTCGGCATCGCGGTCGCGGTCGCGCCGTTGGCCTGCCCACCCGGGGTTGCGCGTCGCATCCTCCGGGTGCCGGTCGCGTTCATGCACAGCCAACTCGTGTTGGTGGCGCTGGTGCTGTGGATGTCGGGCGTCTCGGTTGCCGCGCTGCCGTTGCTGGGCTTCGCGCTGGTCTCGGGCGTGCGACTTGCGGTTCATACGGCGCGCGCCCACGCCGAAGGCGATGGCCCCCGCGTTGGCTGGTACGTCCGATGGGGCGGCATGGTGGTCGCTGCGATCGCGGCGTGGATGGAGCTGCAGCGGGCCGGAGACCTCGCGTTCGGCTGGGGTCTGCACGTTGCCCTCCTCGCCGGCTTGGGCATGGCGGGCGCACTCGCGGGCCGTGCCCTCGGTTCTGCGGCACCGGGACTCCCGGACGAGCCACGCGCTTCCACGCTTTTCTAACGCTACGGGAACGAGCCCTTCGCGCCCGCTTCGAGGGACTTGCACCCCTTGGCGTGTTCGCACCGACGGACCACGCTGTTGCCGATGACTTCGTAGGTGGAGCCGTGCACGAGGATCGCCGTGTCCTCGTCGATCCCGTAGCCGATGCGCTCGGGGTGGCGGGAGAGCATCGTGAGCAGCCGCGGCTCGCGTTCTTTGGCGAGGAAGTGCTGGTCCACGATCACCCCCGGAAGGACGCCGAACCCGACATCTTCGACCGGGTCCGGGTTTCCGCGCCGAATGATCACGTCGGAGAGAATCGCGGCGCCGGCGGAGTACCCTCCGACGATTCCTCCGCGCAGCAGCACGGCGTGCAGCGCCTCCTTCACGTCGGTGTCGACGTATGCGTCTCGGAGGCGTCCTTGGGCCCCGCCACCGAACCAGACGCAGTCCGCGTCTCGAAGGGGGGCGAGGAACTCCGGTTCATTCGCACGCTCGGGGTCGAGCGTATGCAGGACGTCGACGCGCCCGACGCGATCGAGCCAGCGCTTGGGGAGTTTCTCGAGGGTGGCCGGGCTGTCCGCGCCTTCGGCCGCGGTGGGAATCAGTACGAGTCTTCCGCTCGGCCCGCAGACTCGGCAGAACCGTTGGATGACGTCCGCACGCAGTGGGCCTCCGCCGTGCGCGAGGACGGTTCCGGCGAGAGGGAAGGAGACGCGGCGCGGCGGGGCAGGCGGGACCGGGCGCGGGATGTCGAACCGAGGTGGTGGCGTCGGCTCATGCGGGGCGGGCTCGGGCACCTCTTCGATGACCGGTGGGTCGACGCGGGCAGGCTCGGGCTGTGGTGCACCACACCCGAGGCCGCAGGCCATGACGACGATGATCGCTCTGCGCATCTGTAGCGATCGTACAAAGCGGCGCAGCGAACACAAGGGCTCACTGCGCCGCTCACTTCATGCTGCGGCGACTTCCTGTCTTCCGGCGGCATCGGTCTTCGTCACGAGCACGTCTTGCTCGACGATGACCGTCTCGTAGTAGTCGAACGCACCATCGGTGGGCTCGAGGCCTCGGGTTGCGAGGTAGCGCACCGCAGCGGGCGATGCGAGGACCTGCGCGGTTGAGATGCGCTCGGGCTGCAGGGCCACATAGGCCTGCGACGCGTCCGTCTCGCCGATACGCAGCGTCTCGACGTCCTGCTCCTGCAGGGCCATTGCCGCAGGGGACGTGGGCCGCTCACCACTCCACACCACCCGCACGTCGTACCCGATGCAGTCGCGGCCGGTCAGGGGTGCCTGTCGGAGTTGGCCGGTTGCCACACCGTTGGACTCCTTCGTGGACCGCTGGGTCCGGGGATGATGGGCCCAGCGACGGGCGCGCGCGGGAGCGCTCTGTAGCGCCGACAACTGCTGCACCGCCACGGTACCGGGAACGACGCCGGCCGCGGCCAGCGTTGCACCGACGATCGGCGCAATCCCGAGGACGAACGCGAGCACCGCAAGCGCACCCAAGAGCACCGTGCTTGCGATGGGGCCACCGATGGTCCGGTGACGGGCACCGCGGACCTCCCGGTCATGGACCTCGGAGGTGACCAGTGCGCCGGCCATTTCCCGGTTGGCCAGGTCGATCAGCGTGTTGCCGGGGGCGTTGCAGCGGTCGCATCGCCTCTGCGCGTCCACGGTCGTGGGCGCGCTGGGCGAGGGTGCGCCCGGAAGCGCGATCGCTCCGCAATGGCCGCAGACGGACGCGCATGCGAAGGGCCACCGCATGGAGTCCGGCGAGATCGCGCCGGACTCGCGGAGCGCGCGAATCCCGTCCTGTCGAGCTTGCCGCTGGGCTCGCCTCTTCTCCCGGCGTGCCTCGTCTCGACGTGCCTGACGACGCAGCTCCGCGACAAATCCAACTCCGCCCGAACCCATGCCACCCATGCTCTGTCGTTCCTTTCTCGGCCGTTGTTGAGGCCGTATGGAAAGGACACGGGAGGCGGGGGCTGTAGTCCTGAAATCGACGGGGTTCAGGACGATTTCGGTGCGCTCAGTCTTCGCGCAGGTCGGCTTCGAGGGCGGCTCGCTGCTCGTCAGTGAGTGCCACTTCGACCGTGTGCTCGGGCAGGTCCGAGCCCATCGCGACGGGTGTGACGCCGCCGACGGGGAAACGGAGGTACTGCACCGAGCTCAGCCGGGTCTCCCCGACCTGGCGCTCGTCGTAGACGGGTCGCACCCGGGTGCCGTCGGGGAGCTTGGCGTACAGGTGCTTGGGGAGCTGAAGCCAGGCATTGAGCTTCACGTCCCGCTCGGCTTCGTCGTCGATCCCGATCAGCAAGGTGGAGCCGAGCTCGCCGGGGCCGCCGAGCAGCTCGTTGTAGGTCTCGAGCTCGTGCTCGATGTCTTTCTCTTTGACGATCCGCTCGACCCGCATCATCTCCTGCACTTGGTAGCGCACGGTGTCCTGGTTCTCGAACAGGAACACCAGCGCATCGCCCACCTCGACTCGCCGAGGAGCTTTGGCCGCCATCGCGAGCGGTCGCAGTTCGTCGCGCTTTTCGGTGTAGGTGACATGGTCGAGCAGCTCGTTGCGTAGGACGGGTTTCATGGCTTGGACTCCTCGTCGGATGGGGCCGCGGATGGCAGCTGCGGCTTCTTGAATGACTCGCCGCGGTAGGCTTTGGCGAGCAGAGACATGGGATGCATCGGGCGAACGCCGGCATGCTGTTCGAACTGAAGCGCCGCCAGGGGGCAGTCGGTCGCCCAGATCTCGGTCTCGGCTTCCTTCATGCCTTCGAAGGAACGCTTGCCGATGCGTTGCGAGGGCTCGAACCCTTCGACACGCATTGCGTAGGTGCCGTCGTGACCGCAGCACTCCATCACGGTGGCCGGCTTGACGCCGGGCAACTTGCGCAACAGGTCGCGCCCCTTGAAGCCTTTGCCTTGTGTCCGTAGGTGACAGGGTGCGTGGTACGCAACCTTTCCGTCGGGGCTGCTGGCGAAGTCGGTGTTGAACCGCTCTTCCTTGCGCAGCGACCACAGAAACTCGCTGGGGTCCTGCACGGCGTCGGCGATCTTCTGGGCGCGGGCCTTGTCGGCCGGCTCGACGAGTTCGGGATACTCGCGCCGAAGCATCATCGAACAGGTGGGGTTGATCGCCAGGACCTTCGAGCCCGCATCAACGTGCGGCTCGAGCAGATCGAGGTTGGCCTTGGCCTTCTTGCGCAGCAGCTCCAGGTCACCGCGCTCCCAGGCTGGCATGCCGCAGCAGTTCAGCCCCTTCACGCAGCCGATGTCGACGCCGTTGCGCTCGAGGACTTCGACCGTGTCTTTGCCGATGTCGGGCTCGTTGTGCTCGACGTAGCAGGTCTGAAACAGGACCGCTTCGCTGCCGGGCGTGTCCTTGATCTTGTCCTCGCGGGCTGCCCACGACGAGAACGTCTGGCCTGCGAAGTCGGGCAGGAGCTTGTCGCGGTGAATGCCGATCACCTTCTCCATGAACCATCGGTGCAACCCCACGCGGTTCATGACGTTGGCCATGCCGAGGCTGGCACGAGCGAGGCCAGCGGCTGCATCGGGGTCGCGCATCGCCCGGTCCTGCAGGGTGGGGCCGTTCTTCTTGTAGCGAATGGCCTGGTAGCGATGGACGAGCTTGGGGAAATCGAGCTGAAACTCGTGGTCGTCGCGCGGGGTGTACGGGCACTGGACCTCGCACAGCTTGCATTGGAAACACGAGTCCATGACTCCGTCGGTCTCTTCGCGACTCAGCTTGGTGACGTCGCCGTCGTGCTTGTCGTCGATGAGCTTGAACAGGTCCGGGAACGAGTCGCAGTACTTGAAGCACATGCGGCAGCCGTGGCAGACCTCGAATGTGCGCTCGACTTCTTTGCCGAGCGCCTCCTCGTCCCAGTACTTGTCTTCGCTGGGGTCGTAGGACAGGCCGTCGGTCGGCTGGTACGAGATGTTCTTCGGGTCACCCACGGTGCGGCCGGGAGCCTAGCAGGCGTCGGCATCCGTTGCTCCCCGCGGCGGCGTGGGAAGCCTGTGAGGGCTGCGAACCAATAGAAATGGCGGTGTGACCGAGGCCAGCACCGCCATTTCGTGGAACCGAAGTTCCGACTAGCCGATGTCGTTGAGAAGCTTCTGGAAGCGACCCGCGTGGGCTTTTTCGGCCTTGGCGAGAGTCTCGAACCAGTCGGCGATCTCGGAGAAGCCCTCTTCGCGAGCGGTCTTCGCCATGCCCGGGTACATGTCCGTGTACTCGTGCGTCTCGCCAGCGACGGCCGCGGCGAGGTTCTCGGTGGTGTCACCGATCGGAAGGCCCGTGGCGGGATCGCCAACCTTCTTGATGTAGTCGAGGTGGCCGTGTGCGTGGCCGGTCTCGCCTTCAGCGGTCTCGCGGAAGTTGCCCGCGATCTCGGGGTAGCCTTCGACGTCGGCGACCTTGGCGAAGTAGAGGTAACGGCGGTTGGCCTGGGATTCCCCGGCGAACGCGGCCTTGAGGTTGTCGTGCGTCTTCGAACCTTTGAGGTCAGCCATGATGGACTCCTTGCATGTGCGCCCGTCGCGTGACCGCTGCAGGCGGCCACCTTTCGGCGCCGTGCATCGTTAGCATGCTGAGCCGCGGCGAACCATGGGGCAGTGGCAAAGCGGGGCCCAGAGCGCCGGAAACGGGGGTAGGCTCGCCCCGGTGGACGCACAGGGCTCCGAACCCACACATTTGCCCAATCTGGGGGCCCTCGAGGCCAAGGGGGGCTTGTTCACCGCCTACGCGGTGCTGCGGTCGGTTCGCAAGGCGCAGACGCGGGCCGGAAAGCCCTTCGTCGAGGTGAAGCTCGTGGATCGGGAGGGGTCGGCGGCGGGGAAGATCTGGTCGGACAGCTCGCGGGCGATGCAGGCCGTCGACGCCCTCGAGGTCGGAGATCACGTCAAAGCGTTGTTCGAGGTCGACACCTACAAGGGCGCGGTCCAGCTCAATGTCCGCCGGATCCGCAAGGCCGAGGAGGGCGACCCGGGGTACTCGGCCGAGTCCCTGATGGAAGAGGGGTACGACCTCGTCTCCGACATCCTGTGCAAGACGCTGGTGTTCGACATCGAGACCGCGCCGGCCGTCGACCTTCGCAAGGAGCCTTCGACCATCGCGCAGTCGGTGGCCAAGGTCGCCGAGCGAAAAGACTGGGACCAGTCGAAGGTCATGAGCCTGTCGCCGTACTTCGGCAAGGTCATCTCGTTGGCCGTCGGGGATGGCGAGCAAGATCCGCGCACGATGGAGGTCACCGTGTTTGTCGTCCTGCCCGAGGGCGTGGACGTGGACGTGGCGTCGTTGCCGGCATGGATCCGGCCTGTGTCCGAGAAGGACCTGCTCCGCGCGTTTTGGGTTCTCGCTGGCTATGCCGAGGTCGTCGTGACCTACAACGGACGCGGCTTCGACGTGCCCTTCTTGCAGGGCCGCAGTTTGATTCACGACGTCGATGCTCGTGTCGACCTGCTGTCGAATCGGTTCTCCCTGAGACCGCACCTCGATCTGTACTACGCGCTTGGGCAGAACGCCGGGCCTTCATCGCTCGACGTCGTGTGCTGGGCGCTTGGACTGACCTCCCCGAAGGAGGACATGGACGGGTCGATGGTGGCGAGTACGTATGAGAAGGGCGACATCGCTTCGATCGCGCTCTACAACGCGGGCGACGTGCGGGCGACGAGCGGTGTGTATCAGCGGGTGCGCGACAAGGTGCTGCGGTTCCGCGACGATTGGTAGAGGGATGCCGGCCGCTTGGCCTCGGCCGGCTGCGGGGAGCGGCATTGAGTCGCATCGAATCCCGTGGCGCGACTCGGGCACGCGACGTTTCCGGGGTGTTGGTGGACTCTCCCGCGCTAGGCCCCGCGACGTCGTCGGGCGCATGTCATGAGGGCGAGGAGCGTGAGAAGGGAGGTGCCGCGCGATGTCCGACCCAACGTACAGCCGGCGTCGCCTGACTCCGGCGCTGAAGGCCCCTGTGAGTCGGTATCCGTATCCGTCTGGACGCCGCCAGAGGTCGCGCCCGGGCTACAGGGGTCGATCACGCCGCCGTTCGGCCAGAGCCTGCACGGATCACTCGGTGCTTCCCCGCACAGATAGGGCGGGCTCGCGCACGTTGCCGCGAGTTCACCTTCAACGCCGTCGCGCTCAAGGACGCCCAGCCATGCTGCATCGTCGGGGCACCACGAGGTAAGCCTCGTTGTCCCGGCGTGAAGGTCGAGGACCTCGAACTCGAGGCAGCCCGGCTCGTCGATCTCGAGCAACACAGCGGTGGAGCCGCCGGCGGGTCGGTCCCCAGTCGTGGTTTCGCGCAGGGTGAAGAACCCGGTCGCTGGCTCTTCGAGCGACGCCTCGACGCGGAGCCAGTGGTCCTCGGTCAGTGGCGTGCAGAAACCGGCCAACCATTCGGTCGATTGTGGCTGGCTGAAGCATCCGCTACCGGGTTCGTCAGGGTGGTACGGCTTTGCGCCGTCGCAGCACACGTAGTTGCTGAAGTTCGAGTTGGCTCGGGACCGTGCCTCGGTGGTGATGAGAACCTCCGGTTCGGCCGGAAGCTCGACGGTCTGTTGGACGGTGACCTCGAACTCCTGCTCGTACGCGGGGCACTCGTCGTCGGGGACGATGCGCGCGGTGACCGTGTAGCCGCCGGGGAGCAGCGGTGTGGCGGGGCGCCAGAGCCTTGGAGAAAAACCCTCAAGGATCTGCAGGTCGCCTTCGGCGAGCATGCCGTCGTCGCTGAGGACCTCGACTTGGACTGTCTCCCAGTGCGCGGGGTCGATCTGGAAATCGTACCAGGCGTGCATCTGCTCCATGGTGATCACCAGCGGCCCCGTCACGGGGATGATCGCCGGGACGACCTGGATCGCGATTGGAGCTGGGGTCTCGCAACCGGTGCAGTGGCTTGCGTGCGCGGGGCCGGGCAGCGCAAGCAGCAGAAGGCTCACCGCGAGCGTGGGGAGGCACTTCACCAGGACCTCCTGCGGCATCGGAGTCCCAGGATGACGAGAAGCATCAGCCACGCTGACTGTGGGTGGGTGACGGAGCAGCCACCCTCGTGCGCCTCTTGGGCGGGACCATCGGTGTCTTCCTCCGCCGGTGGTGAAGGTGGCGCACCGCCGTCGGGCCACAAGGCACATCCCGCGAGCGAACTCCAAGATCCCGGGTCGCACACATACCCCGGCCCATCGCAGGCGTCGGCGAGTTCGGCTTCGATCTCTGGCCGCGTGTGCAGACCCAACGGCATGCTTGGCTGCTCCTCGACGCATGCCTCTGTACTCTCCCGGGCTCCGGACACCAGGTCCACGACCTCGAACTCCAAACAGGCCGCCGCGCTGAGCTGGAGCTGCATCCGGCCTGATGTCGTTGTTGGACGAGCCCCGGTGGTGCGTTCCCGGATCGAAAACCGCGAGACTTCGTTCTCATCGAGCGCAGCCGAGACCCTCAAGCGACCGTCTGCCTCGATCCAGGTGCAGTATCCGCCCGAGTAGTCGATCGAGGTCGAGGGATAGCCGGGACACAGAATGCCTGGGACGCTGGCTTCGTACGGACTGGCTCCATCGCAACAAACCAAGTTCTCAATCGTGCCTCGGACCTCCGGGACGTAGTCGGAGGTGATCTCGACGCTGGGCATCGGGGCGGGTTGCACCGTTGCGTCGACGGAGACGGAGAAGACGTGCTGTGGGACCCCGCAGTCTCCGCCCAGGTCGACCGACACCGAGACGCTGTACTCACCCTCGGTCCAGGGGGTGTCGGGTCTCCAAACCCCAGGGGTCACCCCGTCGAGAACCTCGAGGCCCCCCGGGACGGTCGCTTCGTTCGCGTCGAGCACCTCAATCGACACTGCGTCCCACCACTCTGGATCAAGCTTGCGGTCGCGCTGGTCAATGAGCAGCACGAGTAGGACCCCATCGGGCGGGAGTGACGAGGGCTCGATGTCGACCCGCGCCGGCAGCCCGCTGTTGCAATACTCGCAGTGGCCGGCCGAAGCTTGGCTCGGGAATGCGAGCACGCACGCGAAGCCGAGCCCCGCTGCAAGGCCGCCTCGACCGCACCATCCTGTGCCGGCCAACCATCCAAATGTCACCCGATCAGCCTAGCACCACGATTGGCGAGGGTCGCGCGGCGACGGTTTACTCACCCAAATCGTCCACTGCGTCCCGTGATCCGCCCCGGAACCCTCTTTTGCGCCCCGTACCCCGGTGGTATACCGCCGCTCGATATGGGCGAGAAGATCACGATGAACGACTCCGGGCTGCAGGTGCCCGACCAACCGATCATTCCCTTCATCGAGGGCGACGGAATCGGACCCGACATCTGGGCCTCGGCTGTTCGCGTGTTTGATGCTTCGGTCGAGAAAGCCTACGGCGGCAAGCGCAAGATCGAGTGGAAAGAAGTCCTGGCGGGCGAGAAGGCCTTCAGCCAGACCGGCGAGTGGCTCCCCGCGGCCACCACCGACGCATTCCGTGAGTTCCTCGTGGGCATCAAGGGTCCGCTGACCACACCTGTCGGTGGCGGTATCCGCAGCCTCAACGTCGCCCTGCGACAGCAGCTCGACCTGTACACGTGCCTTCGTCCCGTCCGTTGGTTCGAAGGGGTTCCCAGCCCGGTGAAGCACCCGGAGAAGACCAACATGGTCATCTTCCGCGAGAACACCGAGGACATCTACGCGGGCATCGAGTTCGAGCACGGCTCCGAGGACAACACGCGCTTCAAGGCCCTGCTTCAGGAGCACTTCGCGGACCGCTTCGGCAAGATCCGCTTCCCGAACACCGCCGGCCTGGGCATCAAGCCCATCTCGGAAGAGGGCACCAATCGCATCGTCCGCGCCGCGATCAAGTACGCCTTCGACAACAAGCGCAAGAGCCTGACGCTCGTCCACAAGGGGAACATCATGAAGTTCACCGAGGGGGCGTTCCGCGACTGGGGCTACGCGCTGGCCAAGAACGAGTTCGGCGGACAAGAACTCGACGGCGGCCCGTGGCAGACCATCGAGAAGGACGGACACAAGATCATCGTCAAGGACGTGATCGCCGACGCCTTCTTGCAGCAGCTGCTGACCCGTCCCGCCGAGTACGACGTCATCGCCACGATGAACCTCAACGGCGACTACATCTCCGATGCGCTCGCAGCCTGCGTGGGCGGCATTGGCATCGCGCCGGGCGGCAACATCAACTACGACACGGGCGTGGCCCTGTTCGAGGCGACCCACGGCACGGCGCCGAAGTACGCCGGCCAGGACAAGGTCAACCCCGGTTCGGTCATCCTCTCCGGTGAGATGATGTTCCGCTTCTTGGGCTGGACCGAAGCCGCCGACCTGATCATCAAGGGCATGGACGGCGCCATCGGTGCCAAGACCGTCACCTACGACTTCGAGCGTCAGATGGACGGCGCGACTCTGCGCAAGTGCTCGGAGTTCGGCTCCGACGTCATCTCGCACATGTAGAGGCCTCGGCATCATGCCGACGACACGAGCCCAGCCCGGCGCGTACGAGGGAGACCTCGGAGGCGGCTGCTGGGCTCGACTCGTTCCGGGGTTCGTCAGCTCGCACGAGCAGGTGATGCAGACGCTGCTCGGGACGCTTCCGCTCCGGCAGGAGCCGATCACGATGTTCGGCAAGACCCACCTGACGCCGCGGTTGACCAGCTGGCACGGCGACCCAGGATGCGGATATCGATACTCCGGGCGCGGGTTCGAGCCGTTGCCGTGGGTCCCCGCGTTGGCCGAGATTCGTGACCGGCTGCGCGAGACGACTGGGTACGCGTTCAACAGCGTGCTCGCGAACTTCTATCGCGATGGCACGGACGCCATGGGGGCCCACGCGGACGATGAACGCGAGCTTGGGCCTGCGCGAGACGACATCGGGATCGCTTCGGTCTCCTTGGGCGCGCGGCGCCGGTTCTTGCTGCGACGCAAGACTGGAGGGGACGCAGTCGAGTACGCCCTGGGTGCCGGCGACCTCTTGGTCATGGGGGGCCGGACCCAGTCGGAGTTCAAACACTGGGTCCCGCGAACCAAGAAACCCGTCGGGCCACGGATGAACCTGACCTACCGGGTGATCCTGCCGCGCTGACCGAGCGTACGCTCAGCCGCCCACGTACTCCTTGCAGTCGTCGTTCTGGCAGAACATTCCGGCGGGGCAGTGGCTGTGCTCTGTGCACTCCGAGCCCGCGTCGCAGAAGCCATCGCTGCAGATCTGCCCGTCTTCACATTCTTCGTTGAAGGCACACGACACGTTGGCGACGCACTCGAAATCGATGCAGCCCTGAGCTGGGGCACACTGTTCATCCTGCGTGCAGGCCCGTCCGCCGCGGCAGATGCCATCGAGGCATGTGAGCCCCGCTGGACAGTCCTGGTCGCCGCCGCAGGGGTTGCAGCCTGTGATGCACACGCACGTTTCTTGGACGCAGATCGAGCTCTCGGGGCAGTCGAGGTTGACCACACACTCCGCGCCCGGGGGAAGCGTTGTCCCGCTGGCGTCCTCCGATGATGTCGTGGGGTCGTTCTCGGTCTCTGTGCCGGAGCCCGTCTGGCTCGCAAGATCGGTCCGGCCACATGCCAGAAGCACGAGCATCCCCCAAAGCCCTACAGTCGCGTGCCATCGGGGCATCGAACATCAGTCCGGCACCGAGCCCGAGTCCGTGACGAAAAGTGCGGGCTACGTGTGGGCCGGCGCGTTTATGGGTTGCAGAGGTCTTCGTCCTCTTCGCCACCCTCGCAGCCGGAGAGCTCCGGAAACGAGCAGACGCCATCAGGGCACGAGTTCACGACTTCGCCGGTTCGCAGGAAACGGTCGAGCTGCTCGTCCGCGGACGGCAGCCCCCGCAGAGCCCCGTGAGGATCGGTGCACAACCGCATCGGGACAGGGCAGGCGGGCTCGGACGGGAGCCCAAAATCGTACTCGATGTACGCGATGCCCTCGGCCTCGGCTGCGGTCTCGAGGCCGAACACCTCGCGGACGCCGGACTCCACGTGCGGTGCGCCGAGCGAGCGAGCCTGGAAGTGAGCCGAAGCAGTGGAGACCGAGTGGTCGCCGACGGCGGCTCGCATCATCAGCTCGTGAACCGGCGAGCCCTCGAAGGGGTCGTCGCGCAGGTGGGGCAAGAAGCCCACGGGCTCAGAGCGGTCCCAGAAGTTCTGGGTGAGTGAGAGCGCCATCTGGACATCTCGCGGGTCCTCGTAGGTGTTGTTCGCGATGGCGAAGAACGGATCGAACTGGCGGCTCCGGGTCAGCAGGGTGACGAACGGGGCACCCATCACGTCGGCGGCCCCGCGGGTCACGTCGGTGGAGAGCGCCATATAGACGGTCCCCAGGATGCCGCCGAGGCTGATGCCGTAGTAGTAGTTTTGGGACGCGTCCAACAGCGGCGCGTAGGTCTCATCCGTCGCGATCGTGCCCGTGACCACCCGGTTGAGGACGAGCGCATTGATGACGGCCTGCTGCGTCCGAGCGAACTGCCCCTCGTATTCGTGAATGCGGCCGCTGTCGAAGATCACGCCGAGGAACGCCTCGTCGGGGGCGGACAACCCGATCCAGTCCGTCGAGTACATCGCGTACCCGTACGTGTCCATGAAGTCCATGAGGTGGTCGCGCTCAACCTCGTCGCGTTCGTTGAGCAGGCCGTGCCCAAACTGAAGCAATGCAGCCGGGTTCTCTTCGGTGGCCGAGGCGGGGATGAGCATCGTGAAGCGGAAGTCGGCGGTGCCGTTGGCCTCGGGGAGCCCATCGTTGCCGAGGTTGAGCACCGAGACTGGGCCGGGTACGTCGAGGAACAGCGGGACCGAGAAGCGACCCTCGATGTGATAGGCGATGCGAGGGTCGAAGTCTGTGGTGACCTCGATCAGCTCGAAGCCTGGCGCGTCGCCGACCTCGGCCAGCGCGACGTCCCGCATGTGGACGAGCTGTTCTGTGTTGTTGGTGTCGCTGGCGGTGGTGAAGTCCCACGCGAGCTGAAGCGTGTCGCGCTCGACGCCCGCATCGCCCAGTCGCGAGAAGATGTCCGCGTACAGGGGGCGGCGGCTGTCGATATCCGGGCCCTGGGCTTCGGTGAGGTCGCGAAGCGCCGCGAACCCTTCCGATGCCGCCAGCGGTGCGCCGGCGTCGTCGACGACGTTTCGAATCGCGACGATGTAGCGGCGCCCCGGCGTGAGCGCAACGGCGGGGCGGATGAACAACGTGGCGCGGGTCGTGTCCTGGACCCGCTCGATCTCGGTGAAGTGTGGGAGTCGCTCTCCGGACTCCGCGTCGAGCAGTACGGTGGGGGATTCGGCATCCAGCGAAGCCGCGACGCCCGTGATGATCGGTAGGCCGGTTTCGGTTGCGCCCGGCATGTGCACCATCATCACGGAGCCCACGGAGAAGCCGTCCCGGGAGTCCCAGGCTGCATTCATGGGCTTGACGTCGGTCTTGCTCGTGGGCATCAGCGCTTCGGAGAGCGCGAGCCGGCGTCCGGTGTCGGTGCTCTCGTCCGCAACGGTGAAGACGTTGTTCGGAAAGGGGTAGCCGCAGTACTCCGGTACGAGTGGGTCGCAGTCCAGCTGGGGCCAGTCGACCTCCGGGTCAGGCTCGTCGATTGTGGTTTCACCCGTGCTCGATGCGTCTGGACCGGTGGTGGTGGTCTCGTCCGTCGTGGCCGGCGAGGTTGGCCCGACGGTGGTGCTCGAGCCCGTCTCGGATTCGCCCATCGACGTGTCGCCATCGTCCCCACACCCCGTTCCAAGAGCCAATGCGCAGCAAACCCAACCCAACAAACGGCGGCGAACGACCATGGAGCGGAGTATACGGGAGGTCCGCGACGCTTCTCGCGCGGACCTGACTATTCAGCAGGCCCGCTCGTCGGTCATACTTGTGAGCATGGCGGGAGGATGGTTGGTGACCTTGGCGACGCTCGTAGCGAGCGCGCTCGGTGTACCGCTCGAAGAGATCGAGCCGCCTGTGCCCCAAGGTGCCCCGCCGGGTCAGCCTGCATTCGATGGCTCGGTTGCCGACCTCTCGGTGCCGACCGAAGAGAGCGAGGACGATGACGCCGGGGCATGGCGGTTCGACCCGGCCCGATGCGACACGCAGTATGAGGTCGAAGTTCCGCCGCGGCGGCGATGGGTTCGTCACCGGGTGCAGTCGCGCGAGACCATTCCGGACATCGCATTCCGGCATGGCGTGGCGCCATGGGAAGTCCGCGGGTGGAACGTCCTGGGCGACGAGGTCAATCGGGTGAGACGAGGCGCGCGGCTCAAGATCAAGGCGGCTCGGATCCCGCCGCCGCGGGAGAAGATCGAGTACGAGGTTCAGGAGGGGGACACCTGGGGCAGCGTTGCTCATGCATTCGGTGCGACCGCGCCCGACCTGCGCGCGTACAACTATCCGTACCGGGGCAAGATGGATCCCGGCACGGTGCTCAAGGTTCATGCGGACCCGATTCTGCGCGACTGGATCGCCGCCTCGCCCGGTGCCGACGAAGTCGTGCCGCGAGGTGGGGTTGGGGTTGGCTCGCCGGACATGGGCTCGCTGCTGGGCGGGGTCCACATCCCCGAGGGCGAGGGGTACTGGCTCCGACTCCCGCGCAGCGCCTACGGAACCACGCACGCCGTCACCGAGTTGCTGACCGCACTGTCGGACTTTCGCGACAAGGCGTCGTGGCCCGGGACCCTGGCGATCGGCGCGATGAGTGGTCCTCGCGGAGGCCCACTGGGCCATCACAAGTCTCACCAGACCGGGCGCGACATCGACATCCGGCTGCCGCGGCGCGACGGCGTGTCTCGCTACGCCGAACTCAAGGTGAGGCGGGTGGACTGGGCCGCCGCGTGGGCGTTCGTGCAGGCGCTGTCACTCGTCGACACCCAGGTCATCTTCTTGGACTACAAACGACAGAAGTATTTGTATCGGGCGGCGAAAGCCGCAGGCGCAGACGAGGGCACCCTCAAGTCGATGCTTCAATACCCGCGCGGCGCTTATGTCCGCCGCGGGTTGGTCCGTCACTACCCCGGACACGAAAAACACTTCCATGTCCGGTTCGGTTGTGGCCCGTGCGAGGTCTCCTGCACGACCGCTGCGTTGACCGACGCCGCAAAGGCGAACGCTCCTTCGGACTGACGCGGGACCGCCGGCGGTGTTCCTAGTACGTCAGTTCTGAAGTCCATTCCGGGTTCTCGGAGGAGTTCGGAGCAACAGAGCGAAGCATCCCGGAGGGATGCGCAGCGCCTGCCGAACCGAGGGTTTCGGAGCGACCCCACACCCGGAGGGGGGTCGCGCAGAAACCCGGCACGGACTTCGGGCGTGAGGTGCTAGCCCGCAGCGCAGCCGTTGCCGGCTTCGCAGGAGACGGCGCAGTTGGGGGCACCACCGCAGGTGACGGCGCAGGCCGATCCGCAGTCGACGATCTCACAGGTTTCGGCGCCCTCGCAGTCGAGGGTGCAGCCGCCTTGCGGACAGGATAGACGGCACGTCGTGGTGTCGGTGCATACGCTGGCGCACCCGAGGCCGCCGCACGAGATGTCGCAAGTGTCGACGTTGATGCACTCGGTGGTGCATCCGCCCAGGTCACAGCTCTGGTTGCACGTGTCTTCGTTCTCGCACGAGAGCGTGCAGCCTGGGAGCGAGCACTGCTGGTTCACCTCGGCAGTGTTGGTCTCGGAGCCGCTCCCTTCCGATCCGCTGCCATCCGCGGAGTCGGTCTGTCCGCCCGTGGTCTCGACGATGAGGACGTCATCCTCGAGGTCGCAGCCGAACGCGAGGACAAGCGTGAGGCAGCACAGCCGCATCATGGGAATCATGGGAGGGTCTCGAGCTGCTTGCGCAGGCGGCCGGCATGAACGGTGTTGGGGTGCGCTTTGAGGAAGGCTTCGATGGCTCGCTTCTGCGCGTCGGCGCGACCGAGTTTGCGCAGGGCGTCGATGCGACCGAGCTCAGCCTCGCGACGGAGCCCGCCTCCCGTACCGTCGAGGTAGCGGTCGAACTGCGCGAGTGCTTTCTTCGCTCGGCCCGACGACAGCTGTAGGCGCCCCAGCGAAACACGAGCCGCCCGCGCTTGGGCGCTCCGCGGGTGGTGGCGGACCAGCGCGCTGTACTTCCGGATCGCCCCGGTCGTGTCTTTGGCCGCGAGCGCGTCCTGGGCTGTGCGGAGCAACTCGTCTGCAGAGGGAGTCGGGGCCGCCTTCCGGCGGGGAGCATCGATGGGGGCCTCGGGCTCCTCCTCCGGCAACGCCTCCTCGAGGGGCTCGGGCACTGGG
>OJGU01000636.1_pt1 | contig 18513 bp, 14 predicted proteins | sample 1594741 | NCBI WGS metagenome assembly OJGU01 (sample SAMN05416841, study PRJEB24817) | seawater metagenome | isolation source: Sea water | place: Canada:Atlantic | collected 2013-07
GTGTATAAGAGACAGTCCCTAGACTGTAGTCGCCATCGTCGAGCGTCGTGAATTCAAATCGTCCTTGAGAATCGGTTTCTCTATCCGCCTCGATGTGCCCTGTCCGTTCGGGAGAATAAGGATGGGGAAGGGCATAGACCTCTACTCCGGGGATTGGCCAACCGGTTTTCGCATCAACAATTGTACCGTGAATTCGATGGCCGGCTTTGAGTTGGATTTGTAGGTCGGTTCCGTCGGGCGTATAAGCCACTTCAGCTCTTTGAAAGCCTGGGTTATTCTGGAAGCGAATTCCGTAGGTTCCGGGGAGACCTGGAACGACGTTCTTGAAGACGAAGCGGCCCAAACGATCGGTATACTTGTCTGAAGTGCTGAATCCATGATTTGCGTGGGCATCAAAGCGATGCTCGTAGCGAGTATGAGCAGCTGGCTCGCCGTTTGGCTTAAGCACCCGACCTTTGACTGTAATTCCGGTTTGCATCACAAGATTAGCACTCAAGACCGGATTCTCCTCGGTGATCCCGAGCGGTTTGCTGAGGGCATAGGTGCTGTTGCGGTGCGCCACAATCATATAGGTGCCGCCGAGTGGGAGCGGCGTCGCGGTGTAACTCTTGGTCACATCTGACGAGGAAGTGCTGTTCTTAATATCAACATCGAGACTGCTGTTGGGGCGAGCGGGAGCTCTCTTGACTTCCACCAGGGAAATCATGACCCCGTGGGCCGCATCGCCGTTTGCCTCCTCGATGGTGCCGTAGATCGCGCCTGCGGGATAGCAGGTCAAATTAATCTCGAAGGGTTCTGTTCCTTCCGGGATGTCAGAGTGGTTTGTTGCGGGAAACCAGTATCCAGTGAAATGGTCGGGTTCGATGCGGACCCGGCTTCCAACGGTGACCGAGTAGTCAACCAGGCCGTCCTTGACCTCGAGGATCACCTCTTGGTAATCGAAACCTCCCCCAGGCTGTTTGATCGAAAAATTGGCGTATAGCGAGCCGCTAGCTTTTGGGTGTCCCTCGGGAGTGTTGAGGCGAATTCGGAGACGGCGATCTGCCAGTTTGGGGTGTTCGGGTTCCACCGTGTTTTCTTCGATAGCTTCCTGCGTGAGCTCAATGGCAACCGTTGTCACAGGAGATGTCAGTTCGTGGCTAGTGGTCACGGGGCCCGCGATGAGGGTTGCGGTTCCTGGCCAAAGGTCTTCAATTGTGAAACGAGCGGAATCATCGTCGATCTGAACGATGGCGACTTTGGCGCTACTGTCCGAGTAACCCTGAATATTGAACGGGTTTTTATATTGGATGGATGGGAGGCGCGTTCGTTTTCCTCCAATCCATCGAGTCCGCTTGTCGAGTAGCGAGAGATCTCCAGTAATGGTTCCGTTGATAGAGCGAGGGGCGCGAAGAATGAATTTCCGGTTGATTTCGCCGGCGGTTACGTTGCGGATCACATCTTTTCCGTAGCCAGGGGCGCGGACAAGAAACCAGTAGCTTGAATCTGTTCGAAGTTCCGTGAAGGTGAGTTTTCCTTGCGAATCCGATGTGGCGTAGAGCCCTTGACTGCCTTCACCGAAACTCATGTTCCTGAATCCTTGAATGCTCATGAGCTGAGCCGTGGCCCCTTTGATGGGCTCGGCCTCATCGTTGCTGACAATTACGGTCGCCGGAGCGGCTCGATTGAGTTGCCAGGTCTCGTTTGACGCCGGCGTGACGGTGACTGTTTGGAAATCCTCCTCATAACCTGCAGCGCGAAGTTTGAGCTGCATTGGGTGGGCGAGGGCGTTAGGAATCGTTATGACTCCGTCATCGTTGCTGATCGCTTCAGGGATTGGCGCATGGCAGGGGAATTCGTATCGTCCTTTGATTCTTGCCCCGCGGATTGCTTGACCGTTCTCATCGACGATTCTAAGCGTTCCCGTGAAACCGAGTTTCATCTCTATGACGATATTCGTGATTGAACCGGCTATTTCTCCTCGGAAGGGCCCCAGAAGTGCTGGGGCGTAATGAGGGGAATAGGCGGACATGTAGATCTGACCGGGGCGTACCTTGGCCGAGAATTGCTGACGGTTAGAGGACACGGAGTGGCTTGAGGAATACCCTGGTCGTTCACTATCTGCCGTGGTGATCAAGCCTTCCGTGACGAGCTCAGATCCATCGGCCGTCCGAATGGTTCCTTCAATGAGGACTCGAGATTCAGGTCGATTGGCGAGCTGTCGGTCATATTGGACGTGGGGATCGGTCGTGGGATGACTTTCCTGGATGGCTTGGATTTTCGCTATGCGCTCTTCTGGCGTCAACAGTTCTGCTCCAATGGCAACGGCGAAGCGACTGCCTTGGTGAAGGGCGAACAGCACGATCGAGCTGACGAGCAGGAAGACGGTGACGGCGGGTAGTGGCAGTTTGAGAGTAGGTCGGTAGTTGGGCACTAAGATTCGGCGGACGCGTTCAATGAGGCTCCCCGGTCGACGTTCCTCGCCAAAGGGAAGGGCAGCCATGGAAAGGCGCTGTTCGGTGGCATAGTCGGCGAGGGCTGTGGCGTAGTTTGTTTCACTGCCGATGATCTTGATCGCATCCGCGTCGCAGCAGGCCTCCCGTTCATTGCGGATTTGATGACTGATCCACCAGACGGCAGGGTTGAAGAATAAGAGGGTCTCGACCAAGAGTTGTCCCAAATTGACGACGTAGTCGTGTCGGCGGATGTGAGCGAGCTCGTGGGCAAGGATGGCCTCGAGGAGCGCGGGAGGTGTGTTGATTGCCAGGCTGGTCGGAAGGATAATGGTGGGCCGAAGAAAGCCGAAGGCAACCGGTCCCTCCAGCTGTTCTGCAAGCAATAGCCTAAGGCGTTTCGAAGAGGATTGGGTGCGTTGGAGGAGGGATTCGAATCGTTGGGCGAGTTCGCTCTGGGTTGCGGGCACGGCTCGATCACGCAGGTCTTTCAAGGATGCGAGGCTCAGCCCTAGTCGAATGATCATGATATCAACTCCCACAATCCAGAGAAGCAGGAGGAAGCCTTGGGCCGTTCCTTTGGATGCGCTCGGTTCCGTAGCTTCGAAAGACGTAGCCTCATGCCTCGAACTCTGCTCGTTGTGATCCCATACGATCTGTTCCGAAGCCGTTGAGTTGGGCGTGCTCGAACGGGGGGAGGCGTAGTCGAGGAAGGCCCAGGTGAGAAAACTACCGATCAATAGTGCCGCTAGCGCTGCCAAGGCACCGGCATATCGGAGCTGGGGACGATGAGCCGGAACTATTTTGAGATGCACGAAGAGCAGACCTGAAATCACAGCGCCCTGCCAAAACGTATGAAGCAAGGTTGCTCCGAGATGGTTCCAATGACTCGATGAGAGCTGATCAATGAGGTTCATGGTTTCTGCTTGGTATTGGTCTTCTTACGTTGATCGATGAGATTTCGAATTTCGTCCAACTCCGCATCGCTTACTTTGGTATCTTCTAGCAGGTGTTGCATGACGCTCGACACCCGCCCTCGAAACACGTTCTGAAGCAAACCAGCCAGGACAGGTCGCAAGGTTTCTTTCTGGGTTTCCGTGGGGTGATAGACATGAGCGGTACCCTTGCTTGTGCGATTGACGAGGCCCTTTTTCTCAAGATTCTGCATGACCGTCAGAATCGTTGTGTAGGCTCGATTCTTTCCGTCGGGGAGATTGGAGAGCACTTCACGCACGGTAGAAGGACCGTTCTCCCACAGGACGGACAGGAGTTGAAGTTCGAGATCGGATGGTTGAGTCGTTTTCGGCGGCATATCTACTAGAAATGTAATACTATAAACATAGTAGCTTGGTTCAAAAAAATGTCAACAGCCGAAACTGCTGACGTTTTGTTCGGCCCTTTAGCGAGGTGTCGCAATCGATAGTTTTCGAAATTCGACGGGTCCGTGGTCGCCCTGGATCATTAGCGGTCCGGGGGCGGCTTCATTGTTATCCAACGCGCCACCCGTAGCACCAGGGATCGTTTGGCGATCGATCACGCGTTCGCCGTTAAGCACCACGGTAACGACGCGTCCGATCAGGGTGACGTCAACCGATTGCCATTCTCCGGCGGGCTTTGCTGCATTGACTGAAGGGGTGAGAAAGCCATAGATGCCTCCAACCTTATGACTTTCGGGCTCATCACCGTAGTTGTCTTCTATCTGCATTTCGTAGCGGCCACGTAGGTAAATGCCGCTATTGCTCCCTTTTGGGTAACGAAATTCGGCGTGAAGCTTGAAGTCGTTGTAGGTCGTTTCGGTGATGAGATCGTTACCTGGGGTTGCGTTGGTAAGGATGCCATTTCTCACCACCCAACCGTTCTCAACCGATGCCGAGCGAGCCTTCCAGCCGCTCAGATCAGAGCGATTAAAGAGCGGCTTCATGGGGCCCCAGTTTGGCTGCGCCGATCGCTTAAGTTTTGGGGCGCGAGTACCGGCCCAGGTGAGGACTCTTCCGTCAATATCGGTGGTCGTCCCTGCGATCCCATTTCCATCCAAGTGCCCGAGGAAAACAAGGTCATCACTTCGTTTCTCCCACTGGGGAGGGACGGAGAAACGAAACTGATTGCCGTCAAACTCGACTTTGGCCACGGGGCGAGCACTGCCGAACTGACCGACGAAGGCTCCAACGAGACTCTTATTACCGGACTTTCTCACTTCCAGCCATGAGGGATGTACGCCTTCAGTGGTATGGACCGTGAGATTCCATCGTCCAATCAGCTTGGAGGCGTCTTGCGCCGTGAGACAGTGAGAGAGCAGGGGGGTGAAGAGCGCGAGGCCAATCGCCGGAAAGAGGCTGCCGAGGGTTCGTTTCATGCCGAAAAACTGCCGAAACCAGAAAATAAACGCAAGACATCAGGAACCAGAATTGAAATTTAGAGGGATGCAGAAGTCGGAAATCGGCTTGTTTTCCATGTGGTCCTAGAGACGATCGCATTAGTAGGGCCGGGCATTTCCGTGGCAAGAACGACGCCTTTGGAGAGCGTTGTATCAATGCGACGCTCTCCAAAGGGCATGACCCGCTAACGTGGCCAGTCATGTTCACGTCCAGCGGTGGATTAATACTTGCGTCCTCGATCCTCGTAGGGCCGTTCACTGAGCGTTATTATCGTGAGTGTAGACTTGCCCTCCGTATCGGTTATTGTGCCGTCAGCCTGATTCTATTCAGAGTGCTTGGCGGTTTGGCTGCGAAGCAAGTAGGCGCTGCCCTGCAGTGATTACGGGGTGTTCAAACGAAACGAACAAAATAACTATCCGTGGCTGTGGTTCGTTCCTTTGCTATGAATGAGAAGAATTCGGAGTATCTGGACAAAATTCTAGCTCTCGTCCTCTGGATGAAAGATAACGATGGGGAAGACGACGTGGCCATTTTTCCGGGAACGCTGGTGCAGGAAAACACTTCGCTTGTTCTCAAGTGCCATGACGAAAACCATCCTGAAATTCGGGAAGAGTGGCTATCCGGAATTACGAAGGTGCCGGACGATCTGAAAGAAACGCTTTTCGGCTGCAGTTTCCAACTTTCGTTGACTGTCCGGGACCGTGAAGTTGAATCTGACCCTCTTGTGGCATTTGGGCTAAGGTGACCAGTATGAGAATGATTCAGACTCAAGTCGTTTTCCCTTTGGTCACACTTGTAACGGCCTGTGGCGAGCACAGGGTATTCGGCGTTTTTCCTGAACCCGTAGACGCGCTAGAGGATAAAACGGAGTATCGCAGCGGCACTTACCTCTGGCGCCCAAGTAGGATATCGATCGCTTTGCATCAGGGAGATCATCCTGCTATCGAGGGGCAATATACTCGTCTGGATCAGAAATTACCTCCCGGAGAGTCAGGGTGGCTGGTGAGCCTCTTGGACTTACCGGAATCGTGGGAGATTCTGAACCTTGGCTTCGAGGGGCTTTCCATTGTTTTTCAGAACCAATACTCCGAGTTGTTTCGGATACAACCACCTATTCTCAACGAACTAAATCTCGCGATCTTGAAGGAAGGAGCCCCAGGGGATCCCGTGCTTGAGGCTCTTTGGAGAAAATACGCATCTAGACAAGAAGAAGGTCGACCTCTGAGAAGGGGGGATGCGATATGGCCCGCAATCGCTGGTTGAGCATTGCCGATAAGACGGTGTGTGGGGCAATCGGATGGATATCGGAGCGTGAAGGCGCATCGATTGCTCAGTGAGATTGTTCGTCTGGGGGCGATTTGAATGGAGTCGATCGAATGCAAGATCGAGGTCTTACTCGTATCTAATTGAACAAATTGTTCTTTTATCTCGTGCGGGTTCGTGGAGTATGGCCAACGGTCATCGCAGTGACGCAATTGAGGAAAGGCATTCGCATGAATCGTGTTCAGTTTAATCAATGTCGGAAGAATGCGAACCGTATGGAGGTGATGCTGCTTGTCGTCACGGCTGTGGCCCTTGGCGGCACCTTGTTCGCATTTTACTTCTATGGGGTGATGCTGTCCCTCGCTTTCTTGATTTTGGGGGCTGTGGCTCTTGGCCTTTCCCAGGTTTTTGACCTGCTCGGTGACTTATTCTCCGCCATTGCTTCATTAAGCGAGAAGAAGGCGTCACAGGTGCCGAAGGACGCGACACCGGATGCTGGGAAATGTGCTTAGCTATCGGTTTGAGGGTTTCGGAATTGCGGTCGTGTAGACTTACTTTGCTTCTCAATGAGTCTTTCTGCCCTTTCGCTGTGCCATATCGGGGGTGGCATGAGCCAAACCAGTCGAGGAGCTCAAATTCGGTGGCTTTGATATTCTGTCCATCCTGCGCGGTGAGTTAAAATCGCCACCAACGCGAACGATCTATTGCCGGAGCATCCGGTAGCAATACAGTCTCTACCACTGCGACCGGGAACATGCCGTCATTGGTGGTCGCGCCAACTCTCAAAGGCCGTCGATGACCCCACCAAGACCCGAGAACTTGCGACTGCGCATGCTGAGATGATCGATCTTCTGGCTACACTTATCGCTGCTAGACAAACGAAGGACAACAACGCGTTGCCGGTGTCCGGGGGGGGCAAGGTGAAATCCGGGTTTGAAACAGAGCTCGTTGGACCTTCCGAGCATGCCTTCGAGCTAGAATCTGGGGAATAAATTTCTGGCGTCAGGATTCTAAGGAATGGAGATCATCCGTGATGTCTACCGTCGAAGCGAAATCGATTCGCTTTTTGCGGCTGTCTCCGTGGTTGTATCGGTAGTTGAATATGCCTAGTCTATCGCTTCTAGCTAGTTTGTTGTGTGATCTATTTTTCCTTGAGCCATGAAACGTCTTCGATCTTTTGACTCGAACTCTGTCCCAAGTGTGCTGCGACGTGGGTTCACGCTGATTGAACTGCTGGTGGTGGTCGCAATTATTGCGATCCTTGCTGGAATGTTGTTGCCGGCTTTGGGTAAGGCCAAATCGAAGGCAAAGTCGATTAAGTGTATCAATAACCTTCGCCAGATTGGTCTCGCGATGTTTATGTATGCTGATGAACACGAGGACACCATACCTCGAGGGGATGCGGAGCGATGGTTTTTTGTTTTCATGCCCTACATTCCAGAGGGCGGTACGGTGGACGATTTTCGCAATATTAAGATCTTCAAGTGTCCCAGCTATCCCATCACCAAACGCTTGGAACATCAGGTGGTTTCCTATGTGGTGAATGCCTGGCGTTTTCGAAGCCCGGATGATCGCACGGGATTTCAGCAAGTGGGGGCGAGCAAAATAACCGCCTTTCAGGAGCCAAGCAATTCAGCCTATTTGTTGGATAGTGAGGATGGGGCGTGGCGTCCGGTGATTGATGGGTTCGGTGATCCGGAAACCGATACCTGGGTGAATGATGTTTGGAGTCCTGATCACTTGCCCTTCAATCGGCTTTGGAGCTTGAATGCTCAGCGGCGGGTTTCGGTTGATCGACATGCCAAGGGATCGAATATCCTCTATCTTGATGGGCACGCGGCTTATCTCGATGCCAAGGACATAAAAACCGACCTCTTCCGCGAGGAAAAACCCGTGAGCGGAAGAGGTCGTAATTAGACGGATTGTGCGTCGATCCGAGAAGTCTGGCAGAAGGGACTAGACCACCATCTCCCAGCCTTTGCGGTAGGGGCGCTGAATGTATTTCTTCAATTCAGGGCGACCCTTGATCGCGAGGTTCTCAGCGTCCCACTCGAGTGTTGTATCCGGAACACGTTGGGCGAGAACTCCGAGCAAGATTTGTTCGGTAAAGGGCCCAGCATGGATGAAATTTGACTGACACGCCGGGATGGCTCCGTTAACGGCATCCATCCATTCTTGGTAGTTGTCTTGGCGACTCGCCCGCGGCACGGATTGTGCCGGCCATTGGAATCCATCGAGATGGCTGCTTGGCTTGACAACCCAATTATTTCTGCTGCGATTGAAGAACAGCTTGCCCTTTTCGCCGACCACGACGCTGCCGTATTCCTTGAAGCTGAGGCCTTCAAGCACGTCGTTGTCAGGGTGGTTGTATTCCTGGCTATTCTTAACCAGCGCCCATTTGCTTCGGTCGAAATGCGCGTCGAGGTATCCATCGTACCAGAAGTATTTGAAACCATCCTCTGCAGTGTGCTCGCTCGCGCCAAAGTCCCAGGTGATTTTTGAATTAATCGGAGGAGAGAGGTCGGTGGCTCCTTGTTGTTCGGCGCGGACAGATTTTGGTGCACCGGGTTTGAGAGCCCAGTAGGGCATATCCATGATATGGCAAGCCATGTCGCCGAGGGCACCGGTTCCAAAATCCCACCAGCCGCGCCAGGCGAAGGGAGCGATTTGGGCGTTGTAATCGTGCCAAGGAGCAGGACCAATCCATTGTTCCCAGTCGAGCCATTCGGGCACGGCTTCTTTTGCAGGAGCGGTCTTAAATCCTTGGGGCCAGATGGGACGGTTGGTCCAGGCGTGAACCTCTTTCACCTTGCCGATGATCCCGGAGCGAATGAGCTCGACGCAGCGGCGCATGTGATCATTGGCGTGGGCTTGGTTACCCATTTGGGTCTTAACGCCTGTCTGCCGAGCGATCTGTGCCATCATGCGGGCCTCCCAAATGCCGTGTGTGAGTGGCTTTTGGCAATAGACATGCTTGCCAGATTGCATTGCGGCGGCGGCGGCATGGAAATGATGGTGATCTGGAGTCGAAATGGTAACCGCGTCAATTTTGTCGCCGAGTTTGTCAAACATCTCGCGATAATCGGTGAAAAACTGTGCTTTTGGGAAACCCTCGCGAACGCGCTTCATCGATTGATAGCGCCTCCCGGCATCGCTTTGTAGCTTGGTCGCATCTACCACATCGACGAGGGCAGTGACCTGGAATCCTGCTCGGCTCGCTCCTGAGGTGTCCGCCGCTCCTTTTCCTCCAGCGCCAATACCTGCCAGCGTCGGCTTGGTGAGTTGGCCCCAGGCTCGGCTGGGGATGAATTGAAAGGCGAAGGCCGCGGCGGCCGACTTGGCTGTGGTGGCGCCGAATTGACGGCGTGATAGCTGATTAGGTTTCTTGGAACTGGGCATGTTCGAAGTGTTGCCAAACCTAGATTGATTGTCGAGCTCACACTTTAGGGAAGGCTCGAAGTCTTTTGTCTAAGCAGAGCATGGGGAACATTCGCGCGTCTCGGTACTTTATTCTTCTCTTGCTTGCTTCTATGTTGGTCGAAACTAGTCCCCAAGAAATTCATGAATATTTTGTTGAGATTTGCTCGTGCGACCGCTGTTTTAATTGCGGTTCTTTGTTGGGAAAGCGGTGCGGTTGAAGCCGCGAAATCGCCCAATATCGTGATGATTCTGGTCGATGATATGGGCTACGGTGATTTGGGATGTTACAATGCGAACTCGAAGATCCCGACGCCCCATATTGATCGCCTCGCTGCCGAGGGCATGCGCTTCACTGATGCCCATGCTGCTGGGCCTCTTTGTCATGTTTCTCGCTATGGTTTAATGACCGGCCAGTATCCCTTCCGTGGTGAGCCTGAGGCCTGGCGTCGGAAGGCAACGATTGCCGATGATCAGATGACGGTTGGGAAGTTGCTTCAGTCGGAGGGGTATCAGACGGCGATGGTTGGAAAATGGCATCTTGGATTCCATGAAAACGGCTATGAAAATCCGCTTCCGGGTGGTCCGGTTGATCGCGGGTTCCATACCTACTTTGGTATTCGTGCCTCGACGGATATTCCGCCGTACTTTTACATCCGAGGAAATCAAGCCGTCGCGCCGCCGACGGCTCGGATCTCTGCGAATGATAGTGAGGGGTGGTCTCCGATTCAGGGCGCATTCTGGCGCGAAGGCGGCATATCGCCGGGGCTCGATTTGAAGTATGTCCTCCCTCGGTTCACGAACGAGGCGATCGACGTGATTTGGAATCACAAGCGCGAACATAGCGACGATCCGCTGTTTCTTTACCTGGCCTATCCGGCTCCGCATACCCCTTGGCTGCCGTTTTCTCAGTATATCGGGAAGAGTGGCGCTGGAATGTACGGCGATTTCTTGATGATGGTTGATGACAATATTGGTCGGGTGGTAGGAGCCTTGGACGAAGCAGGGATGGCAGATGACACCCTGCTCGTTTTTAGTTCGGACAATGGGCCGGTCTGGTATGAAGAGGACGTGGAACGGTTTGACCATGATTCATCGGGCGGATTGCGAGGGATGAAGGCCGATGCTTGGGAGTGTGGGCATCGTATGCCCTTCATCGTTCGCTGGCCCGGTAAGGTGAAGCAAGGGGCGGTGAGTCAGCAGCTAATTGGCTTCACAGATATGTTGGCCACCTTCGCTGGGGTCGTCGGTGCAGAGCTGCCAAGGGAGGCCGGACCGGATAGCTTTGATTTCACTCCCGTCTTGCTTGGGAAGCAAGCGGAGGAAGAGTCGGTCCGTGAATCGCTAGTCGTATTCTCTGGAGGTGGGACACCCACGATCCGCTCGGGACCATGGAAACTCATTGAGGGGCTAGGCTCTGGCGGCTTTTCGAAACCGCGCAAGGTAGCGCCTGAATTAGGTGGCCCGATAGGGCAACTGTATCACTTGGGTGATGATATTGGTGAGACGCGGAATTTGTATCAGGAACGGCCTGACGTGGTGGCGCGTTTGAAAAAAGAACTGAGGCGCATTCGCTCTGCGGAAGGGTCGCGCTCGTAGTATGGGATCCTTTGAATGCCTTCGAATGGTTGCTGCCGATGGAGGGAGTGGAGGGGAATGGCGCGAGCTACGGGTGAACAAGAGGAGCCATTGAAATGAAAAGGAAACTAAGATTGGAAAATAACGGTTCATTTAGTCGACGTGAATTTATTCAGCGAGGATCTGTCTCCATGGTTTCGATGACGATCGGTAGTTCACTGCTTGCAGAGGATTTACCCGCGCCTCGGACTCAAATCGGGCTCATTACGGATCTCCATTTTGCTGATAAAGTCCCAGCCGGTAGTCGGCACTATCGCGAATCGCTGCCGAAATTAAGAGAGGCCAGTGGCGCTTTTCACCAAGCGGAGACCTCCCATGTGATCGAACTTGGTGATCTGATTGATGCGGCGGATTCTGTCGCTAAGGAGCAAGCTTACTTAGCAACGATTCACCAGGAGTTTGCTAAGATTCCCGGACGGAAGCACTATGTCCTCGGGAATCACTGTGTCGACACACTGACGAAGGAAGAATTCTTGGAGGGCGTTGGAGCGAAGGGTTCTTACGAGTCTTTTGATGAATCTGGGTTCCACTTCATCGTGTTGGATGCGTGTTTTCGAAGTGATGGACAAGCCTATCAACGACGGAACTTCGAATGGACGGATCCCAATATTCCGGCTGCTGAGTTGGCTTGGCTGCAGCAAGATCTGGATCGGGCCTCCTTGCCGACCTTGGTCTTCGTTCATCAACGCCTCGATGTGGGACATCCCTATGGGGTCAAGAATGCCGATGCCGTTCGGGGGCTGTTGGAGCGTTCTGGAAAAGTGGTGTCCGTATTCCAGGGGCATAGCCATAAGAATCAACATCAAGTCATCAATGGGATCCATTATGTCACGCTCAAAGCGATGGTCGAGGGATCGGGCTTGGAAAATAGTGGCTATTCGCTACTCAAGCTCCACGAAGGAGGCGTTGTGAGACTTGTAGGGATGCGGAAGCAGTCGAGTTATCAGTGGTAAATCACTCTCTTTCGAAGGTTGAGTTTATGGAATCGATGGCACGATTCATTGCGACGTTTCTCTTCCTGTATGTCTCGTCGCTCGCAGTAAGAAGCGCCGAGTCGTCGCCCGGAGAGCTCCCAAGACTCCTGATCTCTGATTCAGGCGATCCGATTGACTCCTTGGAGGCTTGGCAAAATCGACGTCGGGAGATCGCTGAGACTCTGCAGTATTTTCAGTATGGGCATTTGCCACCTCGCCCTGACCGTGTCGTGGCCATTGACGAGCGCCAACGGCACGTTTTGGATGGAAAGGCGGTGGAACATGGTATGACGCTCTTGATTGGCTCGCGGGATCGGCTCCACATGAGAATCGCGCTCTATGTGCCGCAGGGGCCTGGTCCGTTCCCGGTTTTGGTTCGAGAGGAACACGCTTTGGGACATCTCGAAGAACTCCCTCCCATTATTGAACGTGGCTATGGCTATCTGGAATACACTCGTGAAGATCTGGACCCTGACAAGGCAGACGTCCGTGGCCCTGCCCAGCGTGCCTATCCTGAATATGATTGGGCGACTTTGGCGGTTTGGGCTTGGGGAGGCATGCGTGTGGTGGATTACTTGGAGTCTCGGGACGATGTGCGTTTGGATCAGCTGGGTATCATTGGGCATTCGCGAGGTGGGAAGATGGCACTGCTGGCTGGAGCGCTTGACGAGCGCTTCTCGTTGGTGGTAGCCAATGGGTCCGGAGCGGGTGGGGCGGGAAGTTATACGGTTGAGGGTCCCCGTTGCGAGACCTTGGAGCTCATTACACGGCCCGAGCGTTTTGCCTACTGGTTTCATAAGCGACTTCGGTGGTATGTTGGGCGCCGTGAACAGCTGCCGTTTGATCAGCATTTTCTAAAAGCCTTGGTGGCCCCTCGGGCTCTCCTCTGCACGGAGGCGAGGGGGGATTTGTGGGCTAATCCTTTGGGTACGAAAATGACCAGCCGTGCGGCGGATTCAGTATTTCGCTGGTATGGTGAGCCGGAAAAGAACGCCTTGCATTTTCGTGAGGGACAACATGATCTCACCGCTGAAGACTGGACGGCGATTCTAGACTTTGCCGATTGGCATCTGCGCGGAATTCGACCCGAGGATCCAGCTCGCTATCGAGACTGGTGACTTCTCTGGCCACTGATCGGCATCCTTTTCTGAAGAAGGCTCCAGCGAGGAGATAGCGAGACTATTGTGATGACAGCCTTTTCTTGCTTGGCTAGTCTTTGCCTATCAATGAATGGAATTAATCACTCAGCTGGGTGCCTTTTTTTGGGGGCGGTCTTGATCGGTGGAAGCGTCCTTTCTCATGGGGCAACAACGGCCTTAGATGACTATGTTGCGGCGCCCGATCCGGCGTATCACTACGAGCTGATTAAGACCATTCCAGGTCCCGGCTTCACGCAATACGTGATCGACATGACGTCTCAGACCTGGCTCACGCCCAAAGAAGTGAATCGTCCTGTTTGGCAGCATTGGCTTCGAATCGTCAAACCTGACAAAGTTGAGCACAAGACTGGACTGTTACTCATCGGGGGAGGAAGCAATGGCGGCGATCCTCCGAGTGAGGTGGATGCTCGATTAGCCGGGATCGCGATGGAAACCAAATCCGTTGTCACCGAATTAAGTATGGTTCCCAATCAAGCCCTTCGGTTCGTGGGGGACGGCGAAGCGCGAAAAGAAGATTCTCTCATTGCCTTTGGATGGGACAAGCATCTGCGTGGCGGGCGAGACGAATGGTTAGCGCGTTTGCCGATGACCAAGAGTGCCGTCCGGGCGATGGATACGGTGACTGAAGTTATGCAGCGTGACGATCTTGGAAATGTGGCTGTGGAGCGTTTTGTCGTGGCTGGCGGTTCGAAGCGCGGTTGGACAACCTGGACCACGGGGGCTGTGGATAAACGAGTTGAGGCGATTGTTCCGATTGTAATCGACATGCTAAACGTGATTCCATCCTTTGATCATCATTACCGCGTCTATGGCTTCTTCGCTCCTGCTGTTGGGGATTATGATTCGATGGGCATCATGGATTGGCAGAACACCCCAGAGTACAAGCGGTTAGTCAAGATCACCGAGCCTTATGAGTATCGAGAGCGCCTAACGATGCCGAAATTCCTGATCAATGCCTCAGGTGATCAATTCTTTGTGCCTGATTCAGGCCAGTTCTATTGGGATGATCTCATGGGAGAAAAGCACGTTCGGTATGTGCCGAATGCTGGGCATAGTTTGAAGGGCTCCGATGCCGTCGAGAGTCTTGTGGCCTTCTATCATGCGATTCTAACCAAAAAGCCGCGCCCTGAGTTTGATTGGAAGATTAGCCAAGATGGCACTATCACTGTCTCCGTGGTGGACAAGCCCTTGAAAGTGAAAACATGGTCTGCAACCAATCCAGACGCTCGAGATTTCAGAGTCGATACTCTGGGGCCCGTGTGGAAGTCTGCCGAGTTAAAGGCGGGTGCCGATGGCAACTACGTGGCCATGCTGGCCAAGCCCGCCAAGGGATACAGCGCATTTTTTGTAGAGTTAACCTATCCGGGCGTAGGTCGGTATCCGATGAAGTATACGACTCAGGTTAAGGTGATCCCTGATGTCTATCCATTCCAGTCCTACCAACCGAAACGAGATCGTCAGCAATAGATCTCAGGCCTCTCGACCTCACTCCATTCTGTAAGACCAGGGTTGGAATGTAGAGAATAAGATCAAACGGCTGCTTTGGGTTGCTAGCTGGCTGCCAAGGCCGCTAAGGTTTCTTCGATCCGATTTTAAAACGCATATGATGAGAATTCGTTGTCTTCTGTTGTTGCTTGTTACGGGCGCGTCTTTGTTTTCTAGCTCGCTTGCCGCAACGCCGGTCAGGGTGCTCTTTCTGGGGCATGAAAGTGAACACCATGATTCCAATCGCTTTTTTCCGATGCTGCAACAGGCTCTCGGACGCGATGCGATCTATTTTGACTACGTGACCTCAGTGGAAGGCGCCTTGGGCGATGCGGGCTACCTGAGTCGATTTGACGCGGTTATGATGTATGCCAACCATGCTAGTATCGCGCCTCATCAGTGGGAGAATCTCTTAGGCTATGTCGAAGGCGGTGGCGGGTTTCTTCCCATTCATTGTGCCAGCTGGTGCTTCAGCAACGAGCCCGGGTTCGATCAATTGGTCGGGGGACGATTTAAGAGCCATCAGACGGGAGTTTTCAAACTGAGATCAATCATCAGTAGCCACCCTGCGGTGAGGGACGTGCCGGAGCTTGAGGCCTGGGATGAAACCTATTTTCATTCCAACCACAATGAGGACGGTCGAACGGTTCTTCAGGTGCGGGATGCCATGCCTGGTGATCCTCATGCCGATCCGGAGCCTTGGACCTGGATTAGAGAACAGGGCAAGGGACGGGTTTACTACACGGCCTCAGGGCACGACGAACGGGTATGGAATCATTCCGATTTCCATGCGATGCTAAAAGCCGGCATTCTCTGGGCTATCGGCGATAAGAAACGGACGGCATATGAACAATTTCTCAGCGATCGAGCGCCGCTTCAATACGAAGTGCGCGCATCGATTCCGAATTATGAACGGCGTTCAGAGCCCTTGCGTTTTCAACTCCCGCTCTTGCCGGAGGACAGCCAAGATTACACGCGAGTTCCGGTTGGTTTCTCGCTGAAACTCTTTGCGAGTGAACCTGATATCGTCAATCCCATCTCCATGGCCTGGGATGAGAGAGGGCGATTATGGGTTGCGGAAACACTGGATTATCCCAATGAGTTGAAGGCCGGACGAGCCGGGCGTGATCGGATCAAAATCCTCGAAGATACCGATGGCGATCAACGCTGTGACAAAGTCACGATCTTTGCCGATGGCTTGAACATTCCGACGTCTCTGGTTTTTTGCAATGGAGGTGTGATTGTTGCCCATGCGCCGGATTTCATATTCTTCAAAGACTTGGACGGTGATGATCGTGCCGATCTGCGGCAAGTCATCAACACGGGCTGGGGCGTTCAAGATACCCATGCGGGACCTTCGAATCTTCGCTATGGATTTGATAATCGGATTTGGGGAACTGTTGGCTACTCAGGATTTCGAGATGAGCAGGCTGAAACGCCGAATCGATTTGGGTCAGGAGTATTTCGAATGGAGACGGATGGGAAAGACGTGAGCTTCCTTCATCAGTTTAATAACAACACCTGGGGGCTAGGCTTTAATTCCTTCGGAGATGTGTTCGGTTCGACGGCAAACAATAATCCCAGCTTCTTTTGTGGATTTCCAGCGACGGCTTATTCTGAAGACCGTGGTGTGACCGCAACAATGATCGCGGCGTCTCCTGCGTTTCATCCCATCACGCCTAACATTCGCCAGGTCGATGCCTTTGGTCGATACACCGCCGGTGCGGGGCATGCCCTTGCAACATCCGATGGTTTTCCGGAGTCGTGGCGCGATTCGATGGCATTTGTCGCTGGCCCAACCGGGAATCTGCTAGGAGGTTATCAAATGATCCGCGACGGTTCCGGCTTTCGAGCGAAGAACGCTTTCTCAATTGTCGCGAGCGCTGATGAATGGTTTTCGCCGGTGGCGGCCGAGGTTGGTCCGGATGGAGCATTGTGGATTGCGGATTGGTACAACTTCATTATTCAGCATAATCCCACGCCATCCATGGAACGGGGCGGCTTCGCGGCGAAAAATGGCAAAGGAAATGCCCATATCAATCCAAACCGCGATCGGCAGCACGGTCGGATCTATCGTCTGGTATGGGAAGGTGCCGCTGAGAGTTCTGTTCGGTCCTTGGAGGATGCTGGGACAGAAACTTTGGTGCGAACGCTCTCCGATGCCAATCTGTTTTGGCGCCTGTCTGCCCAGCGGTTGTTAGTCGAGCGAGGCGGGGACGATGCGGTGTCCTTGCTAAAGCAACGAACGGTAAGTGGTGGTGCCGATTCGGTGCACGCGCTGTGGGCTTTGAAGGGCCTAGGTTCCCTTGATCAATCAGTACATCAAGCGGCGCTCCTGAGTCGCAATCCAGCCTTGCGCCAGAATGCCATTCGAGCACTTGGTGATGATGCTGAATCTGCCCGCTGGCTATTTGATACATCCGTGGTCACCGACGCCGATCTAAGCGTTCGCCGGGAAGCCGTGACCAAGATGGCTCACTTCGAACGGTCCGAGACCTTGGTTCGAGTTGTGGAGCAGCTTTTCTTTTCACAGGAGAATAGGGATGATCCGTGGCTCTCGCTTGCCCTAAAGACGATGGCCACTCGCTTCGATATTGGGATTGGCGGGCGGGCTTTGGGCGAAAACCTCTTTCCGAATCCATCGTTTGAATCGGGAGCGTCCGACGGTGCCACGGGATGGAATACCCGAGTTTACGGCGGACAACGGGACACCACCTTTGCCATCGTGAGCGGAGAGGCCCGTGCTCGGACAGGGAAGCGTGCGCTGATGATTCGATCCGACGAGGGGGCTGACGCCGGTTGGTATGCGGACGTTCCGGTGAAGCCGAACACGGATTATCGACTTTCTGGTTGGATCAAGACTCAGGGAGTTCGTGGTGCGATGGGCGGCTTATTGAATGTGCACGGGATGGATGGTGGGGTGACGAAAGCTCTTCAGAAAAGGAATGATTGGACTCAAGTTGCCGTGGAATTTAATTCCGGAGGGCGGCGGTCGGTGACGATCAATTGTCTCTTTGGCGGTTGGGGACGGTCAACGGGGACGGCCTTCTATGATGACCTGTCATTGCAGGAAATTGTTTTTCAACCCGCGACTGAAGAGAGCACTGTAGCCGTCGGAAATGCCGCTCGAGGAGAAAGCATCTTTCGAAATGATCCCGTTGCTTCTTGTATTCGATGTCATCAGCTGGGTGGAGAGGGTGGTGTCGTGGGCCCTTATCTCGATGGAATTGGGGCGCGCAAACAGTTGGATTACCTCCGCGAGAGCCTTGTCAATCCACAGGCAAAGATGGCCGAGGGATTCAATGCCGCTGTCTCGCCGATGCCTCCATTTGGGGTCTTGCTTAAAGCTCAGGAGCTCGAGGACGTTCTGGCTTTCTTGCAGACACTGAAGACGGAGCCTGATCCGGCGACCTTGAAACCGATTGAACAACCGTCGTTCGAGTAACTTGAAGGATTGAATCCGTTCCTATGCTCGGTGGGACCGAGAATGAACGGAGAATTGACTGTTTCCCCGATTTGATTGTGCTTAATTGATGACGATGAATGACGATTCACGATTCGCATCGGTTCTACCGGGAACGCTTCAGCATGCCCTTGAATATCTCGAGGGACTGCCTGAGGCCCCAGTGGGTGCTCGAGTGGGACTCGATGAGCTAAGAACAAGGCTCAATCGTCCTTTACCGAAAGAGGGGGCTGAGGCCAAGCGGGTCATTGATGCCACGGGAGATGCAGATGTTGCGTATCGCGCAGGCGCGGCAACGATAAAAAC
>OJGU01000637.1_pt1 | contig 18485 bp, 14 predicted proteins | sample 1594741 | NCBI WGS metagenome assembly OJGU01 (sample SAMN05416841, study PRJEB24817) | seawater metagenome | isolation source: Sea water | place: Canada:Atlantic | collected 2013-07
ACGAGATGTAGAGAGGTCTCGTGGGCTCGGAGATGTGTATAAGAGACAGCCCTAAGAGGTGAATTTTCAGTGCATTTTTCCTGGATGGTCGATGGATCGGGGGCGGCGGTGAATCGATCTCAGTTGCCTTACGTGAGAACCCGAGGCGCGATTCAAAGGCGAAATTCGGAATACCGTGTTACTCTGCCACTGACATCGGTGCGAACCTTTGTATTTGATGAACCCATCAAACTAAGCGGAACGGTGTCTCATGGAGTTACCGGGAAACCGATCTCCGAGTTTACGGTTCGAGTCCTTGAAGAGACTGACAGTGACGCGGAGAACGATGTCGAATTGGGGCGGGTTGCTGGACGAGACGGGGTGTATGAAGTGGAAGTGCCGCAAGGGTATGATAACCACGCTTTGTCCGTGCTCATTGATGCTGACGGTTATCTTAGCACTCGAGCTGGGCCGAATAACTTGAGGAACATTCCAAATCCTTTGAATGTGAATCTTTGGCCGTTCGAGCCAATTCAGGGTGTGGTGCAGGGGCCCGATGGGCAAGTGGTATCCGGCGCTCTCGTCCACCGAGTTTCCCGATCGGACTCGATGACTGGACGTTCATTAAATTTGAGTCTGTCTTCTAAGAGCCAAGGAGAGCATCACGGACTTCTTGCTGCCAACTATGATCATTTGTTCCCGTTCATACGGGAATACTCGTGCGCGAGGACGGGGCCGGATGGGAGATTTGTCATTGGGGATCAGCCAATTGAGTTCGATGAACGTCCGGCTTGGGCCATCGCGCCATTCCACCTTCATGGAGGCCCGAAGCGTCTTCAAGAATCACGTGAGGTCCAAGAATTGGATGAGCCGCAAGGATCGATCTTAGTGCTAGCTCCCCAGGGCTATGCGCTTGTGCCAGACATGGGGCTGGGTGAAGTGGGCGCGATTGAATTGGAACCGCTGGCTGAGGTGACAGTCAAAGTGTCGGAGCGCGGAGAGGCACTTGCGTTTCGTCGTCTAGGTCTTCGGCGTGAGCATGGTGACGCCGAAGGCGGGATTGGGAGTTACTTTTCGGTGATGACGGATGCCAAAGGTGTGGTTCGTTTTCAGGGGTTGATTCCAGGTTCTTACAGTGTTGAGGTGGGTTCTGCCAGTGGTGCGGAGGGAATGGATTATCGTGGCCAGGTTTCGGCCGAGGCCGGGAAATCACTTACCTTTGAGATCGGAAATGACGGGCATACGGTTGGCGGACGACTAGTCGTTGACTCGGATGCACCACCGATCGACTGGTCCATAGGAAAGTTTGCCGGTGCTCCCAGGGGTGAAAGAGCATTCAATCCTATGCAGTCCGGCTTGTACCTCCTAGACGGCGATCAGCCGCTGGAACAGAAGGAGGCGCTGAATGGCTGGCGCAGAGCAGTGGGACTGCCGCGAGCTCTATGGGTGGATTCTGAGGGGCGTTTTTCGGTCCCCGGCGTTTTGCCAGGGCGGTATCGCCTCCAATATCTGGTAACGGAAACGATATCACCTGAGATGGCTCGGGTTCGGCGACCAGCAGGGGGACGACAGAGAGCGACTCTTATTCAGGGCGGGATGAGGGCGGTCCGAGAGACGATTCTCGATCGAATTGCGGGAACGAAACCCTCTCCGTTGCTTCTCCACCGGGCCCGTCTAAAGGGGTACGTGGACTACGAATTTGTCGTTCCAGACACTTCGGAGCCGACGATTGTGGCCCTTGGCGAGTTGACACTCCGTTGGGCTAAGCATCCTGCGGTAGGGCAAACGGCCCCTCCGTTTACAGGCGTTATCGGGGAGGCGGAGACCCTTTTTCATTCTCAAAGCTTGTTGGGTCAACGAATGGTGTTGACATTTGGCTCGGGTGGGCCGGTCTCGGACCATGTCTTATCGAGGCTTGGTAATGCGCTCGTCGAGGATCTCGATGAATCGGTTCGGCCCATACTGATTTCAGCCATCCTAGCCCAGTCGCCGAGTGCCGTTCGATTCCCCCGCGTGAGAAGGCCCGGTAAGAGCCCGTGGCTCGAGGTCTTTGTCGGCGACTGGCATCAGTCGGTGGCGGCAAAAGATTTTGGCGTGTTGTGTGTACCGATGTTTTTCGTGATAGGACCAGATCGAGCGATGGAGCTGGCAACCGACCAACCTGATGAGGTTTACGACTGGCTCGTGCGCGGTGGCGACGATCCCTTGGAGCCGTGATAGACGGATAGAGTTGATTCTGACTCAATGAGTTGAGCGATTCTTATCCAGGGGGGTGCTCTGGAACGCTCTACATTGAGCGGGCAATTTCGATCGGCCTTTCGCCGTTGATGCTCGTGACTTGCAAGAATTTGCTTGGAAGAATGGACGCAAGGATAACAATGCTCCGAATGCTTATGATGAATGAAACGAGAACCGTGGGGCGTGGAATGGGCCTTCGGTCTGGCGCAGGGGCTTTCACGCTGATTGAACTCCTTGTGGTGATTGCCATCATTGCGATCCTGGCGGGTATGCTGTTGCCGGCGTTGGGTAAGGCGAAGCAAAAGGCGCACGGCATCTTTTGTATGAACAATCATAAGCAGTTGACCTTAGGATGGATCCTATACGCCGAGGATAATGAGGGTAATCTGCCGGCCTCGTCGAATCAAGCCTGGCTCAAGGGGCCGGAATGGACAGGGGGCGGGAATCTGGCTCTCCCATGCAGTGGTCCTGATGATCATGATCCCAACGCTCGCAATAGCATCAAAGATAGTCCGCTGTGGCCTTACTTGAATGCGGAAGCCGTCTTTAAATGTCCTGCGGATAAGAGCACCTGCCGTGTTGATGGTCAACCGGTCCCACGAGTTCGAAGCATGGCCATGAATATGTGGATCAATGGACCTGGCTGGGGGACGGCACGCGGTGAGAATGGAACGGGATGGCGAAAGTTTTTTAAGATTGATGGATTCACTGATCCGGGACCGTCCAATACCTTTGTCTTTCTCGACGAACGTGAGGATAGCATTAACGACGGTACCTTTGTGGTTGATATGGGAGGCTGGCCGAGCAATGGCGCCCAACATCGTATTATCGATTATCCCGCATCCTATCACAATTCAGCAGGCGGGTTCTCCTTTGCTGACGGACATTCAGAGATCAAGAAGTGGGTAGATCCTCGGACGGTGCCGGCGCTGAATCGCGGCCGTGAGATTCCTTTGAATATCCCATCACCGAATAATCGTGACGTGGCATGGATGCAGGACAAGGCGACGCGACCGAACTGATGATCGAATCGATGTTGTCTAATTCTTAACGATTCTCTCTTAGGCTATCTTGGATGCTGACGGGGTGTTTTGGCCTGCGCCAGGGGCTGCTGGCTTGTGAGGACGCATTTCCGCTTTCGTGTTGGAAAGCAATATTGGAGTCGGGCTATATCTGGCACTCGAAGGGGAGACTCCAGCGGCTCATCTTGCCGGTGGGAGAAACAGCGCGACTCCGGACACGATATTTTCCAGGAATCCAGCGTTCTTTCTGAATTCTTAGCGTGTTGCCGTGACGCCCTTGGATGGGGGGGCTTTCGATCTCATAACGGGCTGGCTGATCTCGTTCCTGGGTTTTGATGAGGGCAAATCGCCATTGCCAGTGGTCCACCGGTTCGTTCCGATCACTTGGTAAGGCCGCGGAAAATTGAAAGGCAGATGCTCCTTCTTTGTCTTTTTGGCGCTGGATCACCGGTCTGCTTAGGGGGGTGTAGTCTTGGAGTAATTTTCGATCCATCCACTGCGAACGCTTTCTGACGAACTGTTTCATGTAGCCGGTCATTATGTTGAGATCTGCTTCGCTGTTACGGAAATAGAATTGACCTTGGTCGGCCTTGTGACGCATAGATTCGCGGGAGTTCATCACTGGATGATAGTCCCAAAGCGCTCGGTCGGCATCGGCGAGAGACGCGTTGTCCTCGGGCGGATCAATGATGCGTGCGTGGTCATCGATGAGGGTCGACATGACGGACTCGTTGAAAAGAAGATCTCGTATCTCTGCAAGTTGACTTTGGTAGGCGTGGCGCCGTTGCTCATTTCGAAAGACGCCGGCTCGGATGAAAGGTTCATGGCCTGAACCATACATGGATTCGGCCCAGGTGAGGTCAACGTCCCAGGGAATGGTGAGCCATTTCGCTTGGCTGGGATCATAAAGATAGTAGTAGTTCTTACCGTGACCGATGTCGTAGTGGTGGACGGCTTCGAGGATACTTCGATAACGATAGTAACTTCCCAAGTCGACATTCGTTTCCCACCAATCATCGATGCCCGTGCGTCGAGCAAGTGCCTGGAGGAACTTAGCAGGTGCGGCGTTGGATTGCTTGAACGGGGAGCCGAGATGGCGTGCGGAGGCACGATAGTTTTCAATTTTATAAAGATTCCCTTGTGGGAGTTTGTGCTGCTCAAAAAAACTCCCGTCGAGATTTTCGACGGCAAGGTAAAGTCCCCAGAAATCACCTGAGTATTGATCTCTTGGAGACTCCTCTTCGTGATCGATAATTCGGAGGTGAATCCAATGCGTTGCTGGGGCAGGGGTCCCGGCCAGATTGAAGAGGCGGTAAGTGAGGGCCTCAAACATTCCCTGCTCACCCCGCATGCCGTAGTTGCCTTGTTGAATGCAGGCTCCGAGATTCAGCTTATCCCAATGGGATTCATAGGGAGTGCCAAAGTGGTCGTGTGCTTGGAAGGGTTGTTTAGCCCGGAAATTGAATTTCCACATATTCTTCCCCATGGCATGGCGCCACACGCCGCCCCGCGCGCGGAACTGGATATGATCATAAACGGTACCTTGATAAACGAAGGTTCCAGTATGTTCGTAGCGCTTGCCACCACCTGATTGAAATGATCGGCTTCTTGGGCGCCAGGTGGCTTGCTCGACGAATTCCTGTTTACTGATGAGGTGATAGACCGGGACTCTCGTGAGGGCTTTGCTGGAGAACGAGACCGCTTGGGCGAGCTTAGGATTCTTACTGCGCGGGTTGATGGCCCCTTGCCAGTCTGGGACCCCATTGTAGACGAAATAGGCGTTTTGGGAGATTCCTTTGGGCAGCGGGAATTGAGGGGAGCGATATTTGCTGCATCGATATCGAACCAATCTCCGATGCCGTTGGAGATTAGGACCTAGTGTGACGGTGAAGAGGCCGTCGTGAGGGCTGGTATCCCCAAAGAGGCCTTCATCCGACATGGGAACGGAGATCCAATCCGTCTGGTAATTGGCGTCGGAGAGGGCGATGTAGTTTCCTGGATCGACAAGCTGGTAGTGAAGCCAGAGCGTTTTCTGGTGAGGGGGGCCTGTTGTCTCGGCAGTGATTCGAACGGATTCGTTCTCTTGTGGAGCGTGGGGAAAATGCTTAGTTGAAAGCTCTGCTAACCCCTGGAGTGAGTTGAAGGCGAGCAGCCCTGCGATAATAAGGGGAAGTTGCAGCAGGCCGAGGATTGGCAATTGGCAGATTGACAATGGAATGACTGGGCCTCTCATTTATGTCTAGCAGTCTAGCACCGTAGTTTGGATGCTTCGAAGCCTGAAATGTTCGATCTTAATGTCCGATCGGGCTGAAACGCAGATTCGCTCCGTTGACATTGAGTGTTCTTGATAAGAAACGGAGCCGGTTCTCGCAGTCAATAGGCCTTGAAGCGAGGCAAGAAAAACTAGAACGTGAGTGACAAGGGAGCGAGTTGTTGTCAATTTCGTCCGGGTTCAATGAACGCTTGATTGTTTTTACTGTCAATTGAGGGAACCGAACTGAAATCGCGCATGTCCAAATTGCCTCTAGAATTACTCTTAGCCCTCCGGTATTTGAGACCGAAGCGCACGTTTGTGTCTGTGATCACCATGATATCAATCATCGGGGTGATGCTAGGGGTAGCGGTTCTGATCATCGTCATCAGCGTGATGAGTGGTTTTGATCGGCAGCTTCGGGACAAGCTCTTCGGTTTTAACGCCCACATGCGAATTGAGCAAAGCGGAACGACCATGGCGGCGTACCGAGATATCGTTCCCTTGATTGCTGGAGAGCCCGGGGTCAAGGGAGTGTCCCCTTACATTAAAGGGCCGATCGTGATCGAGACCCAGACCTCGAGGCAGCAGATTGCAGCGCCTTTTCTGCGAGGGGTGGATCCCGATCATGAAGCCGAGGTCAGTAACTTACCCGAGAGCATGATCGACGGGGAATTCGATATCGAGGGACAAGGGATTGTAGTGGGCTATGAATTGGCGCGCGCGCTAGGACTGCGCGTGGGGGATCCGATCGCGATCTACTCTCATAGCAGTCTCCAACAATTTCAGCGTCTGCAAAAGGGAGAATCGGAACGGGAGCAATTACCGCTGCCGGATGACTACGTCGTACGTGGCATTTTTGACGTGGGCTACTACGACTACGATGCGAATGTGATTGTTTGCTCGATTTTTGATGCCCAAGAACTGTTCTTGGCTGGGAATGATTCGGTTCACGGATTGTACGTGGTTCTCGATGATGCCTATCAGGCGCCCGATATTCAGGCGAGCTTGCAAAAAAAACTGGGGGCCCAGTTCGATGTGATTACTTGGATTGACGATCATTCCTCACTCCTAAATGCCCTTGTCGTGGAGAAAAATATGATTCGCTTTCTGCTCTTTTTCATTGTTCTGGTCGCTGCCTTCGGTATCACGAATTCTCAGATCACATTCGTGTTTCAGAAGACCCGGGAGATTGGAATGCTCAAGGCCTTAGGGGCCAGCGGGGGGCAGATCTTACTCGTTTTTCTGGGGCAGAGTTTCATTGTGGGCGTCGCTGGCGTGATTGCTGGATTCGGATTAGGCCTCTTGGCAATTCAATATCGCAACGAATTCCTCTTCTGGATGAATGAAGTTTCCGGGTTCAGTTTGTTTCCCGCTGAGATCTACGGATTCAATCAGCTGCCAGCGATTGTTGATCCTACCGATCTGTTGGTGATTTGTGGTGGATCATTGTTGATATGTGCCTTTGCTGGCATCCTGCCAGCGATCAATGCGAGTCGTCTGAAACCGGTGGAATCCCTCCGACACGAATAGCCCTGGAACTCTTTTTTATCGTGAACGAATCAAAGGACAGCAACGGTGAGTTTCTCTTGCGAGCGGAAGGGCTCTTGAAGAACTACCATATTGGCAAGAAGACGATCGAAGTGCTTCATGGTGTCGACTTTGAATTGGGAGCAGAAGATTTCGTTGCCATTCATGGTGCCTCAGGCGCAGGGAAAAGCACTCTTCTTCACGTTCTTGGCGGGCTTGACACGCCGGATTCAGGGGATGTGTGGTTTAAAGGGCAGAGCTTTCGATCCTTACGAGGGAGTCGGCTTTCGCGATTTCGAAATGATGAGATTGGATTCATCTTCCAGGCTTACCATTTGTTTCCGGAATTTAGCGCTCTCGAGAACGTTTGTTTACCCGGGAGAATCGCCCGGCATGATCCTTCCAGAGTCGCTGAGTCCGCAACCCAACTGCTTGAGCTGGTTGGGTTGAAGGATCGAATGGATCACCGGCCCTATGAGCTCTCCGGAGGTGAGCAGCAACGGGTGGCGATTGCCCGAGCATTAATCAATTCACCGTCGCTCATACTAGCCGATGAACCTACCGGGAACCTAGATTCCGTGACGGGCAAGGAAGTGACCGCATTGTTAGAACAACTCCGTCGGGAGCTGTCGATCGCACTCGTCTTGGCGACGCACGATCTCACAATTGGAGATCGTGCTGACAGGGTGATTCATCTCGTAGACGGCAAGATTCAGTCAGAAGCGGCTGCATCGCTATAGAGGGGACTGGCCTCCGCTTCGATCAGGGTCCTCTCCAGGATCTCAAGGGCTTGATCCATCTCAGCCTGGGTGATGGTAAGCGGCGGTGTGAGCGTTAAATTGTTTCCAAGCGTCAGCTTAAAATTGAGCCCGCGTGACAAGCATTCATACATGACGTGTTCAGCAAGGGCATTGTTGGACCGTTTTTGATTGCTCTGGGCGCTGACTTCGACCCCCATAAGCAGTCCTAGGCCGCGGAATTGTGTGACGATCGGGTGTTTCTGTTGAAAAGCCGAGATTCGGGAGGCGACGTAGGCCCCCATCTCTGCCACGTGTTCGAGTATCTCGTTCTTCTCGAGATGCTTAATTGTCGCCAAGGCAGCGGCGCAGGCCACGGGGCTTTTTTCGTGGGTGTAGTGGCCAAGAGCTCGATCCGATGCCACATTCAGGTTGGCTTCAGCAACGATTGCTGCCAGAGGGAATACGCCGCCGCCAAGTCCTTTGCCAATGACTAGGATATCGGGCGTCACATCATAGTGCTCGCAGGTAAACATCTTTCCGGTGCGACCTAGGCAATGGGGGATTTCGTCGAGAATCAGGAGGGCTCCGTGGCGATCACATGCCGCGCGGACTTTTTTCCAGTAGTCTGGGGGCGGAATGAACGGCGTTGACCGAACGGTTTCCGCGACCACGGCAGCGACATCGCCTTCTTTCTCCAGAACGTACTCGATGTAGTTTGCACACTGTAGATTGCAAGTCGTCTCACAGGCAAAGGGGCATTGTGATGGATCGGGTGGGGGAACGTGTTCACAACCGCTGAGGAGCGGTCCGGCGTTTTTCCGAAAGATGGCCTCTCCGCCGATGGAAATCGCATCGAGTGAGGCACCGTGAAAACTATCCCACATAGAAATGGTTTTGTGTCGACCGGTGGCGGCTCGCGCTAGTTTGAGTGCCATTCCTATGGCCGCAGTGCCACTCGGAGCAAAGAGCACCCGTTTGTCCCCGCCGGGTGCGAGATCAATGAGTTTCTTCGCCAGGTCAACGGCTGGCCGATTAGTGTAGCGGCGGGTGCAGAACGACAAAGTCTGAAGCTGATCCGTGATAGCCTTAATCACATCCGGATTGGCGAAGCCGACCTGATGGACATTGTTCCCATGAAAATCAAGGATCCTTCTTCCTTGGTTATCTTCGAGATAGCTACCTTCACAACCGGCAAGCACATTAAGACAGGGAGAAGAAAGCGACTGATGCAGGAAATACTCTGAATCCTCTTGGAGGATTTGACTCGTTTCTTCGTTGATATGGGCTGCGGCCCAGGCTTGTCGGGCAGGGGAAAGATTGAGGTCTCCCTCTGTCCTCAGCGCGTCCAGTTCTTGTTGATTCATTCGCTTGTGGGGGCAGGTTTCGATTTGAGAAATTCCGAAAGGCCGGCCAGATTGTCGGTGTTGATCAAGTCAACATCATTGTCTCGGGCGAGTTTCCAGTAAGAGGGCAAATCGGGATTGCCCCAGAACCGGATGAGTTGGCCCTGCAGGTGGGCTTGAGTAACGAGAGAAGCAAGTTTCGACTGTTCAGAGATCGGACAGTCGCCGATGCCGTTCCAACTAAAATGCTTCTTCCAGTCGTCGCTGATGAGTGGAACCAGGGACGCAGGGTAGGTCTTGTGTTTGAGATCGGGGAGCCGACCATCAATGGCTGCGAGACGGTCTTTCTGTCCGGCCAAAGTCCGTGTCGGTCGGTTGCCAGAGATGATGACAGACACGCTTCCCTCCAGCGTGTTGCCTCCGACGAATCGAGTCAGCATGGAACGGTAATTCTGAAGGACGGCATCGAGCGCTCTATAGGTTGCCTCGGATTCAGTCTTGAAATCGATCAAGAGTATCAGCGGGGCTCCATCGTCCCGAATCGCTCCGCGGTTCGCGATAAACCGTTCTTTGAGAGGGTCGAGATACAGCGCTTCAAGGGTGTTAGCAGGATTGACTTCGTGAGCATCGTGAGCCACTAACAGGCGGCCATTCACGAGGTGAACGTCGGCCTCAATGCTAGCGAAGCCATAATTCAGTGCGTCGTTAAGCGGATGCTCGTTCTCGTAGTCATTGTGAGCGTGCCCTAGGGAAAGGACGGCGGTGCTGCTTTCGCTTGGGACGGTGGTGCGGCAGCCACTGAGCAGGACCAGAATCGTTAGGAGGCTGAGTCCGATGGCGCCGGATCGATTCCCGCGGGTCTCTTGTGTCACATTCATGCTGTCTGATTCATTCGTTATCTACGCCAAGCGCTTCGACGGTTTGTGAAATCGCAGGCACGATCTCGTCTTAGTTCGTGAGGCTGACGTTAGTGGGCTCGTGGGGCAGGGACAAGTCTTTCCCGATTGGCGCGCCAGCTCTTTTAAATTTCGGTGATGGGAGGCTTTTTTTGCTCCATTCTTGCCGCGTTCTGCCCCTGTTTCAGTCAACAAGCTTGAAAGAAGGCAGCTCGTTTCGTTTTATTGAGGAATGCTTCGAATCGATCAAGAGAGTCATTATGTGCGTCGGGCCACCGTTACGCTTTTATCCGTTGCTTGTTTTGGGGGCTTTTTTACTCCACTCGAAAGTCAAGCGATCGACTATCAAGTCTATGTTGGAACTTACACCCATGGCGAGAGTCAGGGAATCTATACCTTCGAGTTTGACTCAGAGAATGGTGTTGTGGGGAAAGCACGTTTGGTGGCGGAGTCAGAGAATCCGTCCTTTCTCGCCATACACCCAAGCGGGAAGGTTCTCTATGCGGTTAACGAGACCAATGAATTTGAGGGGGCTGCGAGTGGCTCGATTAGCTCCTATTTCATAGGCAACGAGGGAGGCTTGGAGTTCTTGAACCGGCGGCCTTCTGGAGGCGCCGCGCCCTGTCATCTGGTCTTAGATGCGACGGGGACGAACTTGTTGGTTGCGAACTATAATGGCGGCAATGTCGCTTCCTTTCGATTGAATGAGACTGGGGGAATTGGAGAACGGACGACGCTCATTCAACACCTAGGGAGCAGTATCAATCGTAGACGTCAGAACGAAGCGCATGCACACTCAATTAACCTGGACGGCGGAAATCGTCACGCCGTGGCCGCCGATCTTGGAGTTGATAAACTCTTCGTCTATCCCTTTGATGAAGTGACGGGGATGCTCCATTTGAGAGACGCGAATTCGGTTTCACTGCCGGCAGGAGCTGGGCCAAGGCATTTTTCCTTTCATCCCAATGGCTCACTGGCCTTTGTCAATAATGAGCTCCATTCTAGCCTTACGAGCCTGAGGTATTCTTCAGAAGAAGGTGCCCTCACCGTTATTGAGACGGCATCGACGCTTCCAGGTGATTATCAAGGTGGAAATTCGACTGCGGAAACCCGGGTGCATCCGAATGGAAACTTTGTCTACGTTTCAAATCGAGGGCACGACAGTATCGCTGTCTTCGTCGTCGATCAGCATTCGGGGCGGCTTCGCTTGGTCGAAATTGAGCCAACTCAAGGACGCACCCCGAGAAATTTCTGCTTGAGTCCTGAAGGTGATTACTTGTTTGCGGCCAATCAGGGTTCCGATTCCGTTGTCATCTTTAACGTGAATGCTGACTCGGGACGCCTCGAGGGTGCCGGCGTGTCGGTGGATGTGCCCAATCCGGTTTGCGTGCGATTCCTGCGCTTGAATTAAGGATAGTGGGCGGCATAATTGGGGCCAACAAAAGGAACCGACTTTCTTAGAAACAGATGAGTAACGAAGTGATATTTAGAGCGCTCGGCATCGTGGTTGCCTCAATCTTGATTGGGCCGGGCTTTTTCTTGGCGACGCGGTCGCTATTCCCGCGATACTCACAGCGATCAAGCGACGCTTGGAGTCGACCTTTCCTGAACCTCTTGATCGGCCTTGTTGTCGGTATCCCATTCATTCTGGCGGGACAGATGCTGCCGGGTGGGCGAGGCGTTCTAGAGATCGTACGCACGGCTGGCGGAATGATATTGATCGCGATCCCAATGGTGTTCGGTATGGCCGGTTTGACGGGCTTGGCCAGTCGTATCGGAAAAGGGCTCAAGGTTGTAGGTGAAGAAGCTCACTCTTGGAAAGCGACCTTGCGCGGGGGGATCGTTCTCGGGCTCGTCGCCGGGCTTCCTCTAGGAGGCGATGGATTTCTCTGTCTCGCTTTGCTGGTTGCTGCCGGGCTAGGAAATCTCTTGCGGACGGCTCGCCCCTCGGTAGGTGACCGCCCGTTCACTGACAAAAAACGTGACGTGCAAAAACGTCCGCCTCGGACCCCGAATTCGGGAGGGGACGCTAAGAATGCCGACCGGCGCGCGCGACAGCCTCGACGGAATCGGCCACCTCGTCCACGGGATGCGGATCGTCGAAGCGATGGAGCGAGTGAAAAGAAAGAGTGACCAAGCATTGACCCGTTTTGAGATTTTTGAATCTCTCATAGAAGGGCCTTTTCCGCGTGAGTGGGGGGGGCTGTCGAACGTGATTTGTGGTTGCTGAGGCGAACGGGCTCAATGTGAGCAAGAACAAGATATTTGGGCGTTGGTCCTTTTTGGGAGCGTTCAGTGCTTGTGCTTTGCTGGCCCTTTCTTTTTTGGGAGGCTGCGCTTCGTTTTACCCTCCCGTAACGGAAGAACAGTTTAACGCACAATTCTCCTCGGGGCGCCCCCCGGTATCAACGACGGTTCAAATCGATGGAAGGGCGATTCATTATGTGGATACTAACGAAGAGGCCAAGCCGCTCGTGGTATTCATTCACGGTGCCCCTGGGGCATGGGATGCGTTTTCTGAATTTCTAAAGGATCCCGATCTAGTAAAAGTGGCGAGGCTCGTCTCCGTTGATCGCCCGGGATATGGTCGCTCGGAACTGGGCACTCCTGAGCGTTCCCTTGCCGTTCAGGCGCAATTGATCAGTCACGTTTTCAAACACAACCAACCCGGGGGCGGCGCGATCCTCGTTGGGCATTCCTTCGGAGGGCCCGTTGCGGCCCAACTTGCTGTCGATTTTCCTCAGCAGGTTGCTGGACTAGTGCTGGTTGCCGCGTCGGTTGATCCGGCCCTAGAGAAAACCAAGTGGTATCAAATTCCTGCGCATTGGAAACTCTTTAGCTGGGCCGTTCCAAGGGACTTGTATTCGACCAATGAGGAAATATTACCTCTAGCGAAGGAACTCAAGATGTTGGAGCCACGATGGATCGAAATCGAAGTCCCGGTGGTCGTGCTTCAGGGCGGGCGCGATACGCTGGTGCCAAAAGAAAATGCCGATTTCTTGGCTCGAATGCTTGATCCAGAGATTGTATCGATTCGAAAGTATCCGAAACTCAATCACTTCATCCCTTGGAGCAATCCTCAGTTGATTCGAGATGCCATTCTTGAATTGCTTTCCAGTCGTGAGAATGCTTCAAGAGTGAGGACTCACGATGAGTAGGCGTCATGCCTGATGACTGGATGACTTACTATGGCTTAATTCTGGAGAAAGCGTTGAATGCTTCCAGAGTTCCGATTAGACCTATTCGTCCAATGAGACGGATGAGACGATTGAGTGAGGCTGGGGATGATTGAAGTCATCGCGTTTGATGCAGACGATACCCTCTGGCACAACGAAACGCGGTTTCGAAAAGCGGAGGAGTTTTTTAAGTCGCTACTCGGCGATCATGCGGAAGACGCCCACATTGACGATGTGTTGTATCGGCATGAAGTGAAGAACATTGCTTCGTTCGGATACGGAGCGAAGACGTTCACTCTATCGATGGTCGAGGCTGCGATCGAATTGTCTCATCGAAACATTTCGGGCGCCGAAGTTGAGGAAATTATCCGGATTGGCAACGAGATTATCAATGAACCCTTGACCGTTTTTGACGGCGTTCAGGAAGTGCTCGAGTTTTTGAAACGAGATTTCTCGCTGATGGTCGTGACGAAGGGCGATCTCATGGAACAAGAGAACAAGATTCGACGCTCAGGCTTGGGGCCCTTGTTCAGATATACCGAAATCGTTTCCGAAAAGAATGTCGAAACGTACCGTAACATTCTTGAAAAGTACAGCATCGATCCACGGCACTTCTTAATGATCGGGAATTCGCTGAAGTCCGATGTGCTGCCGGTGATTGATGCAGGTGCGCAGGCGATTCACATACCTTACCACACAACTTGGGTGCACGAGCAAGTGCCAGATCACGTCGCAGCTGCGAGTGATCACCTTGAGCTGAAAAGTCTCGAAGACATTCCCGCTGCGGTTGCTACGCTCACACGCTAGAGCGTTTCCTAGTCGTGGTTGAGTTGACTACGATTCACGGTGAGTTCATGAATGATCTCCCCATCAATGCTCACGACCGAATAAGTCGCGGTAGGATCCGCTTTCGTGGTGTCGAATTCAACGATCCCAAAGGACTGTTTCTTGTTGTAAGAGAAAAGAGCGCCGGCGTCGGTCATTTCCTTATGAACGTGCTGATTGGTGAGTCGGGAAGAATTGAACTCGTAAAAGCTATAGCCATTGGCTCGATCCATTCGCCAAGCATCGGAGCGATGGCGGTCGGCAGACATCAGAAGGACTCCCTCGATTCTTTTGCCTTCGATAAACGTGAAGATCGCTTCACGTTCCTCCTTATACCCGTTCCACGTATCAAGACTATCGCCCTTCGTGCGATAATCCCAGGGCACTGACGAGCAGATCACCTTAAACGTACCGGTGAGTTGAGTGAGGGTTTCCTTGAACCACTTCATTTGAACGGGACCTAACATTGTTGGGGCCGGATTCTTTGGATTTGTTCGGTAATAGCGACAATCGAGCATGATGAAATCGACGTCCCCCACTTGAAACGAGTACCAACAACCGGGCAGTTCGTCGCCACCTGCATAGCCAGGGTTGGCCCAATTTTCCCGGAAAGTACGAAATGCGTAGTGGGGCTTCCAGAATGGCGCATCCGTCTGGGGACCTCCCCAGCTGTCATTGGTGCTAAAGTCATGATCATCCCAAATAGTAAACACGCCCGTTCGCGCTGTGAGATGTCGCCACTCGGGACGGGATTGGCGTCGATGGTAGGTGTAACGCTGCATGATGAGAGATTCGGGATCATCGATATAGACATTATCACCAAAGAGCAGCAGTAAGTCGGGGGCGAACGTTTCAATCGTTGTCCAGGCGCGTTCATTGGGAGGCACGAAGCCCGAGCCACCGCCGAAGGCGAGTCTAAATTGCGAGGCGGTCCGAGGGCTCGCAAACGTGCGGAAATAAGCAGGATCACCTGATGGGCTTTGGCGAGAACCGTCAATTTCCACACGGTAGTAGTAGCTGGTGGAGGGTGCCAGTCCCGATAGTTGAACGACCCCTGTGTAGTCGTGTGAAGCGCTTGTTCGCCCGCGTCCTCGGAATACCGGCGATGAAAAGGAGGCGTTAGGTGAAGCGATAATCGTTATCTCTGAAGCTTGAGCCGTACGGACCCAGAACGAGGCGCCTGAATCCGAGAGATTGCCAACAAGTGGACCGTGAACGAGTTGGGTTTTGAGTTCATTGTCTAGGCTATCAAAGAAGGCATTGCGGCGGTCAATATTGCGAAGGAGTCCTCGAGGGCCCGCGGCGACGCGACCCTCTGGCAGGCCAAGCTCAATTGCCTTTTCAAACCAGTTTGCGGCTTCTTCCGTTTGACTTTGTCGTGCGTGCCAGATTCCCATGAGATAGTGAGATTCTGAGTCCGTCGGGTGTGAGTCGAGGTGTTCGATTAAGAATGTCTTGGCTTCATCGAAACGCAGCAAGAGGATTAAGCGGAGAGCAAATTGGTGGATTCGCTTGTACTGCTTATCGCCATTCTTAAGAGTCAATTGGGGCTTTGGGCGACTCGCTCCTGCCAAGTTGGGATCTTCTTGGGTGGCTATGAGACCGCCGGAAAGCCAGGTGCTGGTCAGCAGCGCAATGGTGAGTAATCGGTGGTATCTAGACATAATTGGCTCGCTAAGAATTTTTGGGCAGATGAGCTTGGAAAGGGCTAATCTAGCCGTTTCCGAGGAATACTGTCGAGTCGTGTGTCGTACTGATTCGGAATTGTCGACGTCGGGGAAATCATTCGTAGTGAGTGCCCAATGGCATTCTAAGGTGTTCGGAGGCACTGGACCTTGAATTCTGGTTTCTCTACCCCTTAGCAAGCGATTGGAACCAAGTTGTGCGGGCTAGGGGAGTGCGATCGGGACGGAACGAAAACGCGGCTCGAAATTCCGTGAGCAGGGGGCAAAGCGACGGCTGCGCTCTCGTACTCCAAAAATCGCCCATCGATTCAAGCCATTCTTGGAAGGTCGAATGCACACTATTGCTTCATCTGACACGCCCGCATTGTCTCGCACCCCTGAGAAACAGGCGTTTGAGTCCTATCGCTGAATGAGCCGGAAATAGGCGGACAATCCCAGTGCCAGCTGTTGAGTTTCGCTGGCCCCTTCAGTGCCGGGGACATCTTGCCAGTTGGGATCATTTAGTGAAGCCTTCGCCTGGAGGACGATGCCAGGGCCACCGGGCCAACTGATGACGAGACGGTTTCCGCTAAGGACAATACTGGTCAGTGAAAGTGTCGGGGTATCCGGTTTTGGAACCGTGCTCAAGCTAGCAGGATTAGAGAGCGTTGACCCACCGCTATCTGTGACCAGGACTTGATACTCGCCTTCATCCGCTTCCTGCACGTCGCTCACGGAGAACTGTCGTGCTCGAGCTCCGGGAATATTGCTACCGTTGAAGCGCCATTGGTAGGTGAGTGGTGCGTTGCCAGTGGCGGTGACGGAGAATGTGACGGTGTTGCCTTCGGTGATCGTCTGAGACATGGGATGAGCGCTAATGACCGGGGCCGTTGATACCGTCAAAATGGCGAACTCGCTGACTTCCGACGTGGTTCCGTCGCTGACAACAACACGGTAGTTGCCCTCGTCGATTTGTTGGACATTGGCAATCGTGAAGGACGGGTTCCTGGCTCCGGGGATGTTGAATGATCCCAATTGCCACTGATAGGTCAAGGGGGCACTGGATTCAGCAAGGACGGAGAAGGTGACATCAGAACCGGGGGCGACGGTCTGGGATATTGGCGCAGTCACAATCCGTAGATCGCCTGCCGGTGGTGTGGGATCGTTCACGGTCAGCGTGGCGATACCGCTTATGAGCGTTCCACCGGCGTTCGAAAGGGTCACTCGGTAATCGCCGGCATCATTGGAACTCGTTGCACCGATAGTGAAAATGGATTCCGAAGCCCCTGGAAGACTTTGGCCATTTCGTGACCATTGGTATTGGATGTTGCTGCCTTCCGCGCGCACTTCGAAGCGAGCCGGCTGATTTGCTTCCACGGTGAGCGAGAGCGGTTGTTGCACAATGACTGGTGCCACGACCACGGGAGGGAGTTCAATGACGGTGAGCGTCGCGGTCTGGCTGGTTACTTCGCCGGCACTGTTGGAGACGATCACCGTGTAGTTGCCATCGTTCGATGGCTGACTATTGTTAATCGAAAGACTTTCTGAGACGGCCCCGGGAATCGCTTCACCGTTGTGACGCCACTGATAGCTTAGAGGCGGGGTTCCGGTGGCACTCACGCCAAAGATGGCGGTATCGCCGAGCGTCGTTTCTCGGGACTCGGGGTGCTGAGTGATCATGGGAGGGTTCAAAGTTGCCTGAACCGTCAGTCGCCCCGTCAGGCTGAACACCTGCTTGACTTCGTTGCTAACGCTTGCGCGATATTGTCCCGCATCTCCCAGGCTGATGTTCTCTAACGTGAGTTGATCCGATGTTGCGCCGGGAATATCGACGCCATCCTTTTGCCACTGGTAGATCAATGGAGGCGTTCCTGTTGCTACCACGCGGAAGTCGATCGTATCACCCGTCTTGGCGTCTAGGGATGTTGGATTGTTGGTGATGGCTGGGGGCGCGAGAACCTTGAGAGTCGCCTCGGCACTGGTCGCTTTGCCTCCGCCATTTGTGATCTCGACGACATACGTTCCGGCATCTTCTAAGGTAGCGTTGGCGATCGAGAAAGAGGGCTCGGTGGCGCCATCAATGGGTGCGTCGTTGTATGTCCATTGATAAATGAAAGGCTCAGAGCCAGTAGCGGACACATCAAATTGAGTGTTTGCGCCTAGCTCGATGCTCTTGGATTGAGGCTGTGTTTGGATTACGGGAGGATCGATCACGGTTTCAAAGCCTGGAGGTGAGAGAGGGCGAGCGAAATCAATCCAGGCAAAATAGAAGTCCGAGTCCTTGAACGGTTGTTCGGTATCTGATTCCTGGATGTGGGACTCGATAATGAATTGGCTTGTTTCGTTGGGCTCGTAGGAGAGGAACGTTCGATTCAGAGGGCTCGTGCCACCACCCGTTCTGCCGGCGGCATTGAGGATTAACATACCGTCCGTTGCCTTTTTGCCTGGGATCTCGAGTTCATAGCGTCCGGTGCCGAGGCGTTTGATGGCGTAGTTTCCTCGACCATTGAGTACGTTCGCATCACTCCCTCGGATGTGACCTCCGATGAGATTGCCAGCCGAGAAGGGGACGTAGAGAAAGGAGAAGGCCAAGCCGGATTCCGCTGCGAAACTTGGATCGGTTTCTTGGTCGGCTCGAATCATGATTTCCCATGCCGAGCCATCTGCAAGCGGCTCGGTCGCGGTAATGTGATTGCTGGTGCTGGCACGTTCGATGGACATCGTGAAGAGCATGCCATCGGTGCGAGCGTTGACACCGGGAAGGCTGAGTGCTGTCTCTTATACACATCTGACGCTGCCGACGAGCGATCTAGTGTAGATC
>OJGU01000639.1_pt1 | contig 18427 bp, 15 predicted proteins | sample 1594741 | NCBI WGS metagenome assembly OJGU01 (sample SAMN05416841, study PRJEB24817) | seawater metagenome | isolation source: Sea water | place: Canada:Atlantic | collected 2013-07
ACGAGATGTAGAGAGGTCTCGTGGGCTCGGAGATGTGTATAAGAGACAGCAATGGTGGTGCGACCCAGACGCATTTGCCGCTGGCCCCCCAAGTTCAGGGTTCGGCGATTTGCTTCGAGCCGATCGATCAGCGCGGGTTGGCCCGGCCATCGACCGGATGTGACATCGGAGCGGTTGAGCAATAGCGTTGCCCGACTGGCGCCTCCGAACCCTGCCGCGTGAACACCTGCTCTGGCACCAAACCGCACACCACTCGGACTCGGGGCCGCTTTCACAAGCCAGGCGGATGTCGCATGCTCCGGTTCATGAAGCGACTTGGTCTTCTTGCGATTGCGGTGGCGTTGGGCTGCAACACGACGTCGGACGGCGACACGGACACCGACGGCAACTCCGGAGGGGGTTCGAGCGCGACGGACACCGTCACCACCGGAACGGCGACCGCTACCGAGTCCGAGACGGCCAACACCGAGACCGCGTCTGGAAGCGGCGCGACAACCGACGCCACATCGACGAGCACGACGGACGCCAGCTCGAGCAGCACCGAGGGCAGCTCTTCCTCCGAGGGTGGATCCTCTTCCGAGAGCAGCTCCTCCACCGGAGATCTCGGACCCCAAGGGTTGTGCGAAGCCACCGACGGAACGTGGGAGCCCAATGCCTGCGGCGACTACTTCTGCGGTATCCCGAACGACTGCGAGGCGGTCATCCCGGGCTGCGACTGCGGGCCGAACGCCAACTTCGTCGAGGACGAGGGCTGTGTCGCGGACGATGCGTGTACGACCTTCGACTGCGGGGATGCACTGCAGTGCACCGCGGTCGCTCAGTACTGCATGGTCACATTCCCGGGCGTCAAGGGAGCCCCCATCGTCTACGAATGCCAGCCGATGCCCGAGGAGTGTGCGGACTCGATCGATTGCAAATGTCTGACGACCGCGCTGAAGATCCCGCCTCCGGCGTTCTGCGAAGAGCCCGTCCCCGACGGCCTCCTAGTTCAGGTCGCCCTGCCCTAGCCGCCCCGCGTCGGGGTGCGAAGGCCCCCCGCGTCGGCCGGTGGAATCGCGTCGAAGACCTCGAGCCGCTGAAGCGGAACCGCGAGGTCTTCGGGCACCGGTGCGCGGAGTCGCAACATGCCCTCGCCGGATGGATGCTCAACCTCCAGCTCGAGGGCGTGCAGCGCCAATCGATGGAGGTCGTACGTCGTCCGATAGTGACGATTGATGTCGCCCTTCCCGTAGCGCACGTCTCCGACCAGCGGATGCGACAGGTGCTTGAGGTGGCGTCGGATCTGGTGAAGCCGCCCCGTCCGGGGGCGCGCTTCCACCAGGCTGCAGCGATCGACGGGGCTCCGGACAAGGTTTCGGCACCAGGTGACCGCGTCCACCCGAGGACCGTCTTCCGTCTTCGGCACGGGGTTGTCGATCTCGATCTCCTCCGGCGGCGTGCCCCGAACGAGCGCGATGTAGCGCTTGTGCACCTCGGTGGCGCTGAACGCCGCACCCAAGATTCTCGCGACGTCCGAACTCAGTCCGAACAACAGCACACCACTCGTCGCGCGATCGAGCCGATGCACGGGGTACACATGGCACCCGGCCTCGCGCCGTGCCCAGACCAACGCGGTGGGCTCCGTCCTCGGGACCCAGCCTGGGTGCACAGCGAGTCCGGATGGCTTGTTCATCGCGAGCACGTGTGCGTCGAGGTGCAGGAGCGAAGGTGCGGTCGGCACATGGGCACCGTAGCAGTCACCGGCCAAGACATCGGCCAGATCGGTGACTCCCTGACGTCGGACCTGTTAGCCTTGAATCGCGCTTGAGACCGTCGAGTACAGCCGAGGCACCACTGCCCACGAAGGGGGGCCCATGAGTTCGTCACCCGTCGACAGTGAGGTGGGCACAAACCTCGACCTCAGCCTCGATACCGCGCCGGTGGCATCACGCCCAGATCTGGAAGACCCCGACCTCCTCCCCGGCGCCCAACTCGGCCGCTACCACGTCCTTCAGCGCATCGGAGCGGGCGGTATGGGCGTTGTCTATGCCGCCTTCGACCCCGACCTCGACCGGAAAGTCGCGCTCAAGGTTCTGCACCCCGAAAGACTCGATGGCGACTCCGGAAGTCGAGGTCATGCCCGCCTCATCCGCGAGGCGAAAGCGATGGCGAAACTGGCCCACCCCAACGTCGTCGCAGTGCACGACGTCGGCGTGTTTGACGAGCGGGTCTTCGTGGCGATGGAGTTCATCGAAGGCGAGACGCTGACCGCTTGGCTCGAGACGCGGCCGCCATGGGAGGAGGTGGTGACCTGCATGCTGGCCGCCGGACGTGGACTCGTCGCAGCGCATGCCGAGGGCTTGGTACACCGCGACTTCAAACCGGACAACGTCCTGCTCGGCAGCGACGGACGACCGCGAGTCCTGGACTTCGGCTTGGCACGGTCTTCGAGCGGGGTCTCGACCGAGCCGCAGGACCGACCCGAGTTGGAAGAGATTTCGCTCGAGATGCGAATGCGAAGCCACGACGACTTCGGCGGCCGCATCACACGGACCGGCGGTCTCACGGGGACGCCGGCATACATGGCGCCGGAGCAATACCTCTCCAAGCAGCTGGGTGCGCGGACGGACCAGTTCGCGTTCTGCGTGGTCCTATGGGAGGCGCTGCACGGACAGCGGCCTTTTGTGGGAGACACCACTGCCGCACTGGGGCTCGCGGTGTGTTCGGGACAGAAGACGCCACCACCGGCGAACAGCCCCATCCCGGCTCGACTTCAGCGAGCCATCGACAAGGGCCTCAGTCAGGACCCCGAAGACCGCTTCCCATCGATGGAAGCCCTGCTTCAGGAGATCACGCTGGAGCGGCCTCGCTCGAACCGTCCGGTCTGGATCGGAGTCGGCGGGGCGACCCTGGCACTGGGAGCATTCGCCGCGTTGGCCGAGCCCCCACAAGACCCGTGTCAGGCCGGTGACGGACGGATCCACGAGGTCTGGAACGCGACGCTAGCCGCAGAGCTACGGGCGAAGCTCTCCCCCGCTGAGGAGAGGCTTGTGCAGGGCAGCGCGGACCGGGTGCTGCAACAACTCGACGCCTATGCCTCGACATGGGAAGCCTCGTACCGGGAAGCTTGCGAGGCCACGCACGTTCGCCGAGAACAGTCCGAGCACATCCTCGACCTGCGCATGGGCTGCCTTTCGCGACGCCTTCGGGGGCTGCGCAGCACGGTCGAAACCCTCCAGAGCTCCGACGCAGACATGCTCAAGCGGGCGCCCAGAGCGATCGACTCGTTGCCATCGATCGAGGTCTGCGGTGATGTGGACAGCCTCGACACGTGGGCACCCCCGCCCGAAGACCCCGCACTTGCCAGATCGGTCCAAGACGTCCGGGAGCGCATCGCGGGCCTCACCGCCCAGAGCCGACTGTCCAAGGAGGTCGCCCCCGGAGCCGACGAGGTCCTCGCCGACGCGAAGGCGACCGGACACGGTCCGTTGGTGGCCGAGGCGCACTACATGGCCGCCCGATTTGCCGTTTGGCGAGGCAAGCACACCGAGGCCGTCCAGCACCTCGAGGAGACGGTCTATGCCGCTCTGGCCTCCGACCACGACCGGGTCCTCGCAGACGCATTCACCCAGCTCGCCCACACCACGGGTGTCCTGCTCTCGCAGTACGACGAGGGACTTCGGTGGGCTCGACACGCCGAAGCCGCAATCGATCGGGTCGGCGATGACACGAGCGACGCGGCCGAGTTCCACAACGTGATGTGCAAGCTCCTCGCTGACAAGGGCGACACCAACGTGGCCCTGACCCACTGCCATCGCGCTGTCGAACTCTTTGAGAGCATCCACGGCCCCGACACCCTCGTGGCCACGTTCGCGCATGATTCGTTGGGGATCGCGTACTTCTACGGCGGCCAGCACGAGAAGGCGCTGACCGAGTGGGAGTTCGTGAGAGACCAACTCGTGTCCCAGGTGGGAGAGTTCCACCCCGACGTCACACGCATTGCGAATAGCTTGGCCGCAGTCTGCTCCGTGACCCGCGATGCGCAGGACTGCGTGGGGGCGTTCGAAGATGTCGTCGACCGAGCCAGCGTGGCCTACGGCGAGGACCACCCGCAGACCACCGACTTCCGCAACAACCTGGCGATGATCCAGATCGAAGCAGGGAAGGTGGAACCCGCCCGCGCGCAGGCCACCCAGGCCTTGGCGGCCAGGCGCGCTCGCGACGGCGACAACCATCCGGCCGTCGCCGCGTCGCTTCGCACCCTCGCACGGGTCGACATGGCCGACCGCGACTTCGAAGCCGCGCGGCTCAAGCTCGAAGAAGCGCTGGTCATCGTCCACAAAACCCGGGGCGAGGTGCACCGCGATCTGCTGCCGACGCTGAGCTCCCTCTCCGTCGTTGCCACCGAGCAGTCCCGGGACGCCGCCGCGCGCAAGTACGCCGACGATGGGTTGCGAATGGCGAAGCAACTCGGCGACGACGACGAGGCGAAGCAGTTCGAGAAACTCCTCGCCGAGCTGAACGACTGAGCCCCGCCTCGTCCGCTGCTACTGCGCCGGTTCGTCCGACGACGCGCCTTTGGCCAAACCGTCGGAGCGGTCGGCAGGGACCCGGTATCGCGACAGGATCTCCGTCTGCTGAGCCCGGGCTTCAGCGGCATCAAATACAACGAGAGCGCCGCTGCTCATGCGTAGCTCCAAGTGGTCGCCACACCCATCGACGAGCTCGGCAAAGTGAGTGAGATCGCGAGGGACGCTGCCATTGACCGACTTGATCGTCTCCGCGTAGAGGTCTTCGTAGCCGACGTTGACGGCATCGGAGAGCACCTGCGTGAGCGCGACAACTTCGCGGCGATCGGCGGTGGGCTCGCCCATGTAGTAGTGCGCCAGGAATTCCTTGGGCGCGGTGTCCCACCAGTCCGTCCAAGTCCGCAGGAAGTTGACACTGAGCGGCTGGAACACGAGTCCCGCAAACACGAAGTAGCTCGGCACGTGATCGTAGCGAGCTCGGTGCACCAACGGACTGAGGGGCTTGAGCACCAGCGTGACGCTGAGTTCTTTGCCGTCTCGCAACACTGTCGCGGCGACCGAGTCGCCGACGAAGTGGTCGCCCAACAACACCAAGAACCCGGTGCGGTGGTTGTCGTCGTAGCGGATGGTTCCGTTGTTCGCGATGTCGTAACCGTCGAACGACATGAGCACGTCGTCGACCTGAAGCACGCCATCGACCGAGTTGCCGGCGGCCACCGTACGGATGCGGACCCCGGTCTGGCCCGCGTCCATCTTGAGCGCGGCGCGAAGCGAGGCGTTCTCGAGGGTTTGAATCGTCCCGCCCAGGCCTGGAACGAGCACTTGAACGCGCGTCTGAGCGCCCTCGAGAAAGCGTTGAATGAGGGGGGTCGGGACCATCTCGCCGATATTCTCGGCGTCGTCCAGGCTTTGAAAGGCAATGCCTACGACCTCGTCGTCGAGGAAGACCGGCCCACCGCTGTTGCCGTTGTTGATCGCGGCATCGACGGTGACCGCAAGCAACCAGCGATCCGAGTGTGCGTAGCGCTGCAGCTCGATGCGGCTGACAACACCCTCGGTGACCGAGACTTCCTCACCACCCACAGGGAAGCCGACAACCGAGACCTTGTCCTGCAGATCGGGCAGCTGATCGCCGAGCGCAGCGACTGTCGTTTCGCCGCGGAAGTCCTCGTCCTCGACCTCGAGCAGCGCGAGGTCGGAGTCGTGGCACACCGCCGCGAGACGAGCGATGAACTTGTCGGGATGCGTGCTGGTCTGGACCTGAATGAAGGTCGCGTCGGCCACCACGTGCGCGCCGGTGAGGATCATACCGGGCGCCACGACCACACCCGAGCCCGTGCCACTGGTCGGGCGCGTGGCCTGCCATGGGCTCTCGTAGTCGGACTCTTGGGCGGTAGCGAAGATGCGGACGACGGACGTCTTCTGCATGGCCGGCCAACCTAGCACGGGGCCCACAACGCCGTTGTGAAAGGTCAGGAGTCGCGCTTTTGGCCGTAGGTGACACCGTAGGCCTGTGTCAGCAAGGTCTTGCCCTCCTCAAACTGCGCGTCGTCCGTGCCGCGAAGGAAGGTCACGAGGTGTTCCCACACGGCCTTGACTCGGGCCGTGTTCCGGACCGCCGCGTGACCGACCAGGTAGAGCGTCACGGTGCTCCGAAGCGCGGGCTCGGGTAGGCAGACGAGGGTGGGACAAACCCGGCCAAAGAACGACGGCAGGAGCGCGAGCCCCATGCCCGCAGCCGCCGCCAAACGGATCGTCTCGAGGTTCGACAGGCGCATCACGACCCGGGCCTGCGGAGCCAGCCTCGCTCGCGCACCCGCCAACGGTAGGTGGGCATAATCGGAGGTCCAGTCGACCCACGGCCAGTCCTCGAGTTCCGATCCCACGGCGGCCAACGCCGCACGGTCTTCGAGGTTGACCCCGCGCGCCTGGAGGAGCCGCCGCGCCCCAAAGATCTGCGCCTCCGACTCTCGCAACCGCGTGATGACGAGGTTGTCCCCCGACTCTGGGCGCACCGCCCGAATGGCGATGTCGGCCTCCCAGCGCTCGAGGTCCGCGAGCTCTGTGCTCTCGACGAACTCCACCGTGATGTCCGGGAACGTCCGCGCGAACTCGGGCCAGTTCGGAAGGATCACCGAGTGGAGAAGCTCGGACGAGGTCGAGACACGAACGCTTCCGCGAAGCTCGTCCAGCTCCCCCACCCCGAGCTGCATTCGAGTCACGTGCCGCTCGGCTTCCTGCGCATCCTCCCAAACGCGCGTGCCCGCGGGTGTGGGCTTGAGGCCGTCGGGCGACCGTACGAACAGGCTCTGACCCAACGCCTCTTCCAGCGCCGTGAGTCGGCGGCTGACTGTCGACCCGCTCACACCCAGCCGTTCCGCAGCCCGCCCGATGCTCCCCTCCCGGAACGCGGCCAGGAACACCTTGAGGTCGTCCCAGTTGAGCACCGCACCACAATACCGGACTTCGATGGGAAGCCAGGCCCGATCCAATCCTGCAGGGCCCCCTTCCATCGATGAGACTCCCGCCTCGAGTGTTCGGCGGTCACGCTGGCACCGTGCCTCATCGAACACTCCCGATCTGCCTGCTCGTCGTCTCGGCATGCACGAGTGCCGAGGCTCCCCAACTCGACATGACCGCCGCGGAAACGACGCCACCGGCCGAGGCCGCCGCCATGCCGTCCATCGAGCCGGCCGACGTCACCACTCTGGCGGGAGTCGTCCACGAGCTCCAGCCTGCGGGCCACTACACCTACGTTCGTGTTGGTGCGCCGCACGACGCCGGCGACTGGGCAGTTGTCCTGGGAGCCATCAACGCAACCCCCGGCGAGGCGATCACCCTGAGCGTGCAAGGCAGCCAAACCGACTTCCATTCCCGCCGACTCGATCGTGACTTCGGGCGGCTCTTCTTCGCCAGCGTGCCTTCGCCCGCTTGACCTGCTCCCAACTACGGACAACGACCCATGAAAACCCACGCCCGATACGCCTATGCCCTCACGCTCGCCCTTGCTCCCGCATGTGGCGACGATGGTGACGCCAATTCCGACGATACCGGAGCCAGCACCTCCTCGACGACCGGACCCGGCACCTCTGCAGGTCCCTCGACAACCGAACCGGCGAGCACCACAGAGCCGGCGACTTCGAGTTCTTCGGCCGCCCCCGACTCCGAGAGCAGCACCGGCAGCGCCGACGAAAGCTCCACCGGATCAGACCCGTTCGCCGGGTGCAGCCGCGGTTCGATCGAGGAGGACTACTTCGTGGTCAACCAGCTCGGCATGCCGGGCCCCGCCCGCTGGTACGGCCCCGGCGCTGACGAGGACGGCAACCTCGTCGACGACGGGAAGACCGAGTATGTCGTCAGCGTCACCTACCTCGCCTTGAGTCCCGACGCTGACTTCGACTTCCTCAACCAGCTGAACGTCGCCAACTCCATGGCGCTGTACGGCAACGCCGGCTTGGTGGCGACCCAACTGGGCGGCTCCATGGTTTGTGGTTCGCTGCGGACGTTCACCGTCTGGGAGAGCACAGCTGCGCTGATGGAGTTCGTCGCCAGTGAGGCTCACCTCCAGTCGGTCGGCGCCTTCCCGGCGCTCTCCCGAGGGGGCAGCACCCTCAGCGTTTGGGCCGAGCCCGTTCCAGCGTCAGAGATCACGCTGGAGAATGCCATGACGCGCCTGGCCGGCGAGACTCCGTACGACTGAACGACTCCCCGTTAGTTGGAGCCCAGCAACTGCAGCGCGGCGGACGGGAGCTGGTTCGCTTGGGCCAGCATCGCCGTGCCTGCTTGGGACATGATCTGATTCCTTGTGAGCGCGGCTGTCTCCCGAGCCACATCCACATCACGAATCCTGGCGTTTGCGGCGGTGAGGTTCTCTTCCTCCACCCTCAGGTTCGAGACCGTGACCTCCAACCGGTTCTGATACGCGCCCACGTCGGCCCGAGCTGTCGACAGGACACTGATCGCCGCGTCGATCGTTCCCAGCGCGGCTTGGGATCCGGCCACAGTTGTGAGGTCCATCGCGTTCACGCCAAGCGCGTTGGCATGGGTTGGTGGGAAGATGACATCGATCGTATCGACGCCGCCAACAGCATCCTTCCCGACCTGCATCGCATACGACCCGGCGTCTGCACCCAACATCTCGAAGCTGTTGAACTCCGTCCCGACCGCGATGCGTTGGATCTCGGCGACGAGCTGTTGATGCTCGACCTCGATGAACGCCCGCTCGTTGTTGGACAGAGCACCGTTGGAACTCTGGATCGCCAGCTCTCGCAGTCGAGACATGATCCCCGATTGCTCCGTCATCGCTCCTTCGGCGATCTGAATCATGGAGATCGCATCGTTGGCGTTGCGCTCGGCCTGCGCGACGCTCCGCATGTCCGCCACCATCACGGACGAGATGCCCATTCCCGCAGCGTCATCCGCCGCGGACTGAATCCGCAATCCCGAGCTCAGCCGACCGATGGATTTTCCGAGTCCGAGCTGCGTTTTGGCGAAGTGCTTCTGCGCTCCGAGACTCGTGGGGTTGCTGAGCATTGAGAGGGTCATGTCGGCGTCGCTTTCGGGGACGACCACACCGTGGCCGGTTGGTCCCGCCGATAGACTCGGCCGCTTTCGCGGGCGATCGAGGCCCCGCGCGACACAGAGCCGTCTTGGGACACCCCCGGGGTGCCCTGGACCCGATTTGTGCTCCAGTTCCCCCTTGCATCTGCAGAGGCGCGCGCGCGTGCCCGCCTATTCCTCGAGCTTCCACTCCGTTCCGTCGGCGTACACGACCTTGCGCACGACGAACCCGACCGTCTTCATCCCGTCGGGCTTGCTCATGATCACGGTCTTGAACTCCTCGACCGACTTCACCCCGATCGTGCCCATCCACATGAACGGGAACGTACCGACCTCTTCGCCCGCGTCATCGAGGTAGCGCTGGCGCAGGCTGATCTTGGAGACCGCCTTGTCGGCGAAGTTGTAGGCCTTCACCTTTGCGCCGTCATCCTCGAGCTCGAGCACCTCGACGGCGAGGTTCGATCCATCGCTCGGTTTCTCGGGCCACTTGATCTCTTCGGTCTTCGCGTCGTCGGCCTTCTTGTCGTCGCACCCGGGCAGAAGGAGACAGGCGGTGAGGAACATCGTCGCGGAGCGAATCACGCGCGAATCCTACCAGCGAGCAGCGACGATTTGTCACGTGGCACGCTGTCACGCGACCACGCGCCTCATCGCACGGTTTGCGGTTTGGTTGCATGGTCTCGCCATGATCGCGGTCGTGCTTTGGGGGGCCGTTCTCGCGGCGAGCTTGAGCATTCTCGCGGAGCTCGGCCCCGATTGAGCAACGGCTCAAACCGACTTCTGCATCCGCGACTGCGCGACGCGGTAGCCCAACGATTCGTAGAAGGCGCGCGCACCTTCGTTGTGTGCCCGGACATCAAGCTGCACCTCGGGGTAGCCGCGACGTCGAGCGCTCTGCGCAGCTGCATCCATCAGCGCCCGACCGACCCCTGTGCGGCGGGCGTCGGGCGCGACCGCGATCTGGTCGACCTGTGCCCAGCGTCGGGCCGGTGCAAATCGTCGGGGTGGGCATTCGACGCCAGCGACCACGGCGTAGCCGACCGCTTGGCCATCGAGCTCGACGAGCAGCACCTCGGTGACAGGGCTCTCGACAAGTTCGCCAAACTGCTCTGCGACGCTCGCGTCCTCCCGCTCCGAATAGCGTTCGGGCTCGGCCTCGACGTGCAGGTCGTGGACATGATGGCTGAGCGCGGCAAGCGTCAACGCATCTTCGGGCGTGGCGAGGCGAATCTCCATGGTGAGCCTGGTCGAAGACTCGAGTGTACTTGGGGGGCAGCGCGACGCCATGGAGTCCGGCACGAGCGCCGGCTCACGAGCGCCAATGTTGCGCGGACCCAATACCAACCTGGACAGAATCTGCGCCCGGACCTGGACGCGAGGGCAGATACTGGTCCGAGCGAATTCCCGGTGATACGGTTCGCTCGTGCGGCGCGTGTTGTCGATGGGTCTTGGACTGGCACTCCTGAGTAGCTTCACCGTCGGCTGCCCTGAGCCGGAGGATCCAGGTGTCTACCCGGCGCCCGGAGGCCCCTGGACCCGTGCACTCGAGGTGGACCGATCCACCGGCGCCTTCCTCAGCGTATGGGGCGCATCGAGCGAGAACGTCTGGGCCGTCGGAGGTCAGGTTGCGGCGATCAATGACCCGGGACAGGGCGCGATCTACCGGCGCACCGACGGAGACTGGGCACCCGCAGAAGTCCCCAACGACACCCCGCTGCTCAACTGGATCCACGGCCGTGGCGACGAGATCTGGGCGGTCGGGAACTCGGGCGCCGCGCTCCGCTTCGACGGGGCCGGGTGGCAAGCCGTCGACACCGGCGTGGACATGCCGTTGTGGGGCGTATTCGTGTTCAGCCCGACCGAGGTGTGGGCCGTCGGTGGGGATGCGTTCACCACAACAACGCCCGGCGTCATCCTGCGATACGACGGCAGCGCGTGGTCCGAAACCCCGCTTCCCGAGCTCGACCGGGACTCGGGTGCCGTGTTCAAGATCTTCGGCTTCTCCCCAGACGACCTTCACGCCGTCGGGGCGCGCGGGGTGCTGCTCCACTACGACGGTTCCAGCTGGACCCAGATGCCCTCCGGCACGTCCAACGACATGATCAGCCTGTGGGGCACGGACGCCGACGACATCGTCGCGGTCGGCGGGCGTGCCGTAGGCACCATCGGGCGGTGGGACGGCTCCGCATGGACGACCGAGGACATCGGCATGCTCCCGGGACTCAACGGAGTGTGGGTGGACCCCGAAGGTCGCGCCACCGTCGTCGGCAACAACGGAGCCTCGGCGATCATTCGCGAAGGCTTCGACGCCGAGCTCGAAGACACCACCATCTCGTTCGAGGTGCTGCACGCCGTGTTCGGGCTCGACGATGGCACCCGGATCTCCGTCGGCGGCACGCTGAACTCCAGTCCTCCCTACGCCGGGATCATCGTTGAAAACGCGCCTTAGTCCCATGAACTCGTTTGCTCGAATCTTTGCCGCTGTTCTGCTCGCTCCGGCCCTTGCAGCCTGTCCCGCCGACGATGAACGTACGGTAGACAACGGGCCGCAGCTCGCCGAGGACATCTTTGCTCCGATGGGTGATGCGATCCCCGCGGCGTCCGCCGAACAGCTCGAGACGTTCGAGCGCGGCAAGATGGTCGCTCAGCGACGCTTTCTGCCTTCGGACGGACTCGGCCCCAACGCGAACGTCTCCTTCTGCGGATCGTGCCACGAGAAGCCTGTTCTCGGAGGCAGCGGGCCTCGCTACCGCGACTTCTACATCGTCGGTCAGAAGCTCGCGGACGGAAGCTTCCTCGAAGGAGGCATCAACGGCGTGCTCACCTCGTACGGATTCCACGGCGCAGATGCACGGCCCGGGAACGACGCGGCCAACAATGTCGCGGCCCACCGCAACGCGGTCCCGTTCTTCGGTGTCGGACTGATCGCCGAACTCGACGAAGACGCGATCCTTGCCAACGAGGATCCGGACGACGCGGACGGCGACGGCATCAGCGGTCGCGCCAACTACGACCAGGGGTTCGTTGGGCGTTTCGGGCGCAAGGCGCAGACCGTCAGCATCGAGGGATTCATTCGCGGACCGCTCTTCAACCACTTGGGGATCACCACGGATCCGCTGCCGCCAGAGCTTCAGGCCAAGCTACCCGTTCCCTCGGTCGCGGAGGTTCGCGACGCGTTGCAGCCTTCCCACGGCGGCGTGTTTCGTCAGGCCGCGGCCCCCTCCGAGCCGCTGTTCGACGAGGATGACGTTCCCGATCCTGAGATGACCTCCCAGGAGCTGTTCGACTTGGTCAGCTTCGCCATGCTCACCGCCGCCCCGGCTCCCGATGCGAACCCGAGCGCCGCGGCACGTCGTGGCAAGACCCAGTTCACCGATCTCGGCTGCGCGTCGTGCCACACACCGGCGTTGGACGGTCCTCGCGGCATGGTCCCGCTCTACTCGGACCTGCTGCTGCACGACATGGGTCGTGACCTCGCCGATGGCATCCCGATGAAAGTCGCGAGCGGATCCGAGTTCCGCACGCAGCCCTTGTGGGGCGTCGCCGCCACCCCTCCCTACCTGCACGATGGACGCGCCGACACGCTCGACGAAGCGATCCTCTCCCACGGCGGAGAAGGACAAGCCTCGAACGACCTGTACGCCACGCTCGATGAGGCGGACAGAGACGACGTCATTGCGTTCCTCGAATCGCTCGGCGGCATCGAGCAGGCCACCGAAGGCTTGTTGCCACCGAACGCTCCCGTCCCCGAGGAGGGTACGCCCGGAGCTCCACGCGCTCTCGAGGACTGGCAGGTGCCGCGCTGGGTTGAGGGTCGGCGCCTGTTCGATCGGGACATGCCGATCACCGAGGGCCTCGGACCTATCTTCAACGGCGACAGCTGCCGGGCCTGCCACTTCGACCCCGTCATCGGTGGTGCCGGCCCGGTCGACGTCAACGTCATGCGCTTTGGCACCCTCGACGACGGCCAGTTCACCGTCGACGAACGCGGCACGATCCTCCACAAGCTGACCACGTTCAGTCTGCCGCGGCCAGAGCACGACGCGGGGCACAACGTCTTCGAGCCCCGCCAAACACCTTCAGTCCTGGGTCTTGGCCTCATCGAGCGCATTGCCGCGGACGACATCCTCGCCGCGGCGGATCCGACCGACGCCGACGGCGACGGGATCAGCGGGACCCCCAACTTCATCGACGGCGAACGCCTGGGCCGTTTTGGCTGGAAAGCCCAAGTCCCGAGCGTCGAGGAGTTCGTTCGCGACGCATTGTCCGCCGAGCTCGGCGTGACCGTGCCGGAGGTGGACGGCTTCACCTACGGGGTCTCGGTCGACAACGACATCGCAGACGACCCCGAGGTCACCGCCGAGCAGGTCGAGACGCTCGCATTCTTCATCGAGCATCTCGACTACCCTCGCGCCAAGGCCGAGCTCCCGCAGGGGCGCGAAGTGTTCATCTCTGCGGGCTGCGCCGACTGCCACACCCCAGAGTTCACATCCCTCGATGGCGAGTTCGTGCCTCTGTACAGCGACCTCCTCCTGCACGACGTGGCTCCTGAAGGCGCGATGGGAATCCCGGACTTCAACGCCGGGATCCTGGAGTTCCGCACCCCGCCGCTATGGGGGCTCTCGGACACGGCGCCCTACATGCACGACGGACTCTCGGAGACCGTCACACAGGCCATCAACGCCCACGCAGGCGAGGCCGACGCATCGCGCTCCGCGTTCGAGTCTCTGTCCGACGACGACAAAGACGCACTGCTCGCGTTCCTCGAGTCGCTCTAGCTAGCCTCTCCCGAGAACTCGCCCGTGTTCTTTCGTCAGCTGACCACAGCGTTCACGCTCATCGCGGCCGGGGCCGGTTGCGACGGCGCGGCGCCGTGCGAAGAGAACGCTGGAGCCCAGACCCTCGAGCAGCGCATCGAGGTTCAGATTGGCGATGCCAGCCTTTCTGCCGAACTGGCGGACGACGCGACGCAGCGAGAGCGCGGATGGAGGAAGCGGGAGTGTGGCCGAGAAGCCATCCTGTTGGTTCCCGATCAGCCCGAGCCACTTCCAGTCTGGGGCTGCGAGTTGGTGGACCCCGTCGATGTCGTTGGCATCCGGGACGACAGCGTCGTGTTCGTTGAACGCCTCGAGCCGTGCGGGCCCCCGTGTGGTGGATGCCCGACCGTCGGAGATGGGATTCCGGTCGAGGGAGTCCTCGAAGTTCCCGCCGGCGCCTTGAATGTCGGCGTCGGTGCGACCGCGTCGATCCCGTGAACCGCCGGCCCTTCGGCCACGGCATTCACGCACCTGCCACAAAAGAGGCATTCGAGATGCCTGTTTAATGGCATAAGCCTTCCGTGTCAAACGCTCAACTCCTCCAGGACAACCTCGAGCTTGTCGTTTCTCGAGACCCCGACCTGATGCTCATCTTCTACGGGTTCCTGTTCGAACGGTACCCGCAGGTCAAGCCCCTGTTCGGTCGCAACTCGCAGGAGGAGCAGGCCAAGATGCTCACGGAGGCCGTGGCCATGCTCGTGGCCAACGTCGACGACCCCGAGTTCGTCCGCACCACGATGCTCTCCGTCGGAGAGAAGCACGTCGACTACGGCGTCGAGGACCAGATGTACCCGTGGGTTGGCGAGTGTCTTGTCGCGACCCTCGAGCAGGTCAGTGCGGAGGCATGGACCCCCGAGCTCGAGACGGCATGGACGCAGACCCTCACGGCCATCTCGGGCATCGCGATCGAGGGCGCATCCAAGCTTCGCGAGGAACGAAAGAACAGCTAGCAGCCTCTCTAGATCTTGTTGCGCCGAGCCCACGCGTCGACCTTCTTGAGATCGACCTCGGCCTCGGCCTCGGCATAGCCCTCCCGGGCGGAGACCAACAGTGTCTTCGCCCGAGTCCGCGTCTCGGTGGATGGCGCCGCGAGGACCGAGGCTTTCGCCAAGATGAACGCCGCCTCCCCCCACGTGAGTGGCGCGGCGCGATCGGCTTTCTCCCACGCCTTCTCAGCGAGCAGCACCGCCTCCTGTGCCTCGCCGCGCTCGAGCAGCACCCGCGCCAGGGCGGTTCGAACGGTCGCGACCTGAGGGTGGGACTCACCAAGCGTTTTAAGGCGAATCGTCAACGCGCGCCGATAGAAGGGCTCGGCGTCCACGAAGAGAGCCTGCTCCTCGAGCATCGCAGCCAAGTTGTTGCAGGCGATCGCGACGGACGAGTGGCTCTCTCCCAGCGTCCGCTCCAGGGTCGCGAGGGCCTTGCGGTACGCCTCCGCCGCCTCGGCATGCTTGCCGCGGCGCGCAAGGTCGTTTGCGATGTTGATTCGTGCCACCGCGGTGTCGTGGTGATCGGGCCCCAGCGTTGCCTCCGAGATCTCCAGACCGCGCAACATGTGGACCCGAGCCTCGTCGAACAGGCCCTGAGCCTGCTTGGATACGGCCAGGTTGATGTGGGTTCTCGCGATCACTCGGTGATCGGGGCCGAGGACTTTCTTCTGCAGGGCCAACGCTAGCTCGAGCTCACCGCCGCACACTTTCCACTGCCCCTGACGGCACAGCGCAAGCGCGAAGTTGACCCGTGCGTGTAGCACCTCGGGGTGCTCCACGCCCAACGCAACGGTCCGAAGGCTCAGCGCCTTGCGGTGCGCCGCCTCGGATTCGTCGTACATGCCCTGGTTGAAGTACTCGGTCGCGATGTTGACCATCGACATCGAGACATTGGGATGCTCGGGGCCCAACGCGGCTTCCCAGATCGCCATCGCCTTTTCGTGTTCCTGCTGCGCCTCGGCGTGACGGCTCTGAGCGGTGAGGACGATCGCAAGGGAGTGGTGAGAGTTCGCCAAGGAAGGATGCGCGGGCCCCAGCGCCTCCAGCCGAAGCTTGAACGCCCTGCGCTGCGCTGACTCGGCATCTTCGATGTCCCCCTTCTCGACCAAGACCAGCGCCAGCGTGTTCGCGACATCGGCCTCCTCGAGCGGGTGCCCTTCGGCAAGCCCTTCCGCAATCGGCCTCAGCGCGAGTGCCTGGTCGAAACGCGCGAGACGCTTTCCGACGAGGAACATGAGCCGAGTCGTCGCATCGCGGAGTTCCGCCCTGCGGCTCGTCGCGGCGTTGAAGCGCGCAGCCTCTTGCAAGGGCAGGACCGCGTCCTCATAGCGACCGAGCGTATCCAGGACCTTGCCCTGCTCCAGAGACAGCTCCGCCCGGACAGGTACGTAGTCCACCCCGACCAGCGTCACCTCAGATTCCCGGACGCGCTCCAGTGCGGCGTCGTATCGACCCGCGTTGCGTTCGGCCTCGGCTTCAGCCAGCAACGTGCGTGCCTCACGAACCCGGTCCACATCGGCAGGGGGTGGCGGTTTCACGTCCGACTGCAGGCGCTCGATGTCGGCGCAGCTCTCGACCGGTGGTAGACCGTCCAGCACCGCATCGACATGCTGGCGGACGTCCGCATCGGCGTTGGCAAGGACGCCGGTCACCGCGCGCAAGTCCAGCTCGGCCGCTCGCAAACAGGCCATTCGCAGGTCCAAGACCGCCTCCGATTGCACGCCCTGTACCGACGTGGCGCGGCACGCCTGCTCGTGTCCATCGACCCAAGCGCGGGTGTACGCGTCCAGCCGAGATTCGGTCCGCGCCCAGAGTCGCTGGGTGTACGGCGTGTCTTCGGCCAGGAGGGCTGACTTGGCCTCGGCCCGTCGCGCGTCCCCCCACGCCACCTCGAGTTCGTCCCGGGCTCCGGCGCAAATCGAGGCGGAGCCGGCCGTGTACGCCTGCCAGCCAAATACAGCGGTCGAGACCGCCAGCGTTCCGATGCCCGCGACCGCCAGCCTCGTCTTCCAACGCTTGGCGGGGTCCCGCACCAGCGTCTCCAGCAGCGCTTCCATGGAGGGCCAGCGGTCCTCCGCGACCGGAGCCATTCCCCGTTCCAGCGCATCGATGACGAAGCGCGGCACGCCCTCGCCCGGCCATGGCGGCGCTCCTTTGTATTTCCGCTTCGACAGGCCGCGGCCGGTAAACGGGGGCTCGCCCGCCAGCGCCTCCCACAGGGTCACACAGAATGCGTACTGATCGGCGGCGGCAGAGAGCTCAGAGCCGGCGTGCTGCTCGGGTGCCATGTAGCGCGGCGTGCCCAACACGATGCCGGCCTTGGTCTGCGTCTCGCTGCTCGACTCGACGAGCTGCGCTGCGAGGTGCTCGCCGCTTCCCATCGACAACGTCCGAGTCGTCGGTTTAGCCAGGCCGAAGTCCGTGACCTTGACGCGCCCCGCATCCGAGAGCAGGACGTTCGCGGGCTTGAAGTCACGGTGAAGAATCCCGGCAGCATGCGCCGCGGCCAGGCCGCGCCCTGCCGCCACCAAGGTGTCGACCACCTCGCGCCAGGGATGCGGCCTGCGGGTCCAGCTACGCAGGGTGTCCCCAGCGACGTACTGCATGACGAGCACGATCTGCCCATCGGCGAGCGTCTCGACGTCGTAGACGGGAACGACGTTGGGGTGCGACACCTTCGCCATCGCCCGCGCCTCGTTGACGAGCCGAGCACACGCCTCCTCCGAGAGTGCGTTGGCCCGCAGGAGCTTGACCGCGACCTCCCGTTGCAGCCGAGGATCGTAGGCCCGCAGCACCTGCCCCATGCCCCCCAGCCCTACCTCCTCGAGTACGACGTACCGACTGATCGTCTTGCCAACCTGGCTCTCGACGTCGACCTGAACCGGCTCGGACTCGCGAGTCGCGAGCTCCTTCTCCGAGAACGCCTGCGTCGCCGAATCCTCTTCGCCGCCTGAGTCGCCGATCGACAGCTCCGAGGACACAAGGAAGTCTCTCACGGTCGTGGCTCTGTGCACCATCGCCGGGCCCCCGAGGTGGGCGCTGGGATGACAGTGGTGCCCAACCCGCGACGTTCACGGGCCGTGTTGACGCACCAGCTCCAGAATATCGTCGCCGAAGCGATCGACCTTGGCGGGCCCCAAACCGGGGATCAGGAGCAGCTCATCTCGTGTCGAGGGCTGGGCCTTCGCAATCGCGAGAATCGCCTGGCGCTGGAACACCATGTATGCCTTCCACTTGAGCTTGCCTGCCATGCGCTTTCGGTAGCGTTCCAACTCGGAGGCGAGGGAAGACTTACGGCGGGGGGTTGCGGCCCCAGCCGCTCCTGCGACACGCCGAGCCCGGATGGGCTTCCCTGGGAGCCAGACGGTCGGGTACTTGCGGCCGGCCCTCGCCAAAGACCCGTTTTGCAGCAAGCTCTCAATCGCTGCCACCACCGACTTCTCATCGTACTCGTTCAAGGACCCGTGCTGCGGTAGGTCTCGGAGCCCCAGCTTCTTCAGCGCCCGCGCCTTACTTCCGCGCAACGCCTTCGCCAACGCGGACTTGCCGACCG
>OJGU01000640.1_pt1 | contig 18410 bp, 17 predicted proteins | sample 1594741 | NCBI WGS metagenome assembly OJGU01 (sample SAMN05416841, study PRJEB24817) | seawater metagenome | isolation source: Sea water | place: Canada:Atlantic | collected 2013-07
CCCACCCACCAGACTCCGACCCTCCGCCGCTGAACAGGTTGCCTTCCATGTTCGGCGTGGCGGTGAGCATCACCCCCATCCCCGTGGGGTGGCCACCGACGCTCGGAGAGTCGCGGTAGGCCTTCATGTCGATGCCCTGCAGGAAGTTGCAGTCCCCGGTGAGGTCGCTGATCTCGACACCGTTGACGGTCTCGCCGCCACCGAGAGGCTCGAGAATGGGGGACAGCGTGAAGTTGTTCTCCCCGCCCGTGGGCGCCCAGTTGGTGGGATAGCGCCCGGTCATGCCCGTGGTCGTCGCGAAGACGATGAATCGCTTGGGCCCCGCAACATCACCTCCAGCACGTCCGAGCACCGGGATGAAGGGCAGCGCCGCCGCACTCATCCCCAGCCCGTTCAAGAACGATCGCCGACTCCAAAGATTCGAGTGGTTCTTCCGTCGCATGTCCGTCTCCTCCTACTGCTCCGCCTTGCGAACAAGACGCATCATGTCGGAGCCCGCGATGCTGATGATCAGCTCCTGAATATTGTGGTCCGATTCGTCGAACTCGGCGTAGATGCCTTCCATCGAGCAGGCGTCCTGGTCCTGCTCGATGCGACCGGTCGCAAAGCGTGTCCACTGCTTGGCCAAGCATTGGGCGACCGCATCGCTCTGGGCCAGACGTTCGCCGAGCTCGATCGCGCCGTCGAACTCGCCATCGACGTCGGTCAGACTGAGTTCTCCGAGGGCGTCGACGGGGACGTTGCCGTCCATGTCTCGATACGCTCCGGCCGCGTCGTAGTGCTCGAACCCGAATCCGATCGGGTTGATCTGGATGTGGCAGCCCGCACAGGCCTCGTCCTCGAGCAGTTGCTCAAAGCGCTCCTTGGCGGTGGCGTTGGGGTCGAGCGCAGGTGGGGTGTCGTCGACGGTGTCGGGGGGCGAAGGAAGCGGCTGGCAGAGCAGCTGCTCCCGAACGAGGATCCCGCGGAACACCGGTGAGGTCTGATCCACGTGGGCGTGGCCCGCGAGCCACCCCGCCTGCGTCAACACTCCGGCGCGCTCGGTCGGGTCGAGCTCGACAACGCCAAAGCCGTCCTCATCGACGTCCTGGGGGGGCGCGACGCCGTAGAACGCGGCCAGCTCGGCGTTGGCCACCGTGTAGTTCGCGGTGAGCAGCGTCTCCATACGGCCGTCGTCGTCGCGAATGACATGGCTCCCGAACCGCTCGCTCTCAGTGGTCATCGCTTCGGCGAGCGAAGGCGTCCATTGCTCGAACATCTCGGGGTCCTTCGACAAGGTCTCGAGGTCGTGAACACCGAGCCACTGCCGATGGAAGCTTCCGAAGGCTGCGTCTGCTTTTGCGTCCGCAAGCATTCGGTACGCTTGCCCCTCGAGTTGCTCGGGCGTGGAGAGCAGCTCGTCTTCTGCGGCGTCGAGCAGAGCATCGTCCGGCATGGACCCCCAGATGAAGTAGGACAGGCGGCTCGCGACCTCGTACGGCTGCAGCTCGACAAGCTCTCCCGGCTCATCAACGCCGTACTCGAGGTGGTACAGAAAGTTCGGCGACTGCAGCATCCCCTGGACCACCAGCTGGATACCGTCGGCGAACGTTCCGGACTCTCGCCCACTCTCGTACAGCCCCATCGTCCGCTGGACTTCCTCGGTCGAGAGCGGACGCCGGTACGCGTGCCGGCCAAAGTCGGCGATAAACTCCTCGGCGCAAGCATCCTCGCCGATTACAGCAGGATCGCAGGGAAGCAGCGCATCGAGATCCTCGGCAGCCGCGGCGGCAAGGTCCTCGGCCGCGGACATGTACTGCTCGACGGCGAGCGTGGAGACCGTGGCCAGAGCGTTGGAAGCGAAGGCGCCGAGCCGCTCGTCCTGGGCAAAGCTCGCGGCGGGCTCTGTCGTGTCGCCCAGGAGATGTGCGACCGTGTTGTTGTACTGCTCACGGGTCATCCGTCGAAGCGGCGTTGCCGACACGTCCGGTGCTCCGCATTCGCCGGTCGGGTCGCTGGGCTCGCCGCTGCTGCCGTCGTCATCGCCGTCGGTGTCGGCCCCTCCCGAGGAGCCCCCGAGCGTTTCGTCCGATGCGCCCGCGTCCGCAGGGTCCGACTCGGCGGACATTTCGAGCCCCGAGTAGCAGCCAGACACCAGCAACGCGCCCGTAAGGCCGGCTGCCCAGGCGAATCTGCCGTATTCGCTCGATTTTGATCTCGGGTCCATCATCGCCGTTCCGATGACCAGGTCGGCGATGAGGCGGATCCGTCTCAAAGTAATTCGCGTGGTCTCCGCCGCATCTACGGCACAACAGCCCTCGACCCGCTCGCGAGTCTCAGACCGCGGGCGCGTACCCGGCGGGGGCCACCGGCTGCTGCGCGCCACCAACGATGTACTGCTGCACCACGGCACCGACCTCTTTCTCGAGTGCGCGCTGCTTGCCGAACACGAAGATCAGATAGAGCACGATCGGGATCAGGAACCCGAGCAGCACGACACACAACATGAAGAGCATCTGAAGGCCCATCGAGCCAAAGTTGCCGACGACGAGGACCTTGTTGTTCTTGACGACGACGTTGGCGCCAACCCAACCGCTCTTCTTGACGACGAGGAACGACTGGCGAGGAACCACCTCGAAGGCCGGAAACGCCTGTTGCAGATAGGCTTGGAGAGCGAGTTTGTCGACGGGGGTGTGCGTGGGCAGCTTCATGACGTGGTGTCCACGAGGACAAGACGGACGAAAGCACCGTGGGTTGCAGGGGGCCGTGCGAGAATCCGGCCATGCGTTCGGCTTGGCTGCTTGTTCCGTTCATGGCCCTGATGGGTTGCGACAGTGTCGTCGCCATCTCCGGCACCGACGGCGAGGGTTCGACGAGTGCCGCAAGTTCGGGACCTGACACGTCACCGACGGCGAGCATCACCGACACCTCGCCGCCACCGACGACGACGGGCCTTGACCCCTCGACCACCACGGACAACCCGCCCACCGTCGGCAACGAGAGTTCGAGCGGATACGCCTCCTCGAGTAGTGGGTACGCGTCTTCCTCGAGCAGCGGATACGTGGGCAGCAGCAGCTCCTCGGAGTCGAGTTCGTCGACCGACCCCACCGGGATCGGCTTCATCGACCCGAGCGACTCCGGGGGCGACCAAGAGTGTGATCCCTATCTACAGGACTGCCCCGACGGCGAGAAATGCAACGCTTGGGCGAACGACGGCGGAGGTGCCTGGAACGCGTTGGGGTGTTTCCCACTCGACCCAACCCCCGACCAACCGGGCGACCCGTGCCAGGTCGAAGAGAGTGGCGTCTCCGGCATCGACACCTGCGCGCTGGGTTCGATGTGTTGGGACGTGGACACGGAAACCAACATCGGCACCTGCGTTGCCATGTGTGAGGGCTCGGCTGCCATGCCGACGTGCGACGACCCCGGGGCCACCTGCGTCATCTCCAACAACGACGCCCTCAACCTGTGCCTGCCCGCCTGCGACCCGACGATGCAAACCTGTGGGCTCGGCCAAGGTTGCTACGCGATCGACGACACGTTCGTGTGTGCGCCCGATGGATCCGCGAAGCAGGGCGCCCCGGGCGACCCCTGCGAGTTTCTCAACGCGTGCGACCCGGGCGGGGCCTGCGTCGAGGCCGAGATGTTCGGTCCGTCCTGCGCATCGGCTTCGTGTTGCAGCCTGTTCTGCAACCTCAGCGCTCCGGTCTGTCCCACGGTCGGCCACGAGTGTGTGCCCTGGTTTGAGGAAGGCGCCGCGCCTCCCATGCTCGTCGACGTCGGCGTCTGTGCCGTCCCGGCTTGATCCACGCCAGAGGAACCCGTGAATTCGGCACTTCGATACTCCCTCTTGCTGGTCAGCGGTGTGGCCCTCGGATGCGGACCGGCGGTCGCCACCACGGGCACGGAAGGCGGCTCGTCGACGTCGACTGGTGGCGTGGACCCGAACCCAGCATCGAGCACAACCACCCCGGGCGAGACCGGTGCAACGACGACCTCCCGCGAGCCGCAGGGCACGTCGTCCAGCGGTCTTCCCAGCACGTCGTCAGCAGACAGCAGCAGCGAGTCGGGCCCCGGTTTTCTGGAACCAGTCGACACCGATGGCGCCGCCACGTGCGACGCCTATCTCCAGGACTGTCCCGACGCAGAGAAGTGCAACCCGTACGCGGACGACGGCGGTGGTGCTTGGAACGCCCTGGGCTGCTTCCCCGTTGTTCCCGCGCCGAATCAGCCGGGCGAGCCATGTGAGACCGTGGGTGGTGGCACGTCCGGCTTCGACACCTGTGACGTCGGATCGATGTGCTGGAATGTCGACACCGAGACCAACATCGGGAGCTGCGTCGCGATGTGCGAGGGCTCGATCGACGCGCCGGTCTGCTCGGATCTCTCGACGACGTGCTCCATCGCCAACGAAGGCGTGTTGAATCTCTGTCTGCTCAGCTGTGACCCTCAGGGCGACGACTGCCCCGAGGGCGAGACTTGCTACGAGCTGGAGGCTGGCCCCGTTTGTGCTCCGACGGCTGCTCCTGCTCCTGGCGCGCCGGGGACCTCTTGCGACAACATCGCGAGTTGTGATCTCGGCGCCATCTGTGTCACGGCGGCAGCACACGGTCCGGGCTGCGACGGCCAAGGTTGCTGCACGGAAGTATGTGAACTGAGCGATCCGTTATGCGAGAACCCCAACCAGGTGTGCCAGGAGTGGTTCGAAGAGGGCATGGTCCCTCCCGGCTTCGAAGGCTTCGGCGTTTGCATGGTTCCGATGTGATCCCATGAGCACGACTTCGCTTGCGGTCGTTCAACTCTCGGCGGGCGGCTACGGTCCCGAGTCGCTGAACGAGGCCGTGGAACAAACCCGGCTCGCGGCGGCATCCTCCGACATCGTCGCGCTGCCCGAGAGCTACGCCGGTTTCGGCGACCTGCAAGCGCGGCTGCCGTGGGCGTTCGACGAAGCCAAGCCCGAATGCGGACCGACCATCGCTCCCTTCTTGGAGATCAGCCACGCATCCCGGGCAGCGATCGTGCTCGGCGGCACACCGGAGCGCTCGGCAGACGGGCGCACCTTCAACACGGCGCTCGTCCTGCGCGAGGGCCAAGTCGTCGCGAAGTACCGCAAGGAGAACCTCTTCGACGCGACCCTCCCCGGCGGCGTGCGGCTCGAAGAGAGCCGGCAGACCGCACCCGGGGCGGACGGGCAAGACGTCGTCGCCCGACTCGGCGGGTTCTCGCTGGGGCTGTCGATCTGCTTCGACCTTCGCTTTCCGGAGCACTACCAGCGACTGCGGGCACGCGGCGCCAACGTGCTGTTGGTTCCCAGCGCCTTCACACGGCCGACGGGCGAGGCGCACTGGGAGGTCCTGCTTCGTGCACGGGCGATCGAGACCCAGTCGTTCGTCGTCGCGCCCGCACAGTGTGGCGAGCACGTCGGCGGCCGGTCCAGTTGGGGGCACTCTGTGGTGATCAGTCCCTGGGGCGAGGTGCTCGCGGATGCGGGAGACGAGCCTGGCACCATCGCGGTCACGCTCGATCTGCAAGCGGTGCGCGACGCTCGATCGCGATTCGGCTCGTGACGCGCTGCAGTGGTAATCTGCCGTCGCTCATGAAGCGTGCAGCGATCCTTCTCGCTCTCCTGGTGGGGTGTAGCTCTGCCCCGGCATCGCAGGAGGCTTCACAGTCGACTGCCGCCGAGGCCACCACAGCGCCGGGCAGCACGTCTTCCACAGCCGACACCTCAGCGGACACCTCGACCTCGAGCACCAGCTCCGCGGACAGCAGCAGCGGCAGCGCCCAATGCAGCGCCCTGTACGGCCGACCCAACGACAACACCGGGCTCTCCGCCGATCAGTGTGGCCCCGCCTGCCCATGTCAGGGCGGCTGGCAAGCCCCCGACTACACCTCGGCCGACATCGACGCGCTCGACGCTCTCACGTTGATCACAACGTTCGAGCCTCTGAGCGCAGATCCCTACGCAACACCCGAGGACTTTCCGCTGGATGAGTCCTCCGTGTGCGCCGTGGTTGTCGAGGGCACCGAGTACTCGCTGCAGACGTTTGCGGACGACGCCGCCGCCGAAGCTGCGGGCGCTCAGGTCACCCACGACGGCGCGTGCGGGCTCTGCTCGCCATTGCAAGACCTCGCCGTATACATGCGCGAGGGCGACCTGACCGAGCCGGTCCGCGCCTGTGGACTGATGGGTCTCTCGGGCGGAGAGGAAGCCCAGCTGGAATGCCTGCGCGAGTTGGGATTCACCGAGCCGTGTGCCCAGATCTGGGGCTACAACACGACGCACACTCGGACGATGTGTCTACAGGTCTGCCTGGACCTGCTCGATGCGCCGTACCACGAGCCCGACGGTTCATTGAACGCGTGTCTGCAGTGCGATGAAGACCTCAGCGGGCCCGTGTTCAAAGCCGTCGCCGGGCGGACTCGACGAAACACGGGACTGGCCAGCGCGCTGTGTCGGCCGTGCGAAGAGGTGCGCCGCGTGGTCCACCGGTACGACTGAGTCTGGTATGTCTGGCCCATGATCATCATCGGAGCCGGGCGAGTCGGCGGGGCCATCGCACAGCGTGCTCAGGAGGCCGGCTTGGCGCACACCTTGGTGAGCCGCACCGAGGGCTGGGACACGATCGAACGCACCGACGCGCCGATCTTCGTCGCGGTTCGCAACGACGACCTCGCCGCGGTGCTGGACAAGGTTCCCAGCTCCGCCCACGACCGCTTGGTGTTCACGCAGAACGGCATGCTCCGTCCGTGGCTCATCCAACGCGGACTTGGCGATTGCACCCGCGGGTTGTTGTTCTTCGCCGTGCCCGCCCGTGGGGCGCCGCTCGCCCCCGGCGGCGACAGCCCGTTCGTCGGTCCACAGGCCCAAGCGGTCGCGAACTGGATGGGGCGCATCGACGTCCCCGCCTCCACCCCGGACGCGACCGCGTTCGCGGTGACCGAGCTGGAGAAGCTGTTGTGGAACTGCTGCTTCGGTCTGCTGTGCGAGCACACGAACGCATCCGTGGGGACCGTCGTGGGGCAGCACGACGAACTGCTGACCCAACTCGCCGACGAGCTTCTGTACCTGGGCATGCCCGCGTTTGGGTTGGACCTCGATGCCGAGGCGCGCGACGCCCTCAAGGAGCGTCTCAGGGCCTACTCACGCTCGATCCCGGACTACCGCGGCGCCGTGAAGGAATGGCCCTGGCGCAACGGATGGTTCGTTGAGGTCGCGCGCGAGCCCGGGTTGCACGAAGAGCTGCTCGGCAAGACCGGTCACCTGCCGCGCTAGGCACGGCTACGGGTACAGCTCGTCGGCGACGACCGTTCCGTCGATCGTGCAGACGTTGCCGTTGCCCACGTTCATCAGCGACACTCCGGTGAACGTGATCTCGGCCTGGCCGCGGGACGGGTTCCAGACGTCGACCTCGAGCGTTCCGCCAATGCTGTCTTCACCGCCGGAGAGCGCGTCGGAGTCGAGGTTCGTCCAGGTGCCCTGCCCGATGTCGACCATGTTGATCACGTTGCCGGTGTCGACACGGTGCTGGCTGCTGAGCGCCATGCTGCCCGCTCCGTCCAGGTCGAACTGGAAGCTACCGGTCAGCGTCGCGCCGCTGTCGTACACCGAGGCCACCCCGAGCGAGCCGTTGTAGGAGACGATGATCGTCCCGCCAAAGTCGACGTCGCAACCGGTCAGCGTGACGTCGATGCTACCGCCTCCATCCTCGCCGCTGTCGGACTCGGACTCGGACTCGGCCTCGGCCCCCGTCTCTGCGTCCGACGATGTCGAAGCATCGGTGGTCCCGGCGGAGGTCTCTGCCTCGGATGCGGTGTCCCCCGACGTCTCGCCGTTGCCCGGCGTCGCCCCCTGCGTTTCGGGACTGGTTGTGGTCGTCGAAGCGCTCGTCTCGACGACATCCCCGGTGGACGAAGATGCGGTCGATCCTTCGGTGCCCGCTCCCGACCCAGTGCCGCCGCCGTCGTCGTCATCACACGCACCCAGAAGCGCAACCAGACCAAGTGCCATCCAGCGGGTTCGATGCATCATGCTCGGTGCCTAACACGCCCACGTTTTCGCTGTCACCAAGTGACAAAAACTTGCGCTAGGCTCCCCCACGATGGACCGCGTCTATCAAGACTTCCTCGGACTTTGGCAACTCATTCCGGAGAGCTGTCGGTACGAGCAAGGCGACCCGCCGGCCTCCGGTTCGTATCGAATCGGGGAGAACAAGGACGGCACGCTGGAGTTCACCGCCGAGTGGGTCGACGCTGACGGCAAATCAGGGTCGGTCTCGTTCGCCGGTTTTCCCGACGGGACGAAGATGCCCTTCGCCGCTGGCGAGCTTGCCGACTCGCTCGCGGTCGAGGCGGTGTCTGCTCGCGAGTTGAACTCCTACGCCTACCTCGACGGCAAGGAGCTCATGGTGGCGCAGCGACAACTCGACAGCTCCGGCCACGCGATGCGGGTCACGCAGGTCGTTCGGCTTCCCAACGGCGAGAGCCCGGGCAACGTGGCGGTCTACCGCCGCGTCATCCCGAACTAGGGGCCATCAGCCACTCGTGGAGGACGAGCTGGTTTCGTCGGTGTCGGCATCCGTGTCCGTGTCCGTGTCCAACTCTCCACCTGTCGTCGTCCCGAAGGGATCCGTGTCGTCATTGCCTGTGGTGGTGACAGGACCCCCGTAGGTCGCTTCGCCGGCGGTCTCATCGTCCCACGTCGTCGAACTGAAGCCCGAGCTGGATTCGGAACCCGCACCTGAGCTGGAGCTCGGGCCCATCGTCGTCGATGAACTCGAGGTCTGCGTAGATGCCGTCTCCCCGTCCGGATCGTCACCGTCCGCCGCGCACCCTCCGAGCGCGAGCCCCATCGCGACCGCAGCGAACAAGGTTCCCCGAGGCCGAGGTCCTGGGTTGCCCGTGCCACAGAACGGACACGAGTTTTCTTCAGTCACGAACGGTCGCGCGCAGCGAGAACAAGAAACCAGCCTAGCCATACTTCAACCCTGCGGCCTGGGACTCGGCGGGTCAACGTGACAACGGCGTCGGGCCTCACGACTTCGCTGTCAGTCCCAAGGCAGGACACCGGTTGGTCAGCCGCTCGTCGAGGACGACGAGCCTGCACTCCCGGTCGATGAGGACGCGCCGGCATCGGTGTCCGTGTCCGTGTCTGGGTCCCCCGTACTACTGCCGCCGTCGGTGTCCGTGTCGGTCTCAGGGCCTCCGGTGGTCGTCGACGAAACGCCGAACGGATCGGTGTCCCCGGTCTCGGTCATCGGCACTCCGTACGTGGCCTCGCCCGCGCTGTCGCTCTCGACGCCGTCCGACATCGTCGTCATCTGCGTCGTCGAATCCTCTCCGTCGTCCACGCACCCACCGAGTGCAAGGCCCATGGCGACCGCCGCGAGAAGTCCTCCGCCGGCGCGTGCTCCTCGGTTGTTGGCCGAACCGCAGAAGGGGCAGGACTCCTCCTCACGCGCATGCGGCCGAGAGCATCGGGAGCAGGAAACGAAACAAGCCATGCAATCAACATGTCCGTCCGGCTTCCAACCGTCAATATGACAAATCAGTCCGCACCGCGACACGCGAGTCAGACGAGACAATCCTGCCGAAGACCAGACCGTGACATCCGGCCGGGGTAGGCTGTGACGATGACGTTGCGGTGCCTGTCGGGATTTGCGCTGTGCCTTGGGCTCGCGGGATGTACTCGGCTCAGTCCTGCATACTCCGAGTCGGGTACCGACGGCCAGACCTCGACCACCGATCAACCGCCGACCTCGACCACCCTGGGAAGCTCGACGACCCCAAGGGAAACCGACACGCTCGACACGCAAGGGCCAACCGGCCCAGATGAAACCGGGATCGGGGCGGAGACCTCCACCGGTCTCGGACCCGATCCGGTCGATTGCAGCACAGACAAGGAGTGCGGGCACGACTTCGACCCCTGCCCTCCTGGATCTACGTGCAACGTCTACCGCGACCCTCAGCTCGGCTCGCTCGAAGCAAGCTGCTTGCCGCTCGGGAGCCTTCCGTGGGGCGCGGCTTGCGAACCCGCGTGCGCCGACGAGGGGAAACGGTGTGGCGAAGGTCTGGTCTGCGCTGCTTGGCGGGACGACCCGATCTGCTTGAGCCGCTGCGGACCCGGGGGTGAATGCGACGCGACCGACAGCTGCTTCGTACCCGGCGCAGTCGACCCGCAAGACGGCGGTTGTGAGCCGATCCAGGCTTGCGATCTGCTGGAGCAGGACTGCCCGGTCGCGGGAGATGCCTGCGTGGCCACAGCTGGCGAACCAGCATGTTTTCCCAGTCTAGGCACCGGAGAGGGGGAGTCTTGCCGGTACGTGAACACCTGCGCCGCCGGGCTGGTCTGTGCATTCGAGAACCCAGCGTGTCCGGCCGGCACCGCGTGCTGCATGGAGCTCTGCGACCAGGACGCAGAGCCACCGATCTGCGTTTGCGACGACCTTGGGGTTCCCAGCCAGCCCTCCGTGGGCGTCTGCACGACGTTCCCGGCCTGAGCTCAAACCATCTTGCGGATCAGCAGGTAGAGGATGCCGATCAGCGCCGCGATGAAGAAGATGAACCCGCCGATGTTGGTCCAGATGATCATGTGCATGTTCAACCGGCTCAACACGAAGTACAGGACGCCCAACACGGCCACGAACAACAGCACCGTCCGGACCCGCTTTCGGACGTCCTCCTGCTGGCCAGGATGCAGGAAGTGCTCGATGCCAAACCCCGCCCCGAGCAGATAGATCGGAGCCAGAAACACGAGCACGTTCGTGGCCCCAATCATGCCCTCGACCGACGCCGCGTACAGCGTCCAGCAGCCCAACAGCAACACGGAGAAGAAGCCCAACCCAATGTTGACGTTGGCGAGCCGCTGGCTCAGCACCCGGTTACCACCCTGACGGGTGAAGAACGCAGCGGCCCCGAAGATCAGCGGCAACATCGCAACTCCGAGGCCGACGGCGAACCCGGAGTTGACAATGGAGTGCATCAGGTCGGCTACGGTCATCGGCGGCGAGCATACCTGGAACGCCGCCGGCCTATTCCAAAGGCTCCTGAGCGAGACGCTCGAGGTCATCCAGGCGTTCACGGAGGATTCTCGTCCGCGCCGGATTCCCCTCGCTCTCGGCCAGAGCGACCGAGCGTTGCAAGCGCGTCCGCTGACGCTTGATCAGCGCCATCCGAGCCACCGTCGAGCGTTCCGCCAACGCGTCCTCAGCCGCGAGCGTTCGAGCCCGCTGCGCGGACGGCTCCTCCCGAACCTCGGCCAGCTGCTGGTCCGATGAGGAGGGAGTCCGCCTCGAAGCTGTGACGGGCAGAGTTGGCGAGCGCACCTCGGCAGCCGGCGGCGGTGGCGAAGCCTCTGGCCGCGTGACCACGACGATCGTCGCAGCCGATACCACCACCACTGCGGCGGCGACCCAACGCGTTACCGACATCGTCGGCGCCTCCACGGCGAGATGCCACGTGCCGCGGCGCGAATGATCCGCGCGCGCTGTCGACGGGTGATCAAGCCCCGACGCTGAGCCACCTTGCTCGAGCGCACCACGCACCGCATGTACGGCCCCGGGTGGTTGTAGTCGCGGGCTTCGCCGCACGTCAGATCGACGAGCTGCATGCCGGAGCAGCCGTCGTCGTCATAAAGGACCCCCAGCGGCGTCCCCGGACACAGGTCGTTGTCATCCGAGACACCGTCTGCGTCGTCGTCCCCGTCGCAGACGTCGCCTGCACCGTCTGCATCCGCATCCTCCTGGGCCGCGTTCGCGAGCATCGGGCAGTTGTCGTCCACATCCTCGACGCCATCGCCATCGTCGTCCGTGTCGCAGGGGTCGCCCAGTCCGTCGGAGTCGAGGTCGCTCTGGTCATCGTTCGGTGCGTCGATGCAGTTGTCGATGTCATCAATGACTCCGTCCTGATCGCCATCCGCTTCGCAGCTGTCCCCGATCGCATCCAGGTCCGTATCCGCCTGATCCGGGTTGGGGTCGAGCGGACAGTTGTCGACGTCGTCGCAATACGCGTCCGCGTCCTCGTCGCCCGTCACATCGTTTCCGAAGCATAGGTCCTGGTCGTTGCAGATGTCGTCGAGGTCGTCGTCTCCGCTCGCGTCGTCACCCAAGCAGGCGTCCAAGTCCCCGCAAACCCCATCCCCATCCTCGTCGTCGAGTTCGTCGAGCGGACACACGTCGGAGTCATCGCAGGTACCGTCTGCGTCGCTATCCCCGGACGCGTCCGCACCGAAGCACTGATCGAGGTCATCACAGACGAGGTCGCCATCCAGGTTCCCGCTCGCGTCGTCTCCAAAGCAGAGGTCGTCCGAGTCACAGATGCCGTCACTGTCACCGTCGCCCGTGGCATCGTTTCCGGCGCACTGGTCGGTGTCGTTGCAGAGGCCATCCGAGTCCGCGTCGCCCGTGGCGTTGTCTCCAAGACACAGGTCGACATCGTCACAGATGAAGTCACCGTCGCTGTCTCCCGTCGCGTCATCGCCGGAGCACTGGTCGAGATCGCCACACACTCCATCGTTGTCGGCGTCGTTGTCCGCGTCGGCGGGACAGATGTCTTCGCCGTCGCAGATGCCGTCGGCGTCGCCATCGTCGCATCCGCACTCGGCGGTGAAGCTGTACTCGCCGAGCGCGAAGTTGGCTGGGCTCACGACGCAGGGGTCCGAGACCGTGATGAGTTGGTTTCCGGCCCCGGGCGCCGAGGCGTTGTAGGTCACGTCGGGTACGAGATCGAGCGTGGCGGTCCCCGAAAAAGAGTCCGACGCGTGCGCGAGATGCCACTGGCCAGGGAGTTCACCGGGGTCGATTGTGACCTGGACGGTCTTGAAGTCGAGCGTTTCGACACCGCCGACTCCATGCGAAGGGTTGAAGACGTCGACCATGCCGTCCGCGAGCGCCTCAACGTAGAAGGCACTGTTCGTACCCACGGTCATCTTGAAGGTGAGCCCTGGCACCAAGGTCGCCAGGGCCGGACCGGTCAAATACGATCCCGGCTCTCCGCGCGAGACGTTCCACCCGCCAACGTACTCTCCAGGGTCAACCGCAACGTCAACGGTATTGAACTCCAGCGTGCCCAGACCGCCCACCCCAGAGACTCCGTTGTCGACCGTCACGTTGCCCACCGCATCGGTACGGATGGCCGCCGAGCCGAGACTACCGACCCGCAGGATGAAGCCAACGTCCGGTACGAGCGTGGCCGTGGTGGGTCCCGAGAGGTACGCCCCCGGCTCTCCCCGCGAGATGTTCCACAGCCCGTCGAAGTCCGCCGGGTCGACGGCAACGTCCACCGTGTTGAAGACCAGCGTGCCGAGGCCACCGACGCCCGACGTTCCATTGTCGACCACCACGTTGCCCGACGCGTCGGCGCGGATGCTCGCCGAGCCGACGCTGCCGATTCGCAGGATGAACCCAACGTCCGGCACAAGCGTGGCGGTGGTGGGGCCTGTCACGTACGCAGTGGGCTCTCCGCGCGAGACAGCCCACTGCCCGCCAAATTCTCGAGGGTCGACGGCGACATCCACCGTGCTGAACACCAGCGTGCCCGCGCCCCCAACCCCCGAGCTCCCGTTGTAGACAGAAACCGACCCCGCGCCGTCCACATTCACGACGAAGTTGCCCACCGAACCGACAACAATTCCGTGATCACCCGTCGGCAGATCGATCGTCTGCGGCCCCGTCACGTACGAGTTCGATCCGTAGCGCCACTGTCCGTCGTAGGCCCCAGGATCGACCGCGACCGGGTGTGCGCTGGCTTGGGCTCCCATCAGAAGCAGCCCAGTGAAGACGCCCGCCGGGAGGCCCCAACGCGAGGATGTAGGGATTGGTTGAATTCTTCGTCGTGTGATCAATGGAGCCTCCACGGCTTCGAGCGTGGGGGTAGTGGTCACACGGCTACGATCCGTCACATCGACATCCCGTCCCAGCGACGTGTCAGCGGGAGGCGACACGGGCGTTGCCCCCGTGATGTCGACGAAGCTTCGAACCTCGCTCCTGATCGCCGCCGTGCTTTGGGGAGCGCCGGGCTGTGCCCACCGTGCACCCAAGCTCGAGGCACCGCTGGGGCGCGTGGTCGTGTATCGCAACGGTGTCGCGTACTTCGAGCGGCGTGCGACGGTCGACGGATCGTTCTCGATCGACGTCCCGCGAGCTCGAGTCGACGACTTTCTCAAGTCGCTGACGGTCATCGACTTGGCGGATCAGAGCCCGCTTTCGGTGTCCTACCGAACGCCGGGGAAGACATCGAGTGCGTCCATCGCGATGACGATCGAGCTCCCGCCAGGCAAGCGTGACGTGTTGATCACCTACGTGACCGAGAGCCCATCGTGGAAACCGAGCTACCGCGTGAGCTTGAAGGACGACGACACCGCGGTGCTCCAGTCGCTCGCGGTCGTCGACAACGTTTCGAACGAGGCCTGGGAAGACGTGCGCGTGGGAGTGGGGACCACATCCGCACTCTCGTTTCGTTACGATCTGCACAGCGTCCAGATGGTGGAGCGGCAGAGGCTCGAGTCGAGCGAGAAACTCGCCATGGCGCCTCCAAAGGGAGGGAGCACCTACTCCGCCGGCGGGAAGCAGCAACGTGTCCTCGCGAACGTTGCGATGGAGGAGTTCCGCAACATTCCAGTGGGCTCGTCGGGTTCACGTGACTTCACCGAGACTGTTGAGGCGAGCGCAACCGCATCTCGTGCGTCGGGCGGGCTCAGCGTCGCCCGCTCCACCGCCGTCGAAACCACGTACACGGTCGAGGGCGCGAACGTGAACAGTCCGAGCTACGGCACCGTTGGAAGCGAGATCACACAAGAGTTCATCGACGGCCCACCTCGGAAATTCAAACGGAGCGTTGCGCACGGCAAGCCCGCTCCCCCTCCCCCTCCGAGTGCGGTCGAGTTGCTCACCGAACAACTCCGCAGCGACCCCGGTCGCGTCCGCATCGAGGGCTACCAGCTTCAGCACGAGACCGACGATCCCCAAGCCGGACTGCGTCGCGCCAACACGCTTCGCGAAGCCCTCATTTCCTCGGGCATCGAGGCCGAACGCATCGAAGTCGCGCAGGGGCGAGGCGCGGTGAACGACCCAAGCTCCGTTCTGCAGGTCGTCGCAATCGAGACCGGTACAGAGATGACGCAGGCCGTCAGCGACCAGGGCGACGATGCCCCGCGAGGCAGTGCGCTGTTCGTGGCGGAAGATCCCTTGACCCTCGCCGTCGGCCACTCCGCGATGGTCACCCTGCTCGAGGCGCCCACGTCCGCCCAGCGGGTGTACCTCTTCGACCCCACGAGCGACCGCGGGTCCAACAGCTTTGCGTTCAACGCCGTCCGCATCGTCAACCCCACCGACCACACCCTCGACCCCGGTCCGGTCACGGTCTACGCCGAGGGGCAGTACCTCGGCGAAGGGTTGGCCGACGCCATCCCGCCGCGCACGCATGCGCTCGTGCCCTACGCACTCGATCGCATGATCCGAATGCGCAGCGAGGGCGAGACGCATGATGAGATTCAGCGAATCGTCCACGTACGACGCGGGTTGGCCACGACCGAGACCGCCCGGGTTCGCACCACCACCATCGGGCTACACAACCGCGGCGCCGAGGATGCGACCGTCTACGTCCGACACACGGTCCCCACCGGCTGGTCCATGCGCGACCTCCCCACAAACACCGAGCAGTACGGAGACGATGTGCTCGTCCCCGTTCGGGTCGCCGCGGGCAAGCACGCCAAGCTCTCGCTCGCAGAGTCGATGCCCCTCGAGTCCACCCTCGACGTCCGAACCTCCCGTGACTTGGTCACGGTGAAGCAGTTCCTGGAGTCTGGCCGGGCACCGGCAACGATCGCAACTCAATTGCGCGCGCTCGTCGATGCGCACGAAACTGCACAGACGCTGTACGAGAAGCTGCTCACCCAGCAGGAGAAGGTGGCCGCCTTGCGCACCCGAACCCGCGAGCTTCGAGACCAGCTGGTCCTGCTGCGAAAGGCGAAGCGAACCTCACTCTCATCTCATCTCGCCAAACGAATGCGTTCGGTGAGCGACGAACTCGACGCTGCACTTCTTGTCGTCAGCGAGCTGAAGAACCAGCGCCTCGAGGCTCATATCGCATTGAGCACGGTGGTCGCAGACCTCTCGGTCGAGGAGGACAAAGTCGTCGTCCGCGAGTGAGGCGTCGCGGCGCTGCCAGATTGTCCCTGGAGCCCGGCGGCCGCTGACCGCGTGGCGTTGTCTCGTGCTGCCACCCACTTCGTCGCTACGAATTCGGTTGGCACCGCGGTTGCACAAGGCCCGTGCATGTCCCTCCTCCGCGCCTGCTTCTTCTGTACTCCCTTGGCGTTTGGGCTGGCTTGTGCGGCCAGTCCCAAGACCGCCTCCCCGCCGCAATGCGACGAGCCCGAGCCCACGATCGTCGTCGCGAACCCGGCCATTCGCCCTCCCACCGTTTCCGTCCCCGAAGAACCGCAACTCGTCTCCATGCGCCTGTTCGTCGTCGCAGCTTCAGGCGACGGCGTCGACGAAGCGCTGCCCGAAGCCATCCGCTCCTCTCCCACGTGCTCGTCCGGCGGTTGCACGCTCCTGTTGTCGCCGATGTTGCTGGGTCGCAGCCGCGGCCAGATGGAGTTGGAGGTCGGAGACGGAGCCGATCAGAACTTGTTCTCACTCGAAGCTCGGCCGCGCCTATCCAAGGACCATATCGAACTCGAGATGCACGCTCAGTTTGCGGTCGAGGATGAGGGCAACCGGTCCCCGGCGCAGCGGCTGCGGTTTGAAGGCCTCCTCGAGCCCGGCCAGATCACCCACGTAGGAACCTTCCACGCCGAGGACCATCGTGGCCACACGGTGGGCCCGCAGGTCTTCATCATGGTCGAGAGCGCCTCGTCCTAACAGCCCGTCGGGTCGGGTTTCACCGCGGGCGACTAGGGCGGCGTGAAGTTGGTGCCGTCGGGCATGCCTTCTTCGAACCACTTCGCGAGAATCCCCGCAGGATCGCCGGGGTAAGAGCAGCTCCCAGGCGGCATGGCGTAGCCGTAGACCTCATCGGCCATGGCTTGGCCCAGTGTCCCCCCACCAAAGGGTCGGCCGATGTCGGCGTACTCCAAAAACAGGGTCCCGCCCGGAGCCTCGAGCCCCGAGTGCTCGATGTTTTGCGCGTTGCTCATCAACGTGTGGCAACCGCAGTAGTCCTCGAGCGTGTCGCCAACACTCACCGGGAAGAGGCCCGCTTCTTCGCCCTTGGGAAGCGGATCGAACAGTTCTCCGTGGGTCACGACCTGGACGCTGCATCCGGGACCCTCTGGCAGGGGGGTTCCCGTCGAGCTCTCGTCTCCGACTTCGCCGCCCGTGGGAGGGAGGGTCGTTGCTGCCGACGTCACTCCTGGCGAGGTCGCCGAGGGCCCCGTGCTCGAGCCCGCAGAACCGCTGGAACTACTCTCGGACGCTGGCGTCTCGCCAGTCTCTGTATCCGCAGAGGTCGAAGCCCCCGAGGTCGCCGCATCCGTGCCGTCGTTGTCGTCTTGCTCAGCGACGCAGCTCACCATCAGCAGCGCACTCAACAATCGTCCTCGGTTGGCGTTCACGACCACTCGATGACCTTACCCGGCTCGAGACGTCTTTGTTGGGGGCCACCACCCTCCGCGCCAGGCCACAACGGGCGCTCCAGCCCTCCATCTTCCAAATCGGAAATCATTTTCCGATTTGGAACCCACCGAGTTTCTCAGCTGCGACCGGGAAGGAACCACGGATACGCGTTGTCTCGATCGAATCCGTTGAGCGCGAGACTGATCGAAACATCGAGCGCCTCGACGTGATGCCACCACCCAACCGGAATGAACAGCGCGTCACCGGGCTCGAGCACCACCTCGAACATCGAGCCTGCTGCTTCGGCATGCTCGGGCGTTGGATCTCGGGGATCGACGCGGTTGTACAGACCGCGGGCAAACGGCTGCAACAGCGGGTTGTCCGGCGGCGCCAGGAGCACCCGCTTTCGCCCCCAGATCTGGCAAAACAAGATGTTCGACGTGTCGTGGTGGAGCGCGGTAATCGTTCCCGCCGGCCCAAACCACAACGCCGACGATGAGCGTAGATGCTCGTGCGAGAACAGCCCCGGCGGCACGTCCACGTCCTCGAACAGCGGCGCCAGTTCGTCGGTCCGCGAGTTGCCGTTTCCCGCGATCAGATACAGGTCGTTCGAAACTCCCGCCGCTTCGACCCTTGCCACGAACTCGGCCATCGACATCTCTTCGCGGAGGGCAGCGGCGTTGATATCGGGCTCCGCGTCGGAGCTCCGTCCCGTGCATGCCTCGATCTGGACGTCACCGAACTCCGCGGCGAGGTAGGACGGCCGCCAGCGAGAACACGCAGGCCAACCGTCGGCGAAACCTTCGAAACACACCGCGGTGTTCGTCTCCTGTCTCTTATACACATCTCCGAGCCCACGAGACCTCTCTACATCTC
>OJGU01000641.1_pt1 | contig 18403 bp, 16 predicted proteins | sample 1594741 | NCBI WGS metagenome assembly OJGU01 (sample SAMN05416841, study PRJEB24817) | seawater metagenome | isolation source: Sea water | place: Canada:Atlantic | collected 2013-07
CATTGGCTTTTCTCGTCGCTAAACTCGAATCACCGCCGTTCGTTACGTGGCAAAACCTATCTCTAAGCCTGCTTCTCGTCAAACGTTTCTTTTAGTTTTTTTCAAACTCAAGAACCGGTTGTTTTTCAAAGCAGCACACCGCTTTGTCCATCAACGGGGCGGACATTAACCCAGCTGAGAATCTGCGCAAGGGTTTTCCCTAATTCTTTTTGATACGCTCTTGAAGCAACGCTCTCGTGGCCCCACCCCGAGAGGAATGGAATCGTACAGAGCCTGTCGTGCCCTAGAACCTGCCGAATAACCTTAAGGTTGCTTGCAGCAGAGGAATCAGGGCTCGCTTCCTCCATCAAGACGATCACGGGCGATTGCCCCCCTAGTGATTTTAGGTAGCCTGCGGTCAATACGACTTCATTTATAACACCCAGCCGATTGACGCCGACAACTATGTGATGCGCTCCTACCGAATGCAGTACGTCACCAATGGTGTCTGTTGTTGTTATCGGCACAGCCACCCCTCCAATTCCTTCGATAAGGAGCACCTCAGTCACTGCCCGTTCCTTTTCAATTGATTGCGTTGCAATGCTAATGGCTTGAGAGGCCTCTTTCTCCCCAAGAGCTGCAAGCGGGGCCAGGCCTTGTGAGCAGTATACTGGAGTAATCTCTTCCAGGTTTCGCTCCCTGTCGTTAGCCGCTTGCAACAACCTTGGATCATCCCAGGACCCAGCACAGAACGGCTTTATGGCAATCGCCTGCCTCCCCAGACCTCTAAGATGGACGGTTAAAAGTGCGGTTAGCACCGTCTTCCCAACCCCGGTTCCCGTTCCAGTCACTCCAATCAAATGTCCCATCTGGCTAGGGTCAGCGGAGGCTGACGACTTGAAAAGAAGAAAGCTCAGAGAGGATAGAAATTCAGCACCAGGACATCTCTCGAACCCAAACGAATGAGGGTGGCCACGTACACTTTCCGATAGTCGCCTAGACGGGCTTCGATCTCAACTTCGAAGCTGCTGCTGCGCACGGTACAGTAACGATTGAGAATGGAAATCAATTCCGGAACCATCCCAGGAACGCCAACAAGATCTTGAATCCTCACGAACGGAAAGTCATCTTCAGTCCCATCCATCCCATCGAAGCCACGCCTGGTTAAAACAATTTCCCGGGCGAGATTCTCATCCAGCCCAGGAATGAGGCTCAGAACCGCCTCTGAAGCCGTATTCACGTTGACCCTGGCTCCCCCAATCGGGGTAAACAGATCCTTGAGTCCAGCTGTAGCGAGATTAACGCCTGGGTTCAATTGAGATCCGAATGCTGGCGGGAAGCCTATCTCGCCCCCAGGACCCGCAGCCGGAGAAAGACCGACCGGTGCCCCGAACCCATCGGAACCTCTCCCCACTCCGTAATACAGACTCGGCTCAATCCCCCGAATTAAGAGTAATTCGCTGATATGATCAATCGGTCCATTTTTTGAGAGATACGGCGGGAAGGGTGGGTTTGGCTCTGTTAGATAGGCCTCTCCATCGACGCCGTTTAGTCGAGGCTCTAGATCCGGATCCACCCAGTCCAAAATCGAATCAACGATCACATCCGCAGCAAAAGGATCCACCCCCATCACTTGCATCGTTCGATTAAGAAGGGGCTCGTCCGCAATGTTGATATTAATCTTTCGCTCAAGATCGCGAATCCGAACATTGATCAAACCATCTCCAAGCCGCACATCCGTCAGCGAGACAGCCAACAGCACTTCATTCGTTCCCAGGGGGCCTCCCGCCCACATTTGACTCAGCGCATCAAACTGACCTTCAACGGGTATTTTCATCTTCTCAGCCAGAACGAATCGAGCCAACTCAATCCCTGACCGCCCCAGCCATTCCATATCCGGATCACGAGTTGTATTTGCTGCGAGCCTCATCTCGACTTTCATCGAGAATGCGTAGCTCGCTGCCAACACGCCGAAGGCAAGAATCACCACCATGACCATGACCAACGCGATGCCCCGCTTTGGATGATGAGGATGACATTTGATTCTCATAGTCTACTTTGAGAGTGATGCGACTAACGCCGGTTGTTCGGTAGAGCAGACGATCTCGCGGCCGCCCCACCTGCAGCAGGCCGCTGCCAACCTGCCCTTACGGTAGCAGCCGGCACGTGCACGATTCTCCTCAAAACATGTTCCTCAGGGACCTTGGTCTCGTCCGGCGGTATCAGTCCTAGGGAATATCGAATCATCGCTGGAAACTGATTGGTATAAATCCACTCCGGAGCCCAGTCGTTCAACTGCCCGTCCCAAAACTCCAATCCAAACACGCCAATATTTTCGGCAAGCACCAAGGCATAGGGCTCCTCGCCATTCTCAAGTGGAGCCAGAATAGGATGTTGCCTCATCACGAGTTGGTTTACCCGATTCGTCCGTTCCACAGTAAAGGTAACCCTCCGCATTGGTTGGTCGTAGAAGAGCCCACTTCCTGGGAACGATTCAGAAAGCCGACTCACGAGACTAAAGGCAGCAAAGTCTGATTCCGTATCGGTCAAGAAGGAATAGTAAGGCAGATTGAGTTCAAAGATGACGGCTGACTTGATTGATTCCTCAATCGCTCGCGTGGAAACGCGCACCCGATGCGCCTCAATCGCAGCATCGAGCCCTACCTGCGAACTTCGAAGGATCGCACTCCAACTTGCGTAGATCGCGACGATCAAACCAGAGAGAATCCCGATCGCCAGCATGATCTCAAGCAGCGTGAAGGCTCGCTTCGAGCGCGATGCAACTGACGGAAGCACTCTCATCGCCCCAAACGACGTGTGCGTCCGCCCGACCCCGGTCGCCACATCAAGATACTGTTCTTGGCCTGCTTCACTCGGCCTTCCTGCTGCCAATAGATCGCATAGTCCACCTGAAACAGTCCGTTGGTCGCTACTTCGAACACCATTCCGTCGCAAGAAAACCCTGGATTCGTGTCCTCAAAAGCGGCCTTGATTTCCATCGGCAGGGGCCCTTCTTCGAGCGCATTGGTCATCACGATCAGCGACGGAAGCGTCCCCGTATCCACATCCAGTGTCTGGAGCGATCGAGCAATGCGAAGTTGCTGGGACGTCAGCTGTAGAATGAAAAAGACCGAGGTGAAGAAGATCCCAATCGCGATCATGACTTCGAGCATACTAAAGGCACGCTCGCTCCGCTGCTCCCAACTGGAGTTAAGAATCTTCATCGATAGTCAGCCAAGTCCTCCATCTTCGCAATGGCAGTGATGGGATCCAAAGAAACCTTGCGCCATTCATCATCAACCCGGAGGACGATGGTAAACTCATCACTCGTTCCATTAGGATAAAACCGCACAATCCCTTCAGAGAACTGCATCTGATCAATAAAGTTAACATCGAGCAACTCGACCGCCACATCATCAGCAAGAGCCTCACTAAAGCCTTTTAACGCCTCAGTCGACGCGCGCCCGCTGGAAGAAACGCCAACGGCCTCTCCGCCAGACTGACGCATGAGTCGAGGTCCTTGGGCTTTTCGAACGGTCATCTGACCGTCCTCAGCGCGAATCACGAGCTCTGACGGTTGCCCTGTCATAATTGCATAAGCTCTCGCTTGTTTGCAGCCCTCCATCAAATCAAAAACGGCCTTGGTGACGCCTTGCTTTTCAATCGTCCGCAGCATGTTGGGCACTCCCCAACCTAGGACGAGCAGCGAAATCGAAATCACAACCATTAGTTCGATCAGCGTAAACGCCGCTGAAGTTGATTGCCGAACCTTCATCCCCTTCCAATGGAAGACGTAATCTGAAACATCGCCGAGAGAATACTGAACAAGAGGCCACCAACGGCCACGGCCATAACAATAATCATTGCTGGTTCAATCAAGTTTGTCATCACTCGAAGCGCAATCGTTAGCTCGTTCTCGTAAGTCTCAGCCACACTCTGCAGGGCACCAGGAACATCCCCGGTTTCCTCGCCAATCTTGATCAAATCAATCATGAGCTGAGGAAAGACCTGGCTTCGGGCAAGGGGTTGCGCGATCGTTTTACCGTCAGTGACACCCTCTCTTGTCCGCTCGATTGCATCACGGAGAATGACGTTCGGAATAATCTTCTCAGTGATTTTCAGCGCCGTCAGCACCGGCACCCCATTGTGCAACAGGGTTGAAAGCGTCCGAGCAAATTGCCCAAACAAATTCAATTTCATGACCTTCCCCAGAACGGGAAGTGACATCTTCAGTTTATCAAGGTGACGGCGACCGGATTCAGTGACCGAGTAACGCCGATAGAAGACAACACCCAAGACAGCAACAAGGGGCAGAAGCCACCAATAACTGGAAAACAAGCCACTCACAGCGATCAACATTTGTGTCGATTTAGGAAGCGGCACATTCATGTCTGTGAAAATGCTGGTGAACTTCGGCAGAATCACCGTCATGAAAAGCATCACGATTGAGACTCCAACACCGCCGACGATGGCCGGGTAGATGAGTGCAGAAACAAATTTCTGCTGTACTTCCGCAAAGCGCTCAAAGTGAGTCGCCAGACGACGCAAGACTTCTTCCAAAGCCCCACTCTGTTCCCCGGCCCGCACCATATTCACGTAGAGATCCGAAAAAATCAGCGGTTGCTTTCCCATCGAATCAGAAAGGCTTTTTCCCTCCATGACATCCTGTCGAAGCTGCTTACTCACCTCATTGGAAATCCCTTTGGATTCGAGGTGGCCCATACTATTCAGAGCCACGGTCAGCGGCATGCCTGATCTTAGCAAATTCGCCAACTGCTGAGTATAGGTCGCTAGTTCTTGTAGTTTGGGACGTCGCTTGCGCTGTAAAAGATCGCGAAACATTGGTGGCATCGATCCTGATCGCTCTCCCGAAGCGGGCTTGCTCGCTGCTCCCTTAACTGGACTCTTCCCCTTCTGAGCCTCAAGACTCACAGGAAGCAATCCGAGCCGCTCGATCTGTATCAAGGCTGCCCCACGATCATTCGCGTCCAGGACTCCCTGCACAAGCTCGCCAGAACGCCGCCTGGCTTTATATGAAAACTGCGCCATCTCTAATCAACAATTAATCAACATCCTCAGTGACAAATAGTTTCGGTCGAGACAATGACTAATCACTGAGAACCGATCTAGCGCTCACATCGCCACTCTTCTCAGCAGTGGCCTTCTGCGTGACCGTTTCGTTCAAGCTCCCCCTCCGGTAGGCCCGGAGATCAACTGTCACATGAGTGAAGCCGAGTTCACTGAGTGGGGTGACAAGCGAATCGTAGATTGAATCGGCAAAAAAACGGGCCAAATCGTTAGCGGCCAATTCAATTCTCGCTAAGAACCCTTGTTTGAGCTCGTGCAGGCGGACTCGAACCTCGGGAAATCCCTCATTCCGAATCAGTTGCTCAGCTGCTTCAACCAAGGCGAGTTTTTCGGGACTGACGATTTCCCCATAGGGAATTCGAGAACTCAGACACGGCATTGCCGGTTTATCGGCCGTCGGCAAGCCCATCGAACGGCTTATGGCCCGAATCTCTTCTTTGCTCAACGCTACTTCCCTCAAAGGAGCTCGAATGGCAAACTCATCTGCGGCTTTCCGCCCGGGACGCACGTCCCCGAGGTCACTGGAATTCTCTCCATAAGCAATCACCGCTAGCTTGTGTTCCGTCGCGAATGGCGCTAAGCGCTGAAATAATTCAGCCTTACAAAAATAGCAGCGATTGACCGGATTAGACACATAATCATCGTTGTGAAACTCTTCGGTAAGTAGAATGTGCAGCCGGAAATTAAACGTCGACGCGATCGATTTCGCTTCAGCTAGCTCGTGCCGAGGCAAACTCGGGGAATCGGCGATCACAGCCACCGAGTTTTCACCCAACTCTTGGTGGGCAATCACTGCAAGAAAGACTGAATCGACCCCGCCGGAATAGGCGATTGCACACGACCCAAACGAACGGATCAGTGAACGAAGTCTTTCTAGTTTATCAGTTGCCACTGCGCAAACCCTGCCACGGCCTCCAAACTCTGTCGAGGCCACATCAGAGGGCAGGATAGCACTCTAGAATTTGGAATCCCTAAGACCAACCATGTGGTCCTTTAGGCAATGACACCGTGATGAACGACACTAATATAAGGTAGCAAGTGGCCCGATCGATGCCCCGAAGACAAGCCCGCTGGCCAACCGACACCGTCACACCCGTCCCGGCTGACGAGGTTGCCCCCTTCCAGCTAAACTCGCTCTCGGTTGATTGAGAATTTGCCGTTGCGGCGTTGTCGAGTTTGCTGAAACTCAGTCGAAAGCGCGCTCTTTGAGTTCGTTCGGGTCAAATACATACCAACCAAACGAGAGCGATTCACATCCTCATGTGGACTCGAGAACATCCGACACCAAGCATTTACAAACTTCCTGATTACACCTTTCATACGACGAATAAGGAAAATACCACAGTCTCCTTCAAATTCCAAATAGGATTCTGCCACCCCACCGTGATCACCAAGCCCCCCGCCAAAGAGAACGCCTGGTTTTCAGAGCTAATTCTCAACCGACTGTAAATGAGTCTCCCCGGAAAAGAACCGGGAGGCAAATACGAAGAGAATCGCCGTAATGAGCATCAATCCAGCGAAAAAGAGATGGTAGGTGACAGGGCCCAGTTTGGTGCTTCCATCGGCATTCTGAATGAAGAAATTCACCCCAGAGGTAAACATATTTCCCAGCGATATCGACAAATTGAACAAGGCCATGATCAGAGACTTCATCGCATTGGGGGCCTGAGTATAGGAAAGCTCTAACCCCGTCTGGTAGAGCATAACCTCACCAGCGATCAGGATCATGAACGCCACCACGTGCCAGCCTATATTTGGTGTATCACCGGCCTGAATACGATATTCGACCCAGGCAATCAGCAAGACGCAAGGAACCGTCAAAAAAAAGCCAATCCCAATTTTCCGATTGGGAGTCAAGGTGAACACCTTATTAACCGCAGGATAAAGGACGTAACTAAAGAGTGGGATGTAGATCATCACGAGAATGGGGTTCATCACTTGAATCTGAGATGGCAACCATTCCCGGTTCAAAAAATTCCGATCCATATGAGTCGCCTGCAAGACCCAGGTCGAACCATTCTGATCATAGATAGACCAAAACACGGCAAAAAAGCAGTAAAGGAAAGCCAGTTTTCCGATCGCCTTCAAGCCCTGACCACTGAGGGCTTCCCGCAAAAAGGCAGTCCCCGCTGGAGGGACGTGGACATAGCGTTTTCGTCCCATCCAAAAGAGAACCGTCGCCAAGAGCATCAAAAGCCCGGGCACACCAAAGGCCCAATTCGCTCCAAATTTCTGCAGTAACAAGGGCGTTACGATCGTCGACACAAAAGCGCCGCAGTTCACCGCGAAGTAGAACCATCCAAAAGCCTTGGACAGTAAACGTTGATTTGACTCATTGAATTGATCGCCCAAGTTGGCTGCCACACATGGCTTTATGCCCCCGGAACCCAATGCGATCAGCCCCAGACCGATCCCCAAACCCATCCGGGTATCATCGACAGCCAACGCCAGGTGACCGAGGCAATAGACAAGCGAAAGGAAAAAGACCGTTCGATACTTTCCGAGAAATCCATCCGATATAATCGCACCGAGCAGAGGGAAAAAGTAAACAGCAGAGCTAAAAGCATGGTACCAAGCCCGCGACTCAGGATCGCTCATGACTTCGAGCTCACCGGTCGCATTGCGCAGATGCTGCGTCATGAAGATCACTAGGATGGCCCTCATGCCGTAATAGCTGAATCGCTCTGCCGCCTCGTTTCCGACGATGAAGGGGATTCCCCCTGGCATCGTTAACTTCGAGGTCCCGGTAGTGTGATCTGTCTCGCTCGCCATCTCTATCCCCCAGCTGTTCTCTTACTTAGTGCCAATCCCCTCGCGAATCTCAACTCTCTCACGAATCTCCGGATGAGCGATCTGCCCCCCAAGATTCGCCGTCCGAGCTAAGAGCAGGAGAGTCAGAAAGGCAAAAACAGAGCACCCGATTGTTGCCCAGACAGGCAAAATCCGAGTTTTCCTTGAACGATACAGACCGACGCCCGCAATAACAAACAGGAGAAACCCTCCGGTCACAGCCTGATCCGCCGCATTCTCGTGGGCGACGATGAGGGCGCTCAATTCGGCCGCCGGCTCAGAAAACAGGATCTCCGCAGACTCCTCGCCGCTGAACTTCACCACCATCGCTACCACAAACAAGGCCACACATAGCTGGAGCGAGAGCCGTTTCAGTTCTTCACTCCCTCGACAAATACCAAGAACGAGCAGCCCGAAAATAAATAGAATGCCGACCACAGGGAGGTGATTCAGAGCAAGATGAAGATGTACCCAATCCATGATTTGACTTACAAGTGTCTTACGTGTGGTTCAAAAACCTAGCCACCCCCTCGGAACAGCGCAAGGCATCTTCAATGCTAGAATCATCCATCGCTAGGCAATCCAAAACAGAAACCGAGCTCGAAGATTCTACTATCCGACTGGACTAAGCGAGAGTTCGATCTAAGTTGCTGGAAACTTAACCCAGCTCGACTGCATGCCAAACAAGGATCGCTATACCCTCATCGTCAACCCCATCAGCGGGAAGAAGACGAGCCTGGCAATGCTAGAAACAATCAAGCCCCTCTTCACTAAAGCGGGCGCAGAAATCGAGATCCTCATTACCTCCCACGCCGGGCATGCCTCAGAGCTGGCAGCGTCCATTGATCTCGGACGCACCCGATTCCTTTGCGTCATAGGTGGCGATGGAACCGTTCATGAAGTGATCAATGGACTGATGAAACGACCGGATCCCAGATCCCATCCGATCGCACTCATTCCTGCCGGAACCGGAAACACGGTATTGCAACACTTCGCTGGCAATAATCCCATTCTAGCCACCCAGCGAATCCTCCAAGGAAACACCATACCACTCGATCTCGCCCGAGTGAAACTGAATGATAAAATAGTGTTCAGCCTCAATATCGTAGGCTGGGGAGCTATTGACGATATTAACCAGAAGGCAGAAGCGTGGAGACGACTTGGCTCGCCTCGCTATGCTCTCGCAGCGCTTGCCTACATCCTCAGCCCAAAATCTCGCAAAGCAATCATCACCATCGATGACACCCGCCTTGAAGACGAGTTCCTGATGGCTGCAGCATGCAATACTCGCTTCACGGGAAAAGGAATGCAGCTTGCCCCCAAAGCCAACGCCGCCGACGGAAAACTAGACATCATTATCGTCCGCCGTGCTTCTCGACTCCAAATGCTGTCGCTCTTCTTACGGGTCTTCAACGGCAGTCATCTCGATCTACCATTCGTCGAATACACTCAAGCACGCAGCCTTGAAATTTCCTACACCGAGAACGCTGGACTAACACTCGACGGAGAGCGAACAAACGGTACGTCAGTTTCGGTCAACATCATCCCGGCAGCGCTAAACATCATCGTGTGACTCAAAGGAATCCTCCTTAGCTACCAAATCACCACTATCACAAATCCAAAATTTGACCTATTCTCCGAACAATCCCATCACATTGAAAGAATACCCAGAACAGGAACACAAATATGGAATTAGGCGCCTTCTCCGTTAGTTTAACCGTCAAGAATCTCAAGAAATCTCAGGAATTCTACGAAAAATTCGGATTCAAAGTCATGACCGGCGACCCCGAGAAAAACTGGCTCATTCTAAAAAACGGCGAGCATGCCATCGGTCTTTTCCAAGAAATGTTTGAGAAAAACATTCTAACCTTCAATCCCGGATGGGATCAAAACGCTAACAAGCTAGAATCATTCACCGACGTCAGAACCATTCAACGCCAGCTCAAAGAGGCAGGCGTCACCTTCGAGGTCGAGGCGGATGAATCCTCCACCGGGCCCGCAAGTTTTATCGTGACCGACCCTGACGGAAACCCGATTCTCGTTGATCAGCACGTCTAATTCAGGCCCTCCCCCAAAAACTTTGGGTTTTAAGCCCGACTAAGTTCGATATTGACGCTTGAGAGACCAGGGCTAGTATGCGCAGCTCGTTCGGGGGGCACATCGGGGCAATTCGGGAAAACGGTCGAGAATTCAAGAAAACATCGAGAAAGTATAGAATGGCAACAAAAGTAGCGATTAACGGTTTTGGACGCATTGGGCGCCTGGTTTTCCGGGCCTTGGTTGAACAGGGTCTTGTCGGAAATGAGATCGAAGTGGTCGCAGTCGGAGATATCGTCCCTGCAGACAACCTGGCTTACCTGCTAAAATATGATTCCACTCAAGGACGATTTGATGGAACCGTTTCCTCCAAGAAATCATCGTCGGACAAAGCCGATGATGACGTTCTCGTCGTTAACGGCAAGGACATCCACGTCGTTAGTGCCCGTGAGCCATCAGGGCTCCCTTGGAAAGCCATGGGCGTCGATATCGTTATCGAATCCACCGGCCTATTCACCGCTGCCGATAAGGCAAAGGGTCACATTGAAGCTGGCGCAAAGAAAGTCATCATCTCAGCACCTGCAAAAGGTGACGGCATCGCCACGATCGTTATGGGTGTCAATCACGAGACCTACAATCCCGCAGAGCACAATCTGATTTCAAACGCCTCCTGCACGACCAACTGTCTTGCCCCTCTCGTTCACGTCCTCCTGAAAGAAGGCTTTGGTGTGGACGAAGGTCTCATGACCACCGTTCACGCTTACACCGCGACACAAAAAACCGTCGACGGACCGAGCCGCAAGGACTGGAAGGGCGGGCGCTCAGCAGCGATCAATATTATTCCATCCGCAACGGGCGCAGCAAAAGCCGTTGGTTTGGTCCTCCCAGAGGTTCAAGGCAAGCTCACCGGAATGGCTCTTCGAGTGCCGACTCCCACGTCTTCCTGCGTCGATCTCACGATCAAGACCGTCAAAGAGACGAGCTACGCCGAGATTTCTGCAGCAATGAAGAAGGCAAGCGAGACGTACATGAAAGGAATCCTAGAGTGGACGGATGACGAAGTGGTCAGCACGGACTTCATCCACAGCAGCTCTTCTTCCATCTTCGATGCGGGATCTGGAATCGAGCTAAACAGCAAGTTCTTCAAACTGCTGAGCTGGTACGACAACGAGTGGGGATACAGCAACCGCGTCGGCGATTTGCTCCGGTTCATGTTGAGCAAGGGGCTCTAAGCTCTCTTTAGCACCTAAATTCTAAATGAAAGGCCTGTGGTATCAACCACAGGCCTTTTTCATGCTCGTCGTCCTACCTTAACGCCGTCGCTTCTTAGTCTTGTTCACCACCACGAATCGCCCGCCAACGCCCCGACTCCACACACGAAGCAAGACCGAAGGTTTGTTGATGGATTCACTCAACTCAACCGCATCATCCGCATTCTCTACGACTTGTTGCTCAATCGAAACGATCACATCTCCCCGAGCCAAATCAGCTAAATCCGCTGCAGAACCTGGCTCAACGCGGGTGATCAAAGCACCTCGAATGCTCCGCGGAATCCGAAACTCCGCTCGGGCCGAATTCGTAAGGTCGGCAACAGTGACGCCGTCAAGGGCGTCATGCTCGATCGCACCATGACGATAGTCTCTTTCCACATTAAACGAGGTATATCCCTCCTCCGGAAGCCGGCCAATCGTCACACCAAGCATCCGCTTCTTTCCCTCTCTCAAGATCAGAAAATCGACTTCCGTCCCCGGCCGGGTCTCAGCGACGAACAGCTTTAGCCCATGCATTCCCTCGACATTTTGCCCGTCAAATTCGAGAATGATGTCGCCAGCCTCGATACCAGCCTCCGCAGCAGGCCCACCAGGGGCAACGTCGCCCACCAGCACGCCTTGCCCGACTTCCACACCAAAATGCCGGGCCAACGCCTCATCATGGGCCTGCATTTCGATGCCCAGTAGCCCACGCTCGACGTTTCCGAATTCAATGATCTGATCCATGACGCCCCGGGCCATATTGATCGGCACCGCAAATCCGATTCCTTGATTGCCCCCAGAGCCACTCATTATCAGAGTGTTAATCCCAACCAGACGCCCCTCAGCATCAACCAAAGCCCCCCCTGAATTCCCAGGGTTGATGGAGGCATCGGTTTGGATAAAATCCCCCACATTGATAATTCCAAACCCTCCGCGTCCCGTTGCCGAAACAATGCCCATGGTCACGGTTTGTCCCACGCCGAAAGGATTGCCCAGGGCCAAGACGACATCACCAATTTCCAATGTGCTGCTGTCACTCAAGATGAGCGCCGGCAAAACATCGTCAGAATCAATCTTTAGAACCGCAATGTCGGTATGCGGATCCGCCCCCACCAGTTTCGCCGGAAAGGTCGTCGTCTTGTCCACGAGTGTCACAACAATATCCTCTGAATCCGCGACGACATGGTTATTGGTTAAAATATATCCATCGGCCGAAACGATCACTCCCGATCCGATCACTGGGGGAGCCTGATACGAAGGAGCCTGTGGCTCATCGAAGAAGGGGAAAAATGGATTCCCTCGCGGAAAAGGGCTCATAGTACGCGGCCGTTCTTCGGGAGCCTTGTTGCTCGTGATATAGACAACCCCAGGTGCGACTTGCTTGACCACCCCAGCAAAGCTCGTCGCCAACTTGACCTCCCGGGATAATGGCGTGGACTCCACGTTGAGTTTTGGAGGTTTGAGCTTTGCCGTCTTGCCCAAGGTGATATTCGGAAGATTGACCCAGATTAATCCCCCAACGAGCATTCCCAATCCGATCGATGCAAACTTGATAGGTTTAATGTTCATGATGATTCACACTCTCTATCAGCGAGAGATCTTAAGGATTTGACGACGGTTACGACGCCAGAATCCAAGACAATAACACACGGCAACCTTGATATAGACAGGGACTAATGTCTCATGTTCAAAAAGCTACAGCCGCCATCTGATACTCAGACGGCGGCTGCATTCTCCCCGTGCAATCAACCAGATTAGGCGACGGCCACTTCGATGGATTTGGGCTTGGCTTCCTCAAGTTTCGGCAAGGCCACCCTGAGGACCCCATCTCGAAACTCCGCGGCTACCTTCTCGGCGTCCGCATTCTTCGGGACCCGAAATGTTCTCACGAATTTGCCGTAAGATCGCTCCACCCGATGAAACTTAGTTTCGTCACTGACGGTTTCCGCCTTCCGTTCCCCTGAGATCGTCAGTATTCCATCCTCAACCTTTACAGTGATGTCTTTCTTCCCAATTTCAGGGAGTTCAGCCTTGATCAGATACTCGTTGTTTGCCTCGACGACATCAACCAGAGGCACCCAATCCCCGGTTCGATCACTCTCTACTCGACCTGCTACCGCCCGATCGCCAAAGAAGAGCTGGTTAATCTGATTATTGAAGTTGTCCATTTCAGAAAAAGGATTCCAAGTTCGGTTGTTCAATAGATTTAATGTACTCATAATTTTCCTTACTGTTTGTTGAATTTTGTTTCAGTTGGCTCTCGTTCCAAATCGAGATTCAGCACACTTCCTCACTAACATGAACGATGCCAAGACAATCCTGAACAACTTAAACTACCTGATATCAACATTTTACACGATTACCGCCACTCAACCAAAACACGATTTAAAGAGCCATTATGACCCGACTCATGACACTAGTGAGCCACTTATGAGACACGAGTCTTTATGGCTCATTCATAACATTCCAAACTCAGGGAAACCCGAACAAGAGTCCGCCAATGAATGAGATACCAGCGAGACTAACTCGAACCCTATTTCAACCTATCCGCCGGCAGGAAATCAAAGGAGCCCTCAACCACGGCCCAAACTCCAGCGGGCCCCATTCTTCCCTCGATCAAAACCTCCCTCGTCCAAAGCCCCGTTCTAGAGGAACGAAGCACTGATTCTTACCTTGGTGTCTTGACCGAGAGCTACGGGTCTTCTATATCGATTGTCGGCTGCGTTTTGCAGCATAAGCCCACAATTCGCTAGCCAGCATAGTCGCTTGGCCAAACGAGCAGGGAACAATAACGGACCAATGCAATCGACAAATCGGCTGAACAGCACATTTTCGCTCATTCTTACTCTCGCTACCTTCGTTGTGACATCCCCACGAACGGTCGCTGCACCTGAGCTATTGAATGCCGTCGTTGCCCTTGTTTTCGAGACACCCATCACGGTCGATGACATCAAAATTCAGACGGCGCCACTCGAGGAAGAACTTTTCCGCCAGTTCAATCGCGAGCCCGCGGTTCTCCAACAAAAGGTGAATGAGATCCGACAATCAGCCCTTGAAACCCTTATTGAGCGAGAACTAATTATTCACGAGTTTGAAAGCCAAGGATACGCGATCCCTGACTCCGTTATCGATGAGCAAATCCAAGACAGAATCCGGCGGCAGTTCGGCGATAGTCTTACGCTAACTAAAACACTCCAAGCACGAGGCATTACCAAGGAGACCTATCGCAAAGGCATCAGACAGCAGGTCATTGTAGACGCCCTCACTGCCCGAAACGTCAATTCCGTGGTGCTTGTTTCGCCTTTCGAGATCGAGCGGTATTACCAGGAAAATCTCGAAACATTCCAACAGGAAGAACGTATCCACTTGAGAATGATCTTCATGAGACATCTCCAAGGCGATGAAACCGCCGCGCCAAAACTCTTGGGGGAAATTCGAAACAAAATCAGCGAAGGCGCCTCCTTTGCCGAAATGGCCTCGGTCTATCACGACGGCTCCCAACGCAGCGATGGTGGCGATTGGGGCTGGGTCGAACGAAGCGTCCTAAGAGAAGATCTCGCTGAGGTCGCTTTCTCTCTCAAAGAAAATGAGATGAGCGACGTCCTCATCCGAGATGAAGGCGCCTACTTAATGCAGGTCGAAGAACATCGTACTGCAGAACCCCGAGCCCTCACGGAAGTTCGAGAGGAAATTGAAAAGACGCTTCTCGCCGAGGAACGAAATCGGCTTCAGAAGCAGTGGGTGGACACGCTCCGGAAAAAGGGATTCATCCGCTACTACTAAGATCCCCTTACAGTCAGTTTTCCCGGACTTGCGCTGATAGAAACTCATAAGCCTCATCGCGAAGGTCTGGTGGAAAATCGTGACCACACTCTGGGTGGCGCACCTGTAGCACGGACTCGGCCCCGAAAAGTGAGTAAACGGGTCTGGCTGATGAAACGATTTGCGCCACGCTTTCCCAACGAAAATTCGAATCTCCTTTAGGCGCACTAACAAACACCCCCCTTGGCGCCAAGGCACCAACGAGCTCGTGGAAATCAAAAGGGATCGACTCCAGCTCGTAGTCGAGAAGCTCCGGCATATAACGATCGCTCGTCCACCCCCGAATATCGCCCCCTTTGTAATCCAAAAACGAATCGAAGGCACAACTCGTCGCGATCGCGCGAATCCGAGCATCAAAGACTGCAGTATAGATTGCATTGTGCCCTCCCAGAGAGTGCCCAATCGCGGCGATTGCCCTCGGCTCTACATAATCGAGCGATTCAAGAAGATCGATCGCCCGCATATTATCCCAAACCGCCTTCATCGTCCCACTCCTGTATCCCAATCGTTTTAGGTCCGGCTGATAGTCCGCCAACAATGGATAGCTCGGAGCGATGGTCACAAAGCCCCGCTTCGCCAGCTCTTCTGCATAGTTCCGCCCCGAGCGCCCTCCTAGGCCAACCACAACTTTGTGACCCACCTGATCATCCGTCGGATGAAGACTCAATACCCCAGGCGCGGTCGCGCTACCATCCAGGCAAGCTTTCGGAATAAGCAAATAGGCTGGAACACGTGAATTGGGCTCCGATTGATACTCAATCAGGCGACGAACGTAGGAACCGCAATCAACTTCTTCGATTACTTTAACATCCAAAGGCACACGCCGCTCCTCACCCGGCAACCTGCCCATCACCCGCTGCATGGCGCGCCGAATGTTCGTCGTTTTTCGGCGCCAGGCCAAAATCGATTGATTCGGGTCGCCCCCCTGTGTAAGCGAGGGCTCCAACAGTTGTTTTCGGTCCTTCCGTGCGCTCAGTTCTAAACGTATTGGCCACCGAACATAACCTGCCAGGTTAACGCTCCCATCTTCTGGCGCCCGTGTCTCCAAAGCAAACTGCCCCCCCTCTTCCAGCATTAGCGTCCCCCCTAGAACCTGTCGACCCAGCTCAAGCTCAGGACCGTTGAAACCAATCCGATAACGCCGATCCGGGCGACCTTCTACCGTAGCCTCCCACCAGTTTCCTCGGATACAATAGTCGAGAATTCGAAGCCGTTGACTCGTCTGCCCCATAACCAATGGTGGCGATTCGACAGAAAACTCAAGGCCAGGATCTTGCTTTATCTCCGCCCGGTAAGTACCGGCGGGCAAGGTTCGAGAGAACCTCACCCGTTTGGCAGCCGCCGTTCGCATCACGGTGAAATAAGGCGTCCCAACACTGTCGGTCACCTTCTCAATAATCGAATGCCCCGGAAGCTCCGGATTGAAATCCACGTGAATTGGAGCGGCACCCCGCCATTCCAATGCAATTTGCAGCGAATCATTCTGCTTCAAGAGCTGCAGGTCAAATCTCTCCTCACCAAACGGTATATCGCGCACCGTGAGAAAGTCCCAAGCCGGCGGTAAACTTGGCGCCAAGCTCAGACGTCGGGCGGGGACGTCCACTTCCAGCCCAAGCAAACCTTCATAAAACCCGCTAACAACTGAAACTTCAGAAAACATCTGATGCGGCACCGCGTCTGGAAGCAACTCAAAGCGATCCCCACGAAACACTTCCGGCATCGGACCAAGCCCGGAACCCCATCGAGCTTCAATCATTGAATGCCAATTCATAAAGCCACGAACGGATTGTCCGTGCCGATAGTCGCAAATGGCCACCCCCGCATGCCAAACCGGCCAGACAGATCCCGACTGATAAGACGACTCATCAAATCGCGGATCCGACAACGCCAAAGAACGCACTCCCCAGTCCGTCATAAACTCAGAACTGGCAAGCACCCGAAGCGCTCGAACGATCCGATCGCTTTTCAGATCGCTGAGCCAAAAACCCACCGAGTGATGTGGCACCAACGAATCAACCCTTCTTCCGGAGCGATCCATCCCCCAGATATAGAATCCCCTATCATCATTCCAAAACCTTGCCTCAATCGACGCTTGAGCTCTCGCCTTCATCTGCTCCGCCTCAACTGCGATGCCATCCTGACCGAGCTGCCGCGCCATGTAAGCGACCTCCTTCAGAGCCCGAACCCACATCGCCTCCAACTGGGTGTCCTTCCAAATGGCGGTCGAACTCTCCGCCGAGCCCCAATCGCCTCGATCGACCGTAATGAGCCCATCATTCGGATCGATCTGACGGCGACACCAACGAAAGGCATTTTGAATTACCTGCCAATGCCTACGAATGAAGTCTAGATCTCCCGTGCTTCGTAAGTAATGACCATAGCCAGCCAAGTAGTAGACGGGCCCATCGCTGTGCATGTAGGCATAGCGAAACTCTTCCAAGAACTTGGGCCAGTGAACCAGACTTTGGGTGACTTCATGGACCGTCTTTCCATCGGCCCTGTGATGCGGCCGCAGAAACTCGAACGCTTCACGGACATGCCGTGACAGCCCCAAGCGATGATAGGCCCACGAGGTCAGCGTGGGTTCTTCAAAAAACCAGGCATACTTGGGGCGAGTTGTCCCGCGCGAACTGCTATAGCCAGAGACCAATCCCCAGCCAAGATCAGGATTATTCACTCGCAGCTGGTCCAACGATATTCCAGACCACAGAAGCGCTTCGTTTACCTCCGCGTCGGGTGAAATGACTTTCGGCAAGCGGCGAATTAACTCCGAATAATACTCTTGGGCTTGCAGGCGGCGGGCTGCAATATTGTCCACCAAGAGGTCAAGCTGCCGAAGCGCTTCCGGGAATTCCGTCTGCGCTAAATAGAAAACCAGTGAGTGATGGGGGTTTCCCAGCTCGGGAAAACGCAGCATGAGGACACCATCCCCATCAACCACCATCTGACTGCCTACCGTGGGTCGCATCAGGAGCAGGGCCTCGGATCGACCAGCCTTGAATGCCCAAGTTCGAGACTCGATATCCCAGCGCATGAACAAGTCATGACTGATATCACGGTGCATCGGCGTAACCACCGGCCTAAACCGTGCAGCCAGTTCAACCCCAGGCGGTAGCGACGCGTTTATTTCGATGACCCCACCGGGAATACCGCGCGGGCAAAAAAGTGTAATCGAAACGGTCGCGTCTTCGCTGGCGAATTCCAGCGTTGCCTGATGGGGGCTGGAGATGTGCTTTCGAATCTGTCGATTGAGTGAGACAAACCGACCTCCCTCCTTCACCCATCCAAACTCCAAATTATCGAACGCCTTGAATGGGTACACCCAGGCCTCCAATCCATCGCTCAAAGTACCCCAGATCCCCGCATGCGTACCCAGCGCTTCGACATCTGTCTCTTATACACATCTCCGAGCCCACGAGACCTCTCTACATCTC
>OJGU01000642.1_pt1 | contig 18308 bp, 14 predicted proteins | sample 1594741 | NCBI WGS metagenome assembly OJGU01 (sample SAMN05416841, study PRJEB24817) | seawater metagenome | isolation source: Sea water | place: Canada:Atlantic | collected 2013-07
CGAGATGTAGAGAGGTCTCGTGGGCTCGGAGATGTGTATAAGAGACAGAGCCAGAACCGCTTCTCACACCTGGAAAACGGGCGAACTCATCTCTAGCACTCAAGCGGCTTCCAACTTGCCAGCGTCGCGCCAATTTCTAAGGGTCCAGCGAGAAACGAGACTACCATTTCTGATCGATGCCCTTTAGTTTAGCTGCATTCATTCAACAGATAAATCATTCAACTAACCGGCGCCCATCATGTTTGTATTTGAACAGAGACTCCACAGAGCTTTGGTCTTTGCCCTCTTCCTCGCTTGCATCGTTCCCTCAACAGCGAACGCATCAGAACACGAGATCCTCCTCTGGCCCAATGGGGCCCCGGGAGAGGCCGGAACGATCGAGGCCGAGAAGATCAACGATCCCAAAGGCTCAAAACCAGTCACACGAATCACGAACGTGACCGCACCAACGCTCACTGTCTTCCGGCCAGAACCGAGCAAAGACACCGGGACGACGGTTATCGTTTGCCCCGGCGGAGGCTACAACATCTTGGCCTATGACCTCGAGGGAACAGAAATCGTCGCATGGCTCAATTCGATCGGCGTGACGGGCGTCTTGTTAAAATACCGAGTCCCCCGTCGTCTGGGGCTTGAGAAACATACGGCCCCATTGCAAGACGCTCAGCGAGCCCTTGGAATCGTTCGGCATCGATCCGAGCGCTGGGGAATCGCCCCTGATCGCATCGGCATCCTCGGTTTTTCAGCCGGTGGTCATCTATCCGCGATGGCGTCTACTCACTTCGATCAAAGAGTCTATCCCCGCACGGATGCTAGCGATGACGTGAGCTGTCGACCAGATTTCTCGATTCTCATTTACCCAGCCTACCTGAGTAAGGAAGGAAATCGACTCGAACTCGCGGATGAACTAACCATCCATGAGAACACGCCCCCGTGCATTCTGATTCAAACCCAAGACGACGGCGTCAAAGTAGAAAGCAGCATCGCCTACTACCTCGGCCTAAAGCAGGCGAAAATACCCGTTGAAATGCACCTCTATCCAAGCGGTGGGCACGGCTACGGTTTGCGATCTTCCGAGCACCTCGTTTCTTCATGGCCAAATCGCTGCGAGGAATGGTTGAGACAAGGCAAGCTTCTCATCAAGCGCAACTGATTATTTCAGTCCGGAAAAAATTCTCGGACTCATTGCCAATAAATCGCTAAGTGAACAGTGAATCGGATTGACAATCCCCAGCGACTCCTGGTTTAATTCGTTGTTCCCAATCTCAAGCCGGACACTGCCCCTCCGGTTGATTCTACGGGAGGGGTGTCGACACTGTCAGTCCTGGTCGGACTAATTCCATTTCCCGCTTTTACTTTTAACACATCACAAACGAACTCTAGTGCATTCTGTGGAGACAACGATTTTCGGAGAGACGCCAACCGGTGAAGTTGCAAACCTTTTCACCTTAAGAAACACGAACGGACTCATTGTCAAAGTCACGAACTATGGAGCTGCAATCATACAGGTTCATGTTCCGGACAGAGATGGGAAGCTCGATGACATCACGCTTGGCTTCGATGATTTACCTGGATACCTAAACAACGATCCCTTTTTCGGGGTCGTCGCTGGCCGTTATGCTAACCGAATTGCCAAAGGCCAATTCAAACTGAACGGAAAAGACTATCGTCTGGCGATAAATAACGGCCCCAACCATCTTCATGGCGGAACAACAGGTTTCAACAAACGATTTTGGTCCGCTGTCGCACTGAATGAGGAAGGCAAGGAAGGCGTTCGCCTGACCTATGAAAGCCCCGATCGCGAGGAAGGCTATCCTGGAAAAGTGACCACCCAGATCGACTACACACTCAATGAATCAAACGAACTCCGAATTGAGTATCAAGCCGTATCAGACACCCCAACACCGATCAACCTAACCAATCACGCTTACTGGAATCTTGGCGGGGAGGGAAGCGGGCATATTGGCGACCACGAACTGACCTTGAATGCGGACCTCTACACCCCTGTGGACGAGACACTCATCCCAACCGGGGAGATTCGCTGTGTTAACGAAACGCCGCTTGATTTTAGAAATCCAACCAAGATTGGAGATCGCATCGCTAACGTAGGCCACGAGCCGAATGGTTATGATCACAATTTCGTCCTGAATAAGTCGGAAATCGGCGCGATTGAACTGGCAGCAACCGTTCGCCACGAGGCGTCAGGGAGACGAATGGAAGTCTGGACAAGCGAGCCAGGCATTCAGCTCTATACGGCGAATTTTCTGGACGGTAGCCACAGAGGCAAATCTGGCACCCCATACGAACAACAGCACGGCTTTTGCCTTGAATGCCAACACTTTCCCGATTCGCCAAATCACCCCCATTTTCCTTCGACCACCCTCAGGCCCGAAACGGTCTATCGGCAGACGACGATCCATCGCTTCTCAAACGACGGCTAGGCTTTAGCAGATCAGCGATCAACGCAGTTTTTTCGCCCCAGACGAAGCGCCAAAAAACGACACGTTCTCACAACCAAAACAATGGCCCCTGAGGAACGAGTCCAGCAGGGGCCATTTGAAGAATACTAGATCGGATCAGCCAGAAACCGCTTCACCTGTGGCCGCTTTCTGAACAAATGAGAGATGGTCTCCATCAGCAGTAACCTCAATAGGTAAGTTCCCTGAGAAATGTCCCCGTAGAATCTCTTCTGCGAGAGGATCCTCCAAATAGCGCTCGACCGCTCGCCGCATTGGGCGGGCGCCGTAACTCGGATCATACCCCTTTTCAACCAGAAAGTCCTTAGCACTCTCATCCAAGATCAACTCAAGATCACGCTTACGTAAACGTTCCAACACTTTCTCAACTTCTAGAGAAAGAATTTCAATCAAGTTCGTTTTCGTCAGCGACCGGAATACAATCACATCATCCAAACGATTCAGAAACTCCGGCTTGAACACTCGTTTAGCTTCATCAAGAATTCGCTCCCGCATCGCGCTATAATCCGCTTCACCATCCCCCTGGACGAAGCCGATCACACCACCATTCTCGATCAGTCCAGCTCCGACGTTGGAAGTCATCAAGATAATGGTGTTTCTAAAATCAACCGAACGTCCGACATTATCCGTCAGCTTTCCTTCCTCTAGAATTTGAAGGAGCATATTCATCACGTCTGGATGCGCCTTTTCAATCTCATCAAAAAGAACCACAGAATATGGCTGCCGCCGAACCTTCTCTGTCAACTGTCCGCCCTCCTCATATCCAACGTATCCAGGAGGAGATCCAACCAAGCGTGACACCGTAAATTTCTCCATGTATTCGCTCATATCGAGCTGAATGAGACACTTCTCATCTCCAAACATGTTCTCGGCAATGGTCTTAGCTAGCAACGTCTTCCCGACGCCTGTTGGCCCCAGAAGAGCAAAGGTTCCGATGGGTCGCCGCGGATCTTTCAGGTCAGCGCGCGATCGCCGCAAGGCCTTCGACATTGCTGACACCGCTTCTTTCTGCCCGACGACAGTCGTCGAAAGCTCGTCCTCCATAGCAAGAAGTCGCTGTGCTTCTCCTTGCTCCATTCGCTTCAACGGGATTCCAGTCCATTTCGCCACGATATTGAGAATATCTTCGTCATCGACAAGCACCCGTTCCTCCTCACGGGTCGCCTTCCAAGCCCCAAGAATCGTCTCTAGCTTCTCTTTGGCCTGCTTCTCATCATCCCGCATGGAGGCAGCACGCTCAAAATCTTGCTCTTTGATCGCTTTTTCCTTCTCGGCCTTGATTTCCTCAATCTCAACCTCAAGGCTCTTCACGTCTGGCGGCCTAGTCATCGACTTAATCCTCGCACGGGCTCCGGCCTCGTCCATCACATCGATAGCTTTATCAGGGAGATATCGGCCGGTTATGTAGCGATCAGACAATTTAACAGCCGCCTCGATAGCAGAATCGGTTAAATCAATCTTGTGATGGTCTTCGTATTTGGAACTAACGCCCTTAAGAATCAAGATCGCATCATCGATCGATGGCGCCTCTACCTTGACTGACTGGAATCGCCGCTCAAGGGCTGCGTCCTTCTCGATATACTTGCGGTATTCATTCAAGGTTGTCGCTCCAACACATTGCATCTCCCCGCGGCTTAAGGCGGGCTTGATAATGTTTGAAGCATCCATGGTCCCTTCAGCAGAGCCGGCGCCAACAATGGTGTGAAGCTCATCGATGAAGAGAATGATGTTCTTCGTACGCTTGATCTCATCCATCACCGCCTTAATTCGCTCTTCGAATTGTCCCCGGTACTTCGTTCCCGCAACCATCAGCGCAAGATCCAAAGTCACGACACGCTTGTCCCGGAGAATTTCAGGGACATTCCCTCGGGAGACTTCTTGTGCCAGCCCCTCAACAATGGCCGTCTTGCCGACGCCAGCTTCCCCAAGGAGCACAGGATTATTTTTCGTGCGGCGACAAAGAATCTGAATAACCCGCTCGATTTCCTCCGTTCGGCCAATTACGGGATCCATTTCCCCTTTGGCAGCAATCTCGGTTAGATCCCGTCCAAAGGCCCTCAAAGCCGGAGTCTTGACATCTCCCTTTTTGTCTCCGGTTTTCTCAGCCATCTCGGCACCGGCAAATTCCTCGCCGCCTTGAAAATTAGGGTCAAGTTCCCGCAGAACTTCTTGCCGAGTCTGCTCGATATCAATATCCAAAGTCTTAAGAACCTTGGCAGCCACACCGTCCCCTTCTCGTAGAAGCCCCAACAAAATATGCTCGGTCCCAACGTAAGTATGAGCTAGTTGTTTGGCTTCTTTGGCTGCAAGATTTAGCACCTTTTTTACCCGAGGCGTGTAGGGAATCGTTCCAACGACCTTCTGGTCTGGCCCGCTCGGGACGTGCTTCTCCACCTCTAATCGCACCGTATCAAGCTCGAGCCCCATCTTCTGGAGCACATTGACCGCGACTCCCTGCCCCAGCTTTATCAGCCCCAAGAGCAAGTGCTCGGTACCGACATAGGTGTGGTTGAATCGATCCGCCTCTTTCCGTGCCAAAGCAAGCACCTGCTGCGCACGCGGCGTAAAATTGTTGAAAGCGTCTTCGCTCATATTAGAACCTATCCGCCAATAGAACTACATTCCCCACTGGAACTCCTATCGGGCTTTTATGGCCGTATCTTAAGGGCTCGGTGAGCCACAATTTTCAGGAACGGCCCTTGAAACGATCCAAAAACAATCCGTCCTCGAAATCGTTGCGGGACCTCTCCTGCAGGACCTTTCCGAAATCCTATTGATTAACTACAACGACCGGAAGCAAAAATCCAGCCGCAATCGCCGGGAAAAACGAGATTCATTGTCAACGGGCAGTCTCATAAACAAAATCAAGATTCCAGCTAGCACAAAGATAGGATCTCGTTTTATAACCACGGCGATGTCACCGTTAGTACAACCAGAGATCATTTTCACTCATGAAAGCGATCTCGACGGCTTCGTCTCAGGCTGTCTTTTGCAAAGACTCGCAAAAATTCTCTATCGTGCCGATGTCCCAGTCGAGCCACTTTCCTCCAGCCCCTGGAGCAATTTGAAACGGTTTCCGAAGAATGCGTGGGTTTGTGATCTCTCGTTCGACCCCAAGGTCGATCGGGAGGGCTGGACGATCGTTGATCACCATATGACAGATCATCAGGCAACGTCGGCCAAGGTCATTCACGACCTAAACCAATCAGCAGCAAAGCTTTGCTACAATTTACTCAAAGAAAACAATGCCGGGAACGAATCCCTTGATCGCCTTGTCGAATTGACAAACATCGCCGACCTCTACCTCTGCGAGCATCCTGACTTCGATCTCGCTTCCGACTACGCCCGCTTGGTAAAAACCTATCATTTCCGCCCGCTTTACCGGCTCATCGGTCAAGATATCGAGTCGCTGGTCGATCATCCCTTGCTCGAGCTCATGAAATTAAAACGTCAAGTTGAGGACCCAATCGGGCTCAATTGGAGCAAGGACCAAGTCAAAGAAATCACTCCTGAGGTTGGCTACGTTGCCACGGCAATCGGCGACACCAACTACATCGTCCACCAACTACTGGAACTACCCAACCAGTCCTACAAGGCCCTAATCACCTTCTTCAAGAAGCCGAGTGGGCCGGTCACCGCCAGTATCAGAAGCCAGAACGGTGAAGCTCTAGAAATAGCCAAGCGCTTACAAGGAGGCGGGCATCCGAATGCATCCGGAACGACTCTCCCACGATCCGTCACCACCTTCGAAGGCGCCGTGGCCTATCTCAAGCAGGTTCTGATGCCACCCAAAGTAAACGAAACAGACCTTGGCACCGGGACGGAAGCACTTTTCGATTCGGCAGGGTTTTAGCGGCTAAGATTCGCTCTCAGACGTTTCATCGACCGCATCCTGCAGCGCCTCAGAAGGCCGCGGCACAGCGACAAGACGTTCCCGAAGCAGATCTGCCCGGAGAACATCCCGCTCCTCAGCGCTTTTCTTCCCTTCTGAACGTCGCTGAATATGAGCCGGCTCAGTCACAATAAAAAGCTCATCAACAAGCGCGCGATGTTCTGTGGGAAACAATTCCAAATCCACACCAAGTCGGAGTAAGGACAAGAGATTCTTTGTCTCTTTGGAGGAAATACTATGAGAATGCGACAAGATGCCATAGGCCCGGCCGATGTGATTCAAGAGCATCTTTGGGTTCGTCTCTAGAATCTTGCGGCGAGCGTTCTCCTCATTCTCAACAATCTGTAAAACAACCTTATTCAGCTTCTCAACAATTTCTTCTTCAGACTCACCCAGCGTCATTTGGTTAGAAACTTGAAACACATTGCCCAAAGCCTCCGTCCCTTCGCCATAGAGCCCCCTCACAGCCAGCCCTAGCTTATTCACGGAAGTGATTATTTGATTGATGTGTTCTGCCAAGACTAGCCCCGGCAAATGAAGCATCGCACTCACACGAATGCCAGTACCGAGATTTGTTGGGCAGGCCGTCAGATAACCGTATTTCGAAGAAAATGCATAGGGCACCACCAGCTCCAATTTCGAATCGAAAGCGTTGATTTTTGACCACGCTTCCTTGATCTGCAATCCGGGCAAGATTACCTGCATGCGAAGATGATCCTCTTCATTGATCATCACGCTAATCAACTCGTCCTTGCTAAGGACCACTGCACTCCCTCCTCCTCGAGCGGCGTGTTCCCGGCTGATCAGATGGCGCTCGACAAGAATCTGTTTTTCCAGCGCGGTCAACTTCCCCATTCCTTCATGGGCGCCCCCTTTCATCAGGCCGAGCTCAGACACAGCGGGTAAAAGTATCTGCAAGGCTTCGACTCGCTGCGCTTTTTTCGAATGCCCAGGGAAAGAAACGGACTCGAGGTTCCTCGCTAACCGCACTCGGCTCGTGAGTACGATTTTATCTAAAGGGCCCGCACGACGGGTGTAAGCCTCCGCCGGTTTCAGGAAATCAAGCAGTTTCATTGTCCTCCTCCGGCACGAGCGTCAGCTTCTCAATTTCGCGTTTGACCACTTTAAGCTCATCTCGCAAAACAGCCGCATCCTCAAAATCTTCTTTCTGAATCGCAGCGTCGAGCCGCTCCTGAAGTGAAAGCGCACGGTCCTGCAACTCCTTGCTGCTACGCAGCTTCTCAGGCACTTTCCCCGTATGGCGAACCCCTCGATGCATCGTCTTGAAAACCTGCTCGAGCCCTTCTTCGAAGACGTCGTAGCACCGCGAACACCCCAGTCGTCCCGTTTTCTTGAATTCAGCCTGCTTGTAGCCACAAAACTCACATTCAACCTGTTTTCCAGTTTCAGGCATTGAAACTTCAGGTTTTTGCACGGTCTCCATCCCAGTCAGGACATCGGCAAGGGAAAACCCGGTTGGATCGTCGATTCCCTTGTCTTTGGCACAAGATTCACACAGATCGACTTTCCTGATCTTACCTTCCACCATCTGTGTCAAATGCACCTTGGCTTCGTTCTTCTCGCAAACGTTGCAAAGCATAGATCAAATAATACGACTCTGTAGATTCCGCAAAGTGTTGAGGAGAGAACCGAGGTTCTCAACCTTCCTTCAAAATCGGCACCCCACTTGCCCGGGTTAAATCATGGTAGGCAGCCACGAGCTTCCGGGTCACCGTTCCCGGAACCCCTTCACCAATCACTCGCTGGTCAACCTTCACAACGGGCACCACTTCAGCTCCCGTCCCCGTGAGAAAACACTCATCCGCCACAAACACATCATAGCGTGAAATATTCTTTTCAACAACTTCCAGCCCCTCCTTACGCGCTAATTCCATCACGACGTTGCGGGTAATCCCATAGAGGGCTCCGGCAGCTAACGGCGGTGTTGCGAGAACATTTTCACTTAATATGAAGAGATTATCGCCCGTGCATTCAGCAACAAACCCCTCTGAGTTTAGCATGATAGCCTCTTCACAGCCGGCATTGCTCGCCTCAATCTTCGCTAAGACATTGTTAAGGTAGTTCAAGGACTTGATCGCTGGATTCACCGCGTTCTGAAGGTTTCTCACGGTGGGCGCGGTGACGATCGTCAACCCCACTTCATAATACTCCTTCGGGTAAAGCTGAATTCCACCAGCAATCACGATCACTGAGGGCCGTTTACAGCTTTCTGGATTGAGACCTAAACTCCCCTCACCTCGCGTCACCAACAAGCGAACATAGCCGTCTTCGATTTGATTTTCCTCACAAGTCGCACGAACCGCTTCACACAATTCATCGACCGTCATCGGAATCGTCAACAAGATAGCCTTCGCGGACTTAAACAAGCGCTCTATGTGCTCACGCAACTTGAATATTCGCCCATTATAAGCCCGAATTCCCTCAAAAACACCATCTCCGTACAGCAGACCGTGATCGAAAACGGATATCTTCGCATTCTCTCGATCAAAAAATTCTCCGTCTATGTAAATCTTCATTCCAATTACAGCGGGCTAAGCCTAAGAAAAAACTCCCCCACCAAGCAAACAATAACACTAAAACGCCTCAGAATAGGCCATAGAAAAGGGTATCAATCCCCTTCGGGACTAAGGAACGTGAGAAAGCTGCTCTCAGGCACCTCACTCTAGCTCGGGCAAATCCTTCTTCACAATCGCGAGAGCATCCGCCGGGTCATCGGGCAAGGGTTTAACGACCACGTTCTTGTAGTTCACCACGCTGCCTGGATCATGCTGCTGCAAAGCCAGATGGCCCTCCACATGGGTATTCTTCGAATCCACAAAATCAACAACGATCTTGTCATTCACTTTGATGATAATGCGATTCCCAATAGCAACCACATGCTGAGTCCACCAAGTATCGTCTTCGACAAGTTGTTCCCCGATTTTCACGAAGTTGTAGAGGCTACCCGTCCGCTGAGGGTCGGAACTAGTGTTCTCAACCTGAGTTTCATAGCCTTTAGGCCATCCCTCGCCCAATTGAGCCCGAAAATACATGCCGCTATTCCCCTTGTGATTCAATTTGATCTCCGCCTTGAATTCCATGTTCCGATAGGTGGAGGGGCTAAAAAGGTGACTTCGACTCCCCCGCCCTTCAAGCAATCCGCCATCAATGATTTTCCACGCATGAGGGTCAAAGGTCTGCCAACCGCTGAGTGTCTTCCCGTCAAACAATGAATACCATCCATTCGCATCTGGGACGATTGGCGTAGCCTTACCACTCACTGTTTGCCCGTCGAGCCCAACAGAAACGAGACCTAATCCCAAGACAACCAACAAACAGAATTGATGCTTAACGACATTCATAAGTTCGCGGATCCTAGTTCAATCCCGCCCTAAATGACAATAGATTTGCATTCCCCATTCGCAACCGAGACCAGCAAAGCGCTTCAATCCTCCGCCTTGTCACCCCCCACATGCTCGTGTTACGAATCGACCCAGAAACAGCGGTTCGCTGATTCGGACAATGATTGCCCAGTTTTCTTGAATGAAAAAACTCACTCGAGCCAAGACGATGCAACGCCAGGCCCTCACGTGGCGGCTGGAAAAGAGACGCGTCGTTATCGTGCCCACGATGGGTTTTCTCCATGCCGGGCATGCAGCCCTCATCAAGCGAGCTCGACGGATCGCCGGTAAGAACGGACGGGTCGTTGTCAGTATCTTCGTCAATCCCACGCAATTCGCTCCTAACGAGGACCTCGAACGTTACCCGCGTTCCGAAAACGCTGACTTTCAATTATGTCGCTCACTCGGAGTCGATGCCGTGTTTCTTCCACCCGCTCAGGATATTTACCCAAAGGAATGTGAAGCCCCCTTTAGCACCTTCGTAACAGAAGAGTCCTTGAGCACTTCTATGGAAGGCCGTTCTCGGCCCATTCATTTTCGCGGAGTAGCCACGATCGTCGTCATTCTCTTCAACCTTACTCAAGCTAGTCATGCCGTCTTTGGTGAAAAGGATTTCCAGCAAGCGGCCATCATTATCAAAATGGCCAAGGATCTTAAGTTTCCGACCAGAATCATCGTCGCCCCCACAGTGCGGGAAGCCGACGGACTCGCTAAGAGTTCACGAAACGCCTATCTTTCCTTAGCACAACGAGAAAACGCCACAATCCTTTGGCGATGCATTGAGGCCACACGGACTAGTGTCAACGAGGCGGAGACGGGCGTCTCTGCCAAACGAATGCGACAGAAACTCGAGAGGCTCATTGACAAGACCCCCGAAGCAAATCTCGACTACATCGAGTTTTTCAATCCCAAAACCCTTGCCCCCGTTTCCAAAATACAGCACTCGGATCGAATCGCCCTGGCCATTCGATTCGGAAAGACCCGACTGATCGATAACGGCCTGATCTAAGCTAGGATCCCTCCCATCCTCAAGAACACCCAACTCAACATGGCGACTCGAGACTACGACTACATTGTACTGGGAAGCGGCATTGCCGGCCTCTACTTTTCGCTCAAGGTGGCCGACCTAGGCAAGGTCGCCATCATCACCAAGAAACACCGCGCTGAATCGAATACCAATTACGCCCAGGGCGGAATCGCGGCAGTCACGAGCAAAGAGGATTCCGTTGAAAAACACATCGAAGACACCTGCATTGCTGGAGCCGGCCTCTGCCATCGAGATGTGGTCAAAAAAATCCTCACGGAAGGTCCCGCGCGGATTCAAGACCTCGTAGAACTCGGAATGGAATTCAGCGAACGCGAAATTAGTGAGACCGGAGAGCGCGAATGGGATCTCGGAAAGGAAGGAGGTCATTCAAAGCGACGAATCCTCCATGCTAAAGATGTCACTGGACGGGAAATTGAACGCGCCCTACTCCACGCCATCGCCAATCATCCCAATATTGATATCTTTGAAAACCATTTCGCCATAGATCTCATCACTTCTCACCGGCTCGGCATTGACGAGCCAAACCGCTGTCATGGCATCTACGTTCTGGATCGGTCAAACCGACAAGTGGAAGTCTTTCGCTCCAATGCCATCACCATTGGCACCGGAGGATGCGGCAAAGTCTATCTCTACACAACGAACCCAGACATCGCGACCGGAGACGGCGTCGCCATGGCCTATCGAGCTGGGGTTCCGATCCTCAACATGGAGTTTGTTCAATTCCACCCCACCTGTCTCTACCACCCAAAAGCCAAGACCTTTCTGATCTCAGAAGCCGTCCGCGGCGAAGGAGGCATCATCAAAAGCCAAGACGGACGTCCCTTCATGGACGAATGCCACCCTCTCAAATCCCTGGCCCCCAGAGATATCGTCGCCCGAGCCATCGACCGAGAAATGAAACGCGAGGGCACCGACTACGTCCACCTGGATATCACTCACAAACCAGCGCCATTCATTATGGATCGCTTTCCGAACATCTACCAAACCTGCCTCCAATACGGGATCGACATCACTAAACAGCCGATCCCCGTCGTTCCAGCTGCCCACTATCAATGTGGGGGCATTAAGACCACCCCGAGCGGAGAAACAGGGCTTCGAGGGCTCTACGCCATTGGAGAAGTTGCCTGCACAGGATTGCATGGAGCCAATCGCCTCGCCAGCAACTCGCTCCTCGAAGCCCTCGTCGTGGCCTACCATGCCGCGGAACAACTGAAATCAGTCCCCCTTGAAGCACCCAGTAGAGAACTCCCCCCATGGGAAGATGGCGATGTGACCGACCCCGATGAACTTGTCGTTGTCTCGCACAACTGGGATGAAATCCGCCGCCTTATGTGGGACTACGTCGGGATCGTCAGAACCAAGAAGCGCCTTGAGCGAGCACAAAAACGGATCGTCAATCTTCAAACCGAGATCCAAGACTACTACCTCAACTTTCAGGTCACGACCGATCTCCTAGAATTGCGCAACCTCGTCACCGTCGCCGATCTCATCATCAAAGCAGCCAAGACCCGTGAAGAAAGCCGCGGACTGCACTTCAACATTGATTTCCCCGATCTGGATGCAGTATGGGGGAACCGCGACACTCTCCTTGAAAGAGACCGATCACCCAGCTCTCAACCCATTAATCCCTAAGAGAATTCTTTCGCAGAATCCCTTGACCGGAAGAAAAAGACCGGCATGCTCTCGTCATAGCGACCGCACGCTTAGCTCAGCGGTAGAGCATTACCTTCACACGGTAGGGGTCGCAGGTTCGAACCCTGCAGCGTGCACCATCCCTCTCCTCCGGTCATAACGACTTGCTAGCGGACTCATTCTTAGCTACTGCTATCTAAGCTAAGATCGATGGTATCGTAGATACCCCGCAGTGCTGTTGCAGTTTATGAAGTCTATCAATTCCCCGATTCGCCAGTCCACTCGAGCAACCAAACTCGCCCAACGCGGCTTCACCCTCATCGAACTGCTCGTCGTGATCGCAATTATTGGCATTCTCGCTTCGATGCTCCTCCCGGCCCTCAGCCGAGCCAAGCAGGAAGGAAAGCGAGCCGTCTGCCTCAGCAATCTTAAGCAACTCAGCCTCATGTGGATGATGTATGCTGATGACAATGACGACAGGATCGTCAATGGCATCAATTCCGTTAACGCCGAAAGGGAGAAACCCTGGGTCGGTATGGCACGAATTGAACAACCGGTGGAGCGCCAACTCGAGCTCTTAGCTGACGGCGCACTCTTTCCCTACAGTCAGACCGTCGACATCTACCGTTGTCCGGTCGCCAAACCCAAAGAGATGCGAACCTATAGCACCGTACACGCCATGAACGGTGTTCCCGTTTTTGGCGACAAACTTCGACTAAGGAAAGTGTCTCAAATCAGAAACCCAGTAGAACGGATCGTATTCATCGACGACTACATGGATAACTGGGATGCTTCCTGGACCATTAATTACCGAGAACCGAGTTGGTGGAATCCCCTCCCCTTCCGTCATGCTCGGGGCACCACCCTCGGAATGGCGGATGGCCATGCCACCACCTTTAAATGGAAGGATTCCCGGTCCATCGACTTCGCCAAACAAACGTGGGCTCAAGCCGAGTCTGGCGCAAAGAGTCAACCCGGCAATCCCGACATCCACCTCCTCACCATCGCCGCCTGGGGCGAACTTGGATACGAACCGAAATGATACCCGGCAGCTTAGGAATTGCGCCTCAGCCACCTAAGCACAACGGATGCCTTTTCGGCGCTCCGGTCTACCGGGACCGTTTACCTTTTCCCTCCCACAGACACCCCAGGCGTTCCGAAGATCCCTCAATTGCGTGGTTCCGCACCCAATCGACTCGAACATTCTGCCCCGGCAACCAAGTCACTCAGCAACCGCTTCTGAGGCCAGAGAATGGGACTCGACCCATTGATTAATCATCGATTGACCAATTTGCTCGGCAATATATCGGTGATCCTCTGCATTGGGATGGCCATCATTTGCAAATGCCTTCAATCGGTAGGCCGAAAGATCTAGCGGAGCGTGGTCTAGTTGATATAGGGCAGCAGCCACAGCCGGAGGCCATCTTTCTCCTGGCAACAGAATCACGAAAAAGGCAACCCCGCGTTCCCGACAGAGCCGTTGCATTTCTTCAATCATCAAAATGGTCAAGTCTCGCTCCTTCGCAGACGTGACCTCACTCATTGCTTGGCCGGCTTCGGCACCTACGACGCCGTGATAGGACAGGTGACCAGACTCGATCTCAAAATGAGGATGGAGGCGACCAAAAAACGAAATGGTCGCTAACCATTCTTCACTAATATAGTTCCTAATGATGTGACCGTTAAGAAACGGGTAGACAATCACATCGGGTGTCGCGTTCCTTTCAAGCTCCTGTTTGAGAATCAAATAGGCGTGGGCTGTCCCATATCCTGCCACTGCCCGATTCTTCACTGTCCAGTCCGGCCAATAGTCACGGGCAAGAAGTGCAGGAAATCCTTCAGAATCCTCCACGCCATGCCCAAACGTATATGAACCACCAAGAAAGACGATACGCCCCTGAGAGCTGCTAGGCTCTAGAATAACTCGGCTCCCATTGCGATCGAGCGTATATTTCACTGAGAAATCTAGATCGACGTGAGTTCCCACAGTGTTCGGCTTATGTCGATACCCCAACACAAGGTCATCCTCAAATATCCCAATGGGCAAGAAACGGCGAATCCCACCCTGTAGTAGTTTCGTGGAATACAATTGAAGTGCCGAAACATGTTTGGTGGTGCGGTGAAAATGGAACACGGTCGTAATCGCCTCGCAAATAAACAAGACGCCAACGATCAGTATAAGACTAAAGAAAATCGAACGCCGCCGAACACTCATAAAACCCAACCCAATCTCCGCATCAATTCACTCAGTTTCCGCTTCGCAGACTTCAAGCGCCTCTCGAACCAGCCCAAAAAATAGGGCACCAGGGCTCCTCTTCTAACTGGGGTGTCTTCCGCCAAGAAAATTTTCAACTCCGAGAATTCACGACGAACGTCATTGATCACATCAAGGTTCCGGCGCCAAAAACCCCCGAAACACCACGCCTCCCGTGCCGATCAATTGCCTAAAACATGTCCATGGTAGAAATTCAGTTTCGATTGATCCAGCCCAAATAGGTGGAGAAAGATCGGAAGAACATCTCGCAAGTGACTAGGCTTTTCAACGGCCCTATAACCTTCCTCATCAGTCGCGTCGATCACTTGCCCCTTTTGCCCCACTGGAACAACATGGAACGAATGATGAAAAGCCGAGCGCTGAATCGCAATGTTAGCGATGGCAGCCTTATTGATTCAGCACGGTTGAAATAGTCGAACGATTGAAGAGCCGCGTAACAACTTCGTTCATCAGGAATCGAACGCGCCCTCTCCTTGTAACTACGATTGCTGGCTCGAAAATCGTAGGGAGCCTTGTTGGCGGTGTTTCTGGCAAACGATCCGATCGGGAAGCCCTGGGGCCCCAAAGAAACTGCATTCAGTTCTAACCGAGCAACCCGGATAGCCGAAGCAATCGCAGATCAAAATAACCGTCTTGCTCAATCTATGGCCGGCAACGTTCTTATCGCTCACTCCTCAAGGAGAAACGACTCCGAGCGCTATGACCGGCCTATGCGTTCTCAGGATGCCTCGTCCAGTTCGACACTCCTGTAATCGGATTAATAAGCGGCTTTTTCAGCATGCGGCGCGTTAGATAAAGAATCTCAATTGCAGCAGGCACTGAGAGCACCGTTCCCAAGAAAAACCACAGCCATGGATTTCGTCCGGTTGTCATCGCCCAGTAGGCACAAAAAACGCCGAAGAGCAGGAGAGAAATCATCATCTGTCGACGATTCCGATGCTCGAGATTCGCGTTCCTTCGTTCTAACGCATCCAAGTCAGAGCGAAGCTCTGCCATTGTTTGAATCAATTGCCGCGTCTCACTTTCATAGGACTGAGCTCCAGCCCAAAACGGCATCGCCAGCAAACAGAACAATAAGAACACTTTCATAAATAGCCCTCACCTCAGCATCACGGAAGTTCGAATAACCAGTTCCAACCGCCGCAACGCATGCATCAATGATCAAATTCTAGATCTCTCCCACCCGCCTCGTCGAGTCTCCAAACCGTTCCATTCCTTCAGCCCCCATGCGGTCAGCGAGGCTGAGAAAGAGATTCGTCATAGGCTGAGACGAGAATCGGACGTATCGCCCCGGAGTTAACGTTCCGCCACCACCTCCTGCCAAAATCACGGGCAAGTTATCATGATTATGTCGGTTCCCATTCGCAATCGCGCCACCATAGAACAGCATCGAGTTGTCCAAGACAGAGGATCCGTCAAGGTCCTTCATCGATTTCAGCTTTCCAATAAAACGGGCAAACCGTTCCGCATAATACTGATCGATGCGGGCGACTTTTTCCCACTGCTCTGGATGGCTCCCCGCATCATGAGTCAGCCAGTGGTGCCCCTCAGGAACACCAATCTGAGGAAAGGCATAGTTCGTTCCATCGCCCGCTAGGAGCAAGGTGCCGACACGGGTTGAATCGGTTTGAAAAGCAAGCGCGAGTATCTCGAACATCAAATCGATATGCTCACCGAAATCAGCGGGCGTCCCCCCAGGCACTGGCATCCCAACCTTTGGAAGTTTCCCAAATCTTTCAGAGCGGACAATGCGCTGCTCCAATTCACGAACCCCGGTCAGGTACTCATCGAGTTTCTGAGCATCTTGATAGCCAAGCTCACGTTTCAACGAGAGCGCATCATTCATCACAAAATCCAACACCGACCGCTGTTCCTGTTGTCGTTGCTGATACGACGCCTTCCGCTCGCCGACACTTCCACCGCCAAACAGACGCTCAAAGAGCAACCGTGGGTTGGACTCCGGTGTCATCGGGGTCGTTTCCGAGCGCCACGAAATATTATAGAGATAGGCACAGGAATACCCAGAGTCACATTGCCCTGCTTTCCGAACCTTGTCGCAGGTTAACTCCAAGGAAGCAAACCGCGTCTGAGCACCGATTCGGCGCGCGATCATCTGATCGATCGAGACTCCCAGGTGAATATCCGCCCCTGCCGTCTTCCGCGCACGCACACCGGTCAGGAGCGTCGCATTGGCGCGAGCATGATCCCCACCCCCATCGGGTCCAGGAGTCGCATTCTCATGATTCAATCCACCGATCACCTGAATCGAATCTTTAAAGGGTTCCAGCGGTTTCATGGTCTGGTTCAACTCAAAGTCTCGCTCATCGCCTTTAGGCCACCAATGGTCCTGCTGCACACCATTGGGTATCGAACAGAAGGCAATGCGTTTGGGCGGTTTCGACGTTGCAGCGGCCGCCCGGGCACTCGAGCTCAGTGTTGATTCGAAGGCAGGCAACGCCACTCCAACCCCGAGACCACGGAGAAAGCGACGTCGACTAAACAGACTTGGAAGCGTTGAGAGGGAAGCGGAGGATTTTGAAGGGTGCGTTTTCATTCTTCGGCTATTTGGAGCTCACTGCGATTTTGGCTGCCGTATTCCTGATCTTGACTTCAGCGTTTTGAGATTCTGTTCTTCGACGTTGCTGGAAAGGAACAGAGTCGACCAGCGCCTCAATCAACTCCCGAAAGCGACCATCCGCCTCTTCGAGTCGATCCACAATCACATCCACACTGTATTCATCATAATACTCCAGACCTCGACCAAGCGCATAGGTAAGGAGTTTTTCGGTCAAGCAACGAAAGAATAGCCGACGATAGCTATCGACCAAAATGCCCTTCAACTCCAGAACCCCCTGAAACGTTTCGCCGGTGATCAATTTGCCAGCGGGATCTATCAACTGCCCAGCCTCGCGGTCTCGCCAGGTTCCAAGCGCTGTAAAGTTCTCGAAAGCGAGACCCAAGGGATCAATCCGCGAATGACAAGAACTGCACAGCGCATCTTCCCGATGCCGCGATAGCAGTTCTCTCAATGTAGGCTCGTGATCCGAAATCTCTTCGGCTACAGCCTCAAGCTGCGGCGTGTTTGGAGGAGGTGGTGGCGTGGGAGAGCCGAGGATATTCTCCAAGATAAACAAGCCTCGTTTCACAGGAGAGGTCCGAGTCGGATTCGACGTCACCAGAAGCATGTTTCCCTGCGTTAGAACCCCTCCCAGCGGACTTCCCGCAGGCAGTGACACCCGCCGCATCGCATCCCCCTCGACGCCGTCGACCCCATAATGCTCCGCCAGCCGCTGATTGAGGAAGGTGTAGTCGCTACTGAGAAATTCTGTCACTGACCGGTCCTCGCGGAGGATGTAACCAAATAAATGCTCCGTCTCCTGGCGCATCGAAGCACGGAGGGAGCGATTAAATCGCCGCCCCAATTCACGGAGCTCCCGAGACCGGCTTCGAGCCGCCGTTAGTTCTGCAGAATCAGCATCTGCATTCGCTCGCCGAAACAGGCGAGCTCCGAACTCCTGACGAAGGGCGTCTAGTTCGGATTGAAATCCGAGCGCTGCCAGGGGCTCAATCGCCACATGATCAATAT
>OJGU01000643.1_pt1 | contig 18297 bp, 22 predicted proteins | sample 1594741 | NCBI WGS metagenome assembly OJGU01 (sample SAMN05416841, study PRJEB24817) | seawater metagenome | isolation source: Sea water | place: Canada:Atlantic | collected 2013-07
GTAGCTATTTCAATTCCTGGCTGTTCCCTCTCATTTCTCTTGTTAGGCTCGCCAAAAAATTCACTCCAAAAAAATCACCGAGAGATTCATCGCCTCAGTCAGATTTCGAGATGAATATTCATCCCTGGCTCAACTCAATGCTAACAAGACTCTTGTCGAGCGAAGCGTTTGCCTTTGCCGTAGGCTTGAAGCTTCCCTTTGGTGTTTCTGAATTCTACATCGGCACACCGAAGTAGCCATTCGCCGATAGGGGACGGCAATGGTGGTTGCTCTGTCAGTTGGACGGGCGATTGGTTGATTGCACTTGGCGTCACTAGGAACGGGGACCGTAGATTGGAAGAGCGTTCCCTCGCTCATAGGCGCCGAGGTCCGGTGCGTCTCCACGAAAGTGGTCGGTAATCGTGGGAAGTTCGCATCCGGCGTCGACAGCCGCCGATCCGGCCCGAAGTCTAAAATCGAGTTCTTCTAGCCGGTAGACACGCGATCGATCGTTCGGATCCAATGGCTTCACGCCTTCGAAAACGTCGTAGTCGAGCATGATGCCGTGCTTCTCCTGGCCAGTGCCTACGGTGAACGCTTCTAGTGATTGATACCACTGCGTGCCATTCCCTGGCCCATCTTTGGTATTTCGCGTAGTCATTGTGTAATCTTGGAGTCGATCCATTGGTTGGGTCCATTTGAATAAAGGCCTCGCTTCAGGCTTTACTCGATACCCATTGAAATCGAAAGACGTGTAGGACGTGTAACTCATGGATGAGAGCGTTGGTTGATCTGGGAGATGTCCCATGAATAGATTGTTCCTGAACTCGGCGTTGGAATACTGACGTGGCCTGGTTTCGGTGCAAAAGGTGTTGTTGTAGACAACCATCCCACTTGGGCGGGCCGAGAATTTCAGTGAGTCTCCAGAAGTATGGACAATGTTTCGGATGTAATAGGCCGGACCACCGAAAACCGGCTGACCGCTCAAGGCTGAATGGTAGACGTTGATACAGCGATTGTTGTAAATGCGGATATTGTGAGCCCCGCCATCCGCTTCGATAAAGTTATCTGCCATGAGAAAGATGTCATTGTTATACATATCGATCGACGCGCAATGTTCCCCGGGGCCGCCTTCGGGGCGGCCGTGGGTGTCAATGGTGATCGCGTCATGGTAGTAGGCGATGTAGTTGTGGCAGACAACGTGACCCTGGCCGTAGACCTTCACAGCATTGTAGGACGTAATCGGCGCTGGATCCTCTACTCTCGCCCAGCCATGTACGCGATCTCGGTCGTGCATCCCGATCATCACATTGTCTGCGATGTAGAAGTCGTTTGACTGCGCCCAGTGAGTCATGACGCATTGGCCGACGCGATCGAATTTGCAGTCCACAACGGAAAGTCCGGAACTCCCTAGAACGCGCTTCAATCCGGCATAGAAAGCGATTTCAGTATTTACGACGGTAATGCCTTCAAAATAGTGATGATCCGCTGCCATCACATCAAACAAGCGATAGTTTCCTTCACCATCAAAGATTACTTCACCATCTCCCGCCGCTTTGATGGCGATCGGGCGCTCAGCCGTACCATCTTGGGTGAGCACATAGGTGCCATGAAAATCGAGTCCTAACGGATTCGCATACTTGTACCGTTCGCCTTTGTAGAGGCCCCCATGAATGAGGATTGTGTCCCCTGGCTTAACGCGGGGTTCGGAATACAGCCACCAATCTCCGCTGCCGTTATAGCCATAGTAGGCTTCATTTAGTCCAGTGAATGCAAGCTCCTCCCGTGGGCCTTCATAACCAAGTGGGTAGACGTGGTAGACTTTGCCGTGCTCATAAGGTTGGGGAACTGATCGAGTCGTTACTTTTTCAGTGTGCTTGGCAACTCCGATCAAGCCGTCAGGATCAGACATGGTAAATTCACATTCATAGGTAGTGCCTGCCTTGAGCCCGAAGATGCTTCCCGCGAACATATTCGGAGTCTCATAAACATCGCGTTGTTCATGTCCCCATATCTTCTCTCGCTGGATGCGTAACATTGGCAAGCCCTTTCGCCAGATCGAAGTGCCTATCTCGCGGAACCGAACAGCTACTTTGGCGTTGTGATTGTCATCGCCCGAGACATACCATTCGAAACCCGCGTTATTGAGCGTGGGGCGTTCGATGTAGAACTCCTGAGGAACCACGGTATCGTCCGGGAGCGCGTAATACTTCCCGTCTCCCACAACCGGTGGCCGAATCTTCTTAGATTGGGCTTGAGCGACGTGAGCTTCGAGTAGGAGTGCCGCCATCATGAGACAGAGGGGAGCGATCCGAACGGTCAGGCTATTTGTCATTGCATTAAATTTGATGAGGTGATTCTGAGTGGCTTCGATGGAGCGAGCATGCTCGAGAGTAGGCTTGCGTCTCCCAGTTTTCGTCACATTCGGTTAAGATTCGAAAACTTGGGTAACCCGATATCGAAGTTCTTTCTCAGTCGCCTCGATGACTTCTATCTTCGCACCTTTGTGCTCAACGATATTCGTATCCGCCAGGTCATACTCGATGAAAACGGCGTCGGAAGGCCGGGTAATATTCTTCCACAATTCTCGGTAGCTCAATCTGATTTTAGTACCCGACATGCCGCCGTAGACCAAGAATCTTTGAGTCTTAGTCCTCGTTAAGGCAGGACGGATGGTTCGGGTGATTCCTTTCGCTTTCGCATTCACCGCCTGATAGAAATTGGTAATTATCCCGATCGTTTTTCCATCGTTGGAATAGTGAAAGGAACCCTGCACCGTAATGGCATCCGGAGCCTTCTTCACGCGGCCTGCGCGTGGCCCATCCGCAGGCGAATAAAACTCCCAGCCCACGCTCTCTGAGGTTCGAACGTAGTAGCCGGGGGTTAATGTATAGGCCTTATCTTTGCCGAACTGGATCTCTTCTGACAAATGTATGGCTGCCCGTTGCTCAAGCTTGCCTTGGTGTAAAATTGTCTCTCCAACTCCGGCGATCGATTCGGTATTCAGCAGTGGGGAAACCCATTCGTCCGCTATCACGTGATTGCTGAGATTCGATAAGAGAACACAAAGGGCCGCGCGTAGGCACAAATTGTAAGAGAAAGATCGCATGGTCAGTAGGATCTTATAGCTGGATTCCCAGGAAGTTCAATCGCTGTCATGGAGATAGTCGAATTCGGTTTCGATTTCTTCCTGTTCGTCTCGAATTGTCATTCAGTCGGCCGTGGGCGTTTGGAAAAGCCCGTTGTAGTGTGAATCCTAGGAGCCGCTTTCAATGCGGGGAGTCCTTGGAACGACTTGTAGGCTATTGGTTTAAGTTGTATTCGGGCCGGTTCGGATAGGAAATGATCGAGTATTTCGAAGATAGAGAAGATTCCTAAGAGTGTGTAAACCTTCGAAAACTATGGGAAACGAATGACAAGAGATTTCGGCACCCGCAACCGAATTGTGCAGCGATCTTGATGCGTAGATAGGCTGCCGCACGAATGCCAGATCGGTAGGCTTGTTCGGGACAGGTGCTACAGTTCACGAACGGACACGGTTGCTTGCTCAAAAATGGGGAGGTAATTTTCTAAAGAAATCTCTGCTCATCGAACGATGAGATTACTGATCTCGAATGCTTACAAGCGCCTTTTGGGTCCACATGCGGACCGATTCGTATCGAGTTGTCTCGAGAATCTGCTCCAGATGCGGTTCGGCAGAAGCGGCAACCGGTCCCAAGACTTCGAGAGCTTCGATGGCGTAGGCTTGAAGTTCATCGGCTCTATCCTGCTTGGCTCTCACAATGAATGAGTCGAGCGTCGCGGTATTAATCGGCTGAATCAACTGAAGTGCCATAGCGGCAAAATCACTGGAGTCACCCTCCTCCTCAGCAACAATTGAGGACAGCACGGGGATCGCAGGTGTACCCCGCGTGCGAAATCGACCTAGCGACTTGATTGCCTCTTTCTTCAAGTCCTCATCATTGAGTGCTTTAATGAGCTCCTTAACAACATAGGAAGCCTGACGGCCGATCTGGCCCAACACAGCGGCACATTCACCACGCAAGCCTCTGGCAGGATTGTGAATCAAAGAACTTGATCGAGATCGCCCTCCCAGCTGCGAATTCGATTGGCGTCGAATCTCATACTCACGCTGCTCCACATAATTACGATCTTTCATGATCTCAATCAAATGCGGAATAGCCGTTACCGCCTTGGGACCTAACCTTCCAATTGCTGCTGCGGCTTGGTGTCGAACATCGTCGTCCTCATCATATAGCAGAACTAACAGCTCGCTTAGGGGTGGCAAAGCGCGCGGGCCGTACCCTGTCAACACGGTGAGGGCCGCAGCACGAACATATCCGCTCGGATCATTTAACCATTGAGTCACTACGGGGACGACAATAGACCGAGCTTCTGGACGCCGTTCTAGCCCCCAAACTAAGCGCTGGCGAATCAGTGGGGCATTCCCCTTCGGGAAGTACTCAATCAGCGCTCGGATTACTGGCTCCTCTAAGGGGCGGATCTCGCCCAGCGCAACGAGCGCGCCTGCCCGTTTCTTTTCGTCATCGTCACCTAACGCACTGAGCAAGAGCGGAATCGGTTCCAAGGCTGTCGGATCGATCCGTTGCAGCTTACTGGCTGCTTGAATATGTAACGCGGCGCGACTCGGGTCTCCAAGCATCCTTCTGATCGACTCCACGGCCAGTCCCGCTTCACTTCCTAGATCACCGAGAAATCCAAGAACCTGTCCGACGAAGACCTGATTCGGATCCTCGAGATAGGGAATGAGTGCTTCGACAGACTGGGCTCCTCCTCGTCGGATCATCCGGGGAATCCTCACACCCAAAGAATTCGCCCTAGCCCGCGCTCTCCAGACTTGGATCAAAGTATCGAGAACCAATTCCAAAGGAGGATCGAGCGCCTCAATCACCCCAACTGCCTGGTCGCACAACTGGGTTTTCACGTCTTGTATCGCTATCCGCTTCAACGCTGTAATGGCATCGATACTCGTGGGCGCCATTTTTTCGATGGCGTTTATGGCTGCTTCCCGAACAACTGTGGACGAATCATCCAAGGCGGCGATCACAGGTGCTAGCAGGTCACTATGATCCGGTCCCACTTCTCCCAGGGCCCGAATCGAGCTCGAACGGATAATTTCGTCGCCACTTTCTGATAATTGGAGAAGATCTGGAATTGCTTGAACTGCTGAGGGACCACAAATGGCCAGCGCCTGAACACAAGCTCGCCGTAACTCTCGACTGCGATTGGTCGTCATGGCCACCGTTTGCAGTTCGGGCACCGAGTGTTCCAGGGCCGGAGGGCCGGTCGACTTCAATGCCTCGACGGCCCTTAGTGCAAGCCCCTCGTCCGTATCGAGAATCGCCATTGTCAAGCGAGGCACAGCACCCTGAGCACCAGGACCAATCACCGCTAATGCCCGAGCCGCCATGTAGCGAACATCGGAGCGCCGATGAGTCAAAAAACTCACCAAGTCCGGGACGACCGGGGCTGCTCCATCGCCCATTATCTCCAGCACTCGCATTCCGATGGCACGTCGACGAACTGCTCGGGGGTGAAGCTCAAATCCGAAATATCGCTCTGCTGTTTTTCTTACACTCCGAAGCACCGGTGACTCATGGGCGCATACAAGACTCGCGAAACTCGACGGTGAATTCGTGAGAATACTGCCGAGAGCGAGTTTGGTATTCCGGCGCTGTACCGGAGTCCTGACACTCTCCAGCTCCACGAACCAAAAACTGAGCGGCCGGCCACCATACGTCGGCTCGCGAATCGACGTCGTGACAACCCCGATCGTCACCACCAACACGCCCACAGCCAAACTCAGGCCGCCGACTAATCTTCTTCTTTGCACACCCAAGAATTCCTAATACGACGGTTTCACCGAAAAGTCCTCAATCTCCATGATTCGCTCAATTGACACCTAATCATTAAACGTTCCAATCGATTCGTTCTTAGAATTGCCTCTCGGCAGCGCCTCGCTGACAATCCCTGGAATCCCGTCGCCAACCTGACGTAACCGATTTTCTCACGATCGATCTTGAAAAGATACGGGCCCCTTTGTCTCTGTCACGGGCATGAAATAGACGAGCCCGATCTACACTAAGCAAGGCAACAAATCACTCATGATATTTGATGCTGAATCCACCGATAGCCAAAGTCCAGAAACATCGACGCCCTCCTCAATCTACCATCCATGTATGAAAAAGGTCACCCATTAGAAGAAGCGAATGATTCCGGATGGGAGAGGGAAGAAGAAGGTCTATTCGTTGGCGTTTGTTTTAAGCCGAATCAGAAGTTCTTGATCAATGAGTGGGAAAGCGACTGAAGTCGCTTCTACGTTTCTGTCCTGATGCTAGTGAAAGTAAGGTTCTCATTTCAAGCAATCTGAGATACTCGACCAAACTGTTCAATTTTTCCACAATCTGCCATTAAAAGTCATTCGCGACCCACGACGTCTTTCTTAACTGCGATTGGATTTTTTCATCAGAAAGGTGTTTCGTCATTTTGGTTGTGGCTCAGTCACTCTAGGCCTTTGCAGGAGAATCTTCCCATTCTTGACATCTCAACTCTGGGCGGGTACGTAGCTGGGACGGGATGAGGCGAGCTTAGATCTGACTTATTCGGGTAGGGCAAAACCACGTGGTGCGAACGCTGCGTGGTTTTTAGTGATTTGGTCTTAAGCGAGATTTGTTTGGATAGAATGGTGAAATTTTGGCGACGTTTGATGGCTGGAGCTCTCTTGTTCGGGAGCGCTTTGATGGGGCATTCACAAGCATTGGATCGATATGGGTGGGCGTTTGAGCTACCGTTCTCATTTTTTCAAAACGCTGTCACGGGACCGGATGGTTCGGTGTACTTCGGCGCGGATGATGGTGATTTCCGGTTTCGGGGGGGGCTATCGCTCGTCGACCGGCATTGATATTGTCGTCATCGAAGCCACTAGCGATCCTGCTGGTGATTCGTGGACACCAGTTGCGACCTTGACTATGGCAACGGATGAAGAGACCTGGGTAGATCCAGTTTCCGAGTTCGTCCCGTTCCGGTTTTATCGGGCGCGGTTCGTGCCTTAGCGATTGTTGGGGTGGCGAATGCGTTGACGGTCCGCACCCGTGCAAGCGCGTCTGCTCGGTTTGGTGTCTCAGCCGTTTTTTCAGAGCGATGGGAAACGTTCCGTGTATCCGTAAGGGAACCAGAGTTGGATCGGGCTTGTAAGTCGTTAATGGCTTAAGGTCTTGAGGAGGGGGGCGAGATTTCGGGATGCATCAAACTTGAGAATTGATTGAGATGGCATGTTGCCTTTTCTTGTCGGCTGGATTCCTCGGCGGTAGCAGGGCCGATAATCTATGAACCTGACGAGGTGGGAGTCTTGAGGGAGACGGATTCACGGATGCTCACGCCGCAGGCATTGTTCGATTGGCAGGCCGTTGGTTCCTTGGATTAAGAGACCTCCGTGGTGGGGTGGTGAAAATTCGCGTTATCGCCCGATGTTGAGGTTATGTGATTCAACGGACGTGATAACGGCAAGGTGCAAGTATGGTTTGCCGCGGTGAGCGTTGTGCCAACGAATCATCGATTTAGAGCAAGAGAGAGCTGATATTGAGATCTGTGATCGGTTGGCAGCGGGTGCTTTTGCAGAACTAAATCGTATGGAAAAAGAAGACACAGACTATGCCGAAGCTGGTTCGCGGTGACGTAAGGCGTGTAGATCTTGGTGTGGCCGCCATGGTTTGGCCTGCCTCCTTATCACCGATTTTCCCACTGACGATGAATTGGCCTCGTTACGCTTATCTCCCATACAACAGCAGTCAGAGGAACCCTTTGGGAGGTCTCTATTCCCAAGCCCTACTAAAATTCTGGTGCTTTTCATTGCCATCGGATTCAGTCTGTTAGTATTGCTCGTCTTGAGCGAAGGTTAGGGGCCTTGATAGCTGAGGAATGGCAAGAAGTAGTGAAAGTCGTCTCGCAGCGCCTACCCTTATAGCTTGATTCGCGTCAGGGTTTAATCCTGGTTTGTGGAAATTGAAATGACATATCGATCTGAATACCCGTGAATGCAAAAGGAAAGAACTGTATGACTAAGATGATCCCCAACCTGGGGCGGGTTTATGTCTATTGCCTACTTCTCTGTGTCCTCAATCCAAGGGTAGTAGGTCAACCATCTGTCGCAGCTCCAAATCGATGGGAGAAGCATATCATCGCTTTTGAGTTGCAAGACAAGGAGAACCCGCCGCGGGAGCAATCAGTGGTGTTTGTGGGCGGTTCGAGTGTAAAGAACTGGGATCTTGACGATTACTTTTCGAGCAATCTGCTTGTTAACAGAGGCTTTGGAGGTGCTCGGACTACAGACGTTCTGTTGTATGTCGATCGCATTGTTACCAAATACGATCCGAGCGCAGTGGTTGTCTATGCTGGGGGCAACGATATTGGAGGGAGGAGAAAAGAGACGAGAACGACGGCTGAAACAGTTTGCGGGAACATTGTAGAGCTGTGTGGTCGAATACATCGGGTGCGAAAGAACACGCCGATCCTCTTCATCTCCATCAAGTCGAGCATAAAAAAATGGGATTTTTGGCCGGAGATGCAAAAGGCCAACACCTTGATCAAGAAGTACGCTGAAGAAACGCCCTTTGTTGAATACGTCGATATTGTGCCTCTGATGTTGGATGAACAGGGGCGCCCGAAAGCAGACTTGTTCGTTGAAGATGGAGGGCATCTCAATAAATCGGGCTATCGTGCTTGGTCTCAAGTATTGGGTTCGGTCTTGGAATCTGTCCTTGGTGGGCAGTGGAGAGAATAGGCTTGGTGCGCTGACCCGCAAGAGGGCAGGTGTCAACCGAGAACGGTTGGGCCGTGCATTCGAGTTGAGTAGTGGATTTTTGCTCTCCAATCTTGTCTTTGAAGTAAGTCTTTCGACGGACTGATGTTATCCAACGACACTGCACAGCAGATTGATTCCTCAGATTGTAGCGAGGGGGAAACTGATTTGGTGGGACCGCATCAGTCCTCCATTGTCAATCGAGCCCTGAGCGAGCGGTGTGGCGGAGAGGGTAGGAATCGAACCCACCTTGGCCTGCAGAACAAACCAACAACGGTTTTGAAGACCGTGGGGTCTTGAGGGTGGTTTCGTTTGGAAAATGTTCATTATAAGTGAGTTATAGATTAAATGTATTCTTTGTTATTAAATTGAGTATACAAAAAGTATACACATTCCTCATCCTTCGCTGGTGCTCGTCTTTTTGTGGTGTGCGGGTTGCTACATGGCTTTCCCGTCGAATTGGGCTGTTGCGCCCGGCTTATCTCCACGAAACTTGCTCGCTCTTCTTGCTTTGCTACTCTCTTTGTCGAAGATTAGTTGGCTCATGATTCGCAGTAATCCACCCAGGCTTAAACCCGATTATCACGAACCGGGGAGAAACGATTCGTGCGTTTGCGGGTCGGGGTTAAAATTCAAGAAGTGTTGTCTTGGTTCATACTCATCGGACGCTGCTAAGGAGTTTAGATCGGCTTATAATCGGGGTGATTACTCACTCGCTCTGATAGCCGCGAGGCGCCATTTCACGTGGTATGCTCTGTGTCACAGGGCGCACACGATTCCGCTCTTGGAGAAAGATGCGGTGCATGGACAGGAGCTTCTTCGGATAGACATTGAAGCATTGGCCGAACTCTTGGACAATCTTCGTCAATGCTATTTCCATCTTGGCATTGGTGAAGAGTTTCCAGGTGTAATCGATAACGCCCGTGAATTTGTAGATGATTCACGCTGGGTAGGAAAGATTGCATACACCGAGGGACTTTACTACCTCGTTGAAAAAGAGGACGAGGCAGCCGCTTTCAGTGCATTAGCTGGAATCGACATTGAGTCTTGTGCCGACTGGGGGGTTCTCTCTCTCTATCTCCAAGTCTGCCCTGGAGATCTGTCGCTTCCTGCCGAGTTGGACATAATTGACCGTATTCTCAAATACACTGAGAGCGAAGCGGTGAGACTGCAGTATAGAGTGCTCAAGGCTTTGAAATACTATCTGGTGTGCGAACAGGATGAAGGTGACCGAATCTTGGAGGATGCCTTAGCTCAGTTTACTTCAGTACCAACAGAAGATCGGTCGACATGTGGTCGTGTTCATTTTGCCCAAGCCCTTGAGATATATGGCAAAGAAGGCCATCGGATTGATGCGATCAAAAAGGCAAAGGTCGAGGTGAAAGCGCTCATATTTGAAGCTCAGGAAGGCAATTACGTGGAGGCGTTTCTTGCGGAGCTAATGCGGCTACTGGGCGATTGCGAAAACGGTCTAGGGAATAGCGTGGAGGCAGTTAATGCATATATGCAAAGCCTAGAGACCTTTTCGGACGAATTGACACGAGTTTTCCTAGTGCGTGCCCTATGCAATTCTGGGCAGACAGAGAGTGCGAGGAGGTATCTGAACGAGATAGTAGAAGATGCTCTAGATGATCCGGGTAGATTTGATCTCGCAATATCTTGGGCTCTGCTTGCGGCTACTTCTCTCCGAGCCGAAGACATTGGTATCGCGGTGGTAAAGCTAAAAGCGGTTCAGACAAAGTATCCGGCTTTTGTTCAAATGCGGGACCAGTGGATTATTGATCTTCTCGAGGCCACTCCGTCAACCGAGGTTGGCAAAATAAGAAAGCTCATTCGGCGACTTAACAGTTTGATCACCTTGAATCCAAGCGTCTTTGGGGTGGGGTTGAATATTAATAAGATAATAGACGAAATTGATAGTGCCGTTGATAGGAGAAAAGGCTGACAGTAGGCTCAAAAACCAGGGGAAACGGCGTTCGGAAGTAAGCGTTCATTTGCCTCTTTCAATATCCTGAAGGAGCCAACTGATTGTGTTCGAGGTCTAACTTTTTGGCCAACACCGTAGTGTTTTTTCTCGGTTCATTTTGCCAGGCGTAGGCAAAGTGAATCGTCTTCTTGGGTCACGGATTCACATTCAGCAATTGGATACCCTTCAAGATTGTTTCACGATTCTGAGGGCGGTCTAACCGACTCCAAAATAGGAGATGTGTTGAATTGCAGTTTTGTCCCAAATGATAGGCGGATAACATGGAAGAGAGGCGTGTGAGCATCGGGGGCAGGTCTCGTGATTCGAGATTTGATGCTTATTCTTTAGTGAGCCTTCTCTTTAACTTCCCGGAGTATCTTTGAGCTCTTCTGTCTTCTTAAAGCATCTACCTTTTCAAAACGTAAACGTTTCTTGAATCTCGAGACTCGACCCCAAATCCTCAAACTACGGACTATTTTATTTCTAAGCTTATTGTTTGTCTAGTCGTTTCTTGTAGTGGACGTTGATGTGCCAAGACTAGGGGACGATCTCAAGATCGAAATTGGTGAGGGATAATGTTGCCTGATGATCATTCTCGTGATGACGAATCGTTGAGCCCGGGGATTTCTCACGTCCGTCGTTGGCTGAGCGGTGAGAGCCGTCTGTCCTTTTACTCAACGGTATTTGGTGTATGGCTTATGGTGGCGATATATGCCATCGTGCATGATCAGTATCTGGTCCGCATCGCATCGCATCGGAGCATTTTACTATCTATCACTCTAATCCGTATCGAATTCAGAATGCTTCAGTGTTGGCCCTATTTATTGCTCTTCAATCATCAGTGTCACCGGGTCTGATGCCGGGGTTGGCAGCCTGGGTGGTTGGACGAGCAGGGGTTCGACCACGACTGTCCCTGGATTGCATTTTTCGGTCAATATTAGTGGTTATCTGCCTGACCGAAGTCATCGCGGCTTCGCTAGGCGCCTATAGCTACTTAACGGGCCGAGCCGTGTTTCCCGAGGATATGTATCCAGATCTATCGCGGAACTTGGTTACGACCCAAACCATTCAACTTACTTGCTACCTTGTTGCTTTCGTTGCCTCAGGTTTGATGTTATATTGCCTAAATCGCTCACGAAACTTCGATGGCTCAAGGAAAAACTGAGAATTCGGTCGAGGGGTGACACCGCGATCGCGAGCGGTCGAAGACACGGTGACAAGAAATCGGATTGGGAAGATGCACAGCGACGAGAGAAGGAGTCTGAGACGGCGTTTCCGAATTGCGCTGACGATCTTTATATTTGGGCTTGTTGTAAGCGGCGTAACGGCATTTCCGCTGCGTTGGGAGCTTGATCTGTTGGCGAGTGCTGTGGGCGTTGGAAACCCGGCGTCGGATCTCGAATCACTTGCCGGAATTCAGTATTGGATTGCCTACGTGCGGAACGGACTTCACGCGGCTTACCAGGATTACCCGTTTCTCGGTTACGGAACTGATTGGTTGGCCTTCGCACATCTAGCCATTGCGGTGTTCTTTATTGGGCCTCTAAGAGAGCCGGAAGGACATGACTGGATCCTGAAGTCCGGACTCATTACCTGTTTTGGCGTGTTTCCACTGGCGCTAATCTGCGGGCCAATTCGGGAGATTCCGTTCTATTGGCGATTGCTTGATTGTTCGTTCGGCTTGTTTGGGAGTCTTCCTCTTCTTTATTGTCTGAGTATTTCCTCTCGTTTGAACGGGGACCTTACACGTTTTGACACCCAGCCTACCGCCACTAATCAGTCCTCGCGAGGTAGGAGCTAAGACGTTTGTATGGGTGCTGGAATCGTTCTTTTTTTTTGGTTGATCCTTGTCGGTCTCTATGGCGGCGCGGTATTGATACTGTGTGCAATATGGGTATTTGCGTGGCGAAGGCAACGGAAGATTCTGAAATGGCTCGCCGGTTTGTCTGCGGCTGTGATGATTATCGCTGCCATTCTAGTAGTCGCTCTTTATGGCTACGCGTTCATTGAGTCATCCAATCCTGCCACCGTATTCCGAAACAGCTTTGGTGAGCCCCCTTCGGAGGTTGTATCAGAGATACAGAGTGACCTCTATTGGTTCGCCGATACAGGAAGTGTTTTCCTTCGATTCGAGACAACGGAAGAGGAATTTCTTCGGTTGGTCCCAGAAGGTTTGACTCGCCGCACTCTAACAGAGATTCAAAATGGTCTTCCCGGCGGATCTGGGATAGAAACACCCGAATGGTGGAAGTTTCGCTTTGAAGAAGATTGGGCCTATTTTTGGAGAAATGATTTCAACCTGAAATCTCCGGGTCGGAGAGGCTTCTTCAGTGAGACAGAATACTACGCATATAATCCGAATGATGGTTTAGCCTACTTTCGATTCCTAGGGATCGATTAGTCGAGGGTCGATCGCCCATTATTGTGAATCTCAGCGAGTCAATAGCAGTGCCTGTTCTCAATAGAACGTTGTTGGTAGTCCTTGCGTGCATAGGGATCTCGATTCTCTTCTGGAACCGGTTACCTATTGAAGGTGCGAGAACGCTGGGCCCAGATGAACTCATTCCGGATCGAATTGTGGTCTGCAGAAGTCCGAAGTTAGGAGGTGAGGAAGTTGTTGTTATCGAAGATCGTTTCGAGGCCGAGGAGCTGATGCGGAGTCTTCCAGTTAAGTATGACAGGCCCTTTTGTGGGTGCTTCAGTGTTTATGAAATCAAGTTCTACGGCCAAAACGAGCTTTTTCGCTCGATCGGCTACAGACCCGGCGATTATCTTCGGGATTCCCAGCATCCCTCGAGTCAGGCGACAGTGCCCCGTAGGTATAGTAGGATGTTCGAGAGTAGAATAGGAGATGGGAGATAGACTTAGAAGACTCGGTCAAGTTGGCTTCTTTATTGCCGCGTTCAGTAGTGTTGTTTATGTGTCAGCCTTGATGGTTCGTTTCCGTGAGCAGGCTCGCGAGACCATTCGCGAGACCCATACGCGCTTCCTGTTTGACCAGATCGGGAACTCGTCATGCATTCGCGGCGAGCGCCTCCACCTTGATGATCTGGCGTCTTGCCTGAGTCAGGATGGTCGAATCGATTGGAACAGCTGTTCCTACAGCGGAAGAAACATTCTGGATGGGTGGGGTAGAGTCGTGAATGTTCAGGCTATTGATGATCAGACTGTGCTTCTGCAATCGAAAGGAAGGGACGGAATCCTGGAAACGGAGGATGATATTGTAAATCACATCAGTCTCCGGGCAGAGGAGGCGCCTTAGATGTTTTTTAGCATTTGATGACGTTGCCACGCTATCCTTTACGGACGACGATCGAAGAAGATGGAAGCCTTGAATCTCGACCTTATTCTAGTTTAAATGCCGCCGCGTGAGAGCTAGGCGTTCACCAAAAAAATGAATGAGCTCATCATCGAACACTTTATCGAGACGTTGGATCAAATCATCGATTCACCAAGATGGAAGGATCCAGATACTCCGGGTCCGAACGGAGTCAACGAACTAGTTACACGGATCATCGACGGAGAGACATATCTGAGTTACAGAAAAACAGAGGAATTTCAACTAGTGATCGATGTGATTGAATCCTTCGAGACGTCACTAAACGATGACTGGATGCCCTATCAGATCGAAGGACTAAATCTTAAGGTTGCGTTGGGCTTCGCAGTTGGTGTTCGAGATGTTTTGAAACAGAATGAACCAATAAAATACCCGGAAGAGATCGTAGCTCTTCATGAAAAGATAAGAACCAACAATGGATAACAAGTCGGTAGTCACGGCTCCGGGGGCTGTGCCACCTCCGTCCGACACCGCCCTGTTCGCTGAAGACACCCCTGCTCACGTAAAGAATAGAGGCTGCATGATATTCAGCGCGATCGTGGCGATTCCAATCGCCTACGTGATTGTTTACATCATGTTTCCTTCGGTTCGGCCGACACCGCCCCCTAACGAGGTGTTCATCCGACTCACCAACCTCCCGGAAATGCCACGATCGGTTCACGACTTGAAGATTCATTATTTGTTCAATCCTCTACTCGGAGATGGAAGCGCGACCATCTCCTTCGGAGTTTCTGAGGAAGACGGACAGCTGTTGGCGTCTCAATTCACATTCCGGGCCGCGCCGGAAATCCCCTCGACGTATAGAGATCGCTTAGCAAAAATACCGGTCGAAATTGAAGACCCAAGATTCGCTTTCGTACCTGGTTTTTATGGCGAACGTGACGGACTGGTAAAGACGAACAGAAAGAGGACGGTATTTCTTTGGGTTGGAACATTGTAGACTCAGATCAGTGAACAAGCCAGTGGAGGCAACGCCTGACGGCGTTCCTCACTTTACCGTTCGGCAGAATTTAGTCCGAAGCATGATGGTACGAAAGCGCACGATTGACAGGATGTGTATCGGCATCGAAAAGATGTCGGATGCATAGACGCACGCTGACTACGCGTTCGTGTCAGATGTCTGGGAGCCCGATCCGAATTTTCGGAACCTCATCCATGATTGTCGGTCAGAACAGAGCACGCTTGTGAATAGCGAAGATCACCGGGGAGATCATTCTCCTTGAGCCGATCCCGGAGGACGAGAATGACAAAAGGTTTGGTCATGCCGCCCGAGTCGTCAGAATACATTGGGAGAGTTGTGAGTTTCCGGAGAGGACGATGTTCGCGTGTGGGTGAAAATGCATGATGGGATGCCTAGCCATTCGCTTAAGGTATCTCGTGCAGCAAAGTAAGTAGATGAGAACAGACATTCAGAGTGAGCTCAAGAGGCTTGCCGATAGTTGGTGCGAGCGCTGTGCTTTAGGCGTCCTGCATCTGTTTCTTCCCGGCTACTTTGCATTAAACGGGCTAACCGACGGCTGGGCTGCACTCGAAACTGCGTTGAAGGATGTTCTCGCCTTTGCGAAGGACGAGATCACCGAAGAAGAGCGGAACGAGCTGGAGCGAATCATGATTGTTGTCCAGTCCGCTATCTATCGAAGATAAAGAATGCCTCCAACCAGGCGCTGGAGGCGGCGCGTTGGACCGCGCGCCTCAGCCCTACGCTCGAAGAGAATAATGATCAGGGAATCACACCACTGGAAAGATCCGCTCTTAGAAGATCGAGCGTTGTGGGCACCCGTCGGGGCCCTCAAAACTCAAAAGTGCGCCTCGATGCGAAATTTGATATTTGAGGGCTGGCCCCGCGAGTTTACGCCATGAGATTTGGGTTACTTGCCGCGGCTGCGTTTCTGATAGTGTTGGGGTGTCGGAGGGACCCTCCCTTACCACAAGAGATCTGGATGCCAGCAGCATTTGCCGCGATAGACCCTCTCACTGATGATGTGAAAATATCACGGCTTCGAGAAACGGAGTTGCTGCATTCTGACATCGAGTTACGGGTTTGGATCGGGTTTGGAATGAATCGGTTGGAGGGATTGAGGATAACGAGACGAAGCAATGAATGGTCAGCGGTTTACGTTAAGGAAGATAATCACGGCCGCGCCGGATCAACCTACGAGACCCAGCCGTCCGTTAGTTGGGATAGTCTTTGGGACACACTGACAAGATTAGGGTTGCTGACATTGCCGGATCAGTCGGAGCTCAAAACAATGGTTCACGTACTGGATGGCGTGAGCTATGTCGTCGAGTATATCGTGGGCGGTGACTATCGGGCATACATGTATCTGAACCCTCACGATCAGCGAGGACCTGAAGCAAAACAAATTGTTGAGATTGTGGCTACTTTGCGCCGGGAGCTGATTCAACATTTGACTGTACCGGAGGCTGTGGAGCCAACGCTTTAAGTATTTGACGGTAATCTTGCTGTTGATGAGCGGGGAGTGTGAACTCTCTTTTACTCAGCGAATCGAGGGCGTCCTTCTACGGAATCGTCTTCGGTGTATGGATTTTGGTGGCGTTCTATGCGATCACACATGATCAATATCTCGTTTGGATCGCTCCGGAACATTTTAGGATCTAACACCCGAATCCAAATCGAATACACAACGCTTCGGTATTGGCTCTAGTTATTGCCTTTCGAGCGTCATTCTTACCTGGACTGATGCTCGGATTTGCTTCCTGGTTGATTGGTAGGGCTGGTGTTCGGCCAAAACTGCCCAGGGGTTACATTTTTCGCTCGGTATTTGTAGTCATCTGCATCATCGAAGTCACCGCCGCTTCCCTAGGAGCATTTAGCTACACTACGGGCCGAACTGTGTTTCCCGAGAATTTGTACCGAGATCTATTTCATACCGTATAGATGAGTAGATCGGAATTAGTAAGCATAAGCATACAGAGACTGCCAAATCGAGCAGTGGTGCGTAAGTGCTAACGGCTAGTTTGTGCTGTCGACAGATGGCGTTGGGATCAGTGGAACTAGGTGTCACCGCTTTGTAGAGGTTGGAGAGGAGAATTCTATTCGGAAGCTACATTGACCATAACGAAGAATCAGGTTTTTATTTGGTTGGATGCGAAGCACCTTACAAGATCATGGACGAGCTCTACAGGGCTCCTAGTTTACCACCCCGATATTTCGAGAATGATTCAGGTGAATACCACGCCGCTGGATTGTCACGCTAATTTCGCTTGCTGCTATGTGTGAAAAGTCGAACAAGAAAGTCGTCCGTTCCGCAGTCAAGAACGCGTTGAATCGATTAAGGCAGGATGGATTCTCGGCCCTCAAGTTGCCCGAGCGTCAGTTTCTCGCAGTATTCTTGATGCACGAGGAGATTCGGAATGGAGGGATTTTTCAATGGTTCACTAATCCTTACAGCGACTACGCAGCTGCTGCTCTCGATTTCCTGCGCAATTCGGGAGACGAGGAAAGACTAGACGTTCTAACGAAAGCAAGTGCACTATTCCCTGCGGGAAAAATCCCGCCCACCACTAAGGAAAGGCATGCCTGCGTCGCAAGCTGGACGGATGGAAAGATTCAGAGTCTAGAGTCTCTAGACGAGCAGTATTACAAATGTTGCTCTAACATTTATGAGGGAATGGCCCTATTCGCGTCCAAGGGGTGCCTCAAAGAGTAGTCGTAGAGTGAACGCGTGACGAACTGCCCACTTCGTAGGTGTCGGTCATATAGTATCATGAGTATTCGCATCATTAGCCCCCCCCCCGGTGAAGCGCCAGAGCGTATTCGAGCAGCTTGGGTTGGCGTTACCCTTCCTGCCGTCTCGGGCGCTCGCACAAGCAAAACAATTGACGTATTATCGCGACCAGGGACATGGTTTGCTGGTCGCTCGCGAAAAGGGGTCACCCATTGGGGCGTTTGTCAATAGGCATAAAAGATTCTTGCCTCAACTTTTCCTAGTTTTCTTCGTTGAGTTGTTTCTACTTTCAGACTCCGCTGCTCTCGGTTCCGATTCGAACCTTGGACTTCTACTCTTCGATTACGATCTCACCGCACTGTGACGGTGACTCGTTCAGTCACCCATCTGGATCTAGCTAGTTCGCCGCGGAGTTGCCTCCTGCTGCGAAGAAGTCAAAACCAAGTTTCAACTTCACTGCCCATCCTGTTACCACAGGACCAGAAAACCTTCTGTGCCAGGCCGTGTT
>OJGU01000644.1_pt1 | contig 18292 bp, 16 predicted proteins | sample 1594741 | NCBI WGS metagenome assembly OJGU01 (sample SAMN05416841, study PRJEB24817) | seawater metagenome | isolation source: Sea water | place: Canada:Atlantic | collected 2013-07
GACCTCGCGGCGGCTTCCGGCGGCTGGACCAGGACGTTCACCAAGAGCACATCGATTCCTCGTACGACGTGGCTCAGGCGACGGCGACCCGGCTGACCGAAGACCACCTCGAGTCGCTCGCGGGTGCGTGCGCCGTCGATGAAGATCCGGGGAACGACAGCGCTTGCGTGGACGACTTCATCGAGCGCTTTGGAGAACGCGCGCTTCGCCGACCCATCACCGATGAGGAGCGCCTCTTCTACCGCGATGTCTACGACGCCGATGGCCTCACCCAGGGCGCCGACCCTGAAGCGTTCGCCGACGTGATCGTCGTGATGATGACCGCGCCCTCCTTCCTGTACCTGCTCGAGCATGGCGAGGACGAGATCGAGGAGGTCGGCGGCGTCTACCGATTGGGTGCCTACGAGCTGGCGCAGCGGCTGAGCTACCAGTTCTGGCAGGCGCCTCCCGACGATGCGCTCCTCGCCGCGGCAGCATCCGGCGAGCTCGACAGCGACGAGGGGTACGAAGCCCAGGTCGACCGGGTGCTCGCCGATCCGCGAGCCGAATCTGCGGTTCGAGAGTTCTTCGGCGAGTGGCTGTGGCTCGAAGAGCTCCCTCCGATCGACGCCCGGGTGGGCACGCCGGTGTTTGACGCGTTCTTGGACGGTTTCGAAGTCACACCCGAGACCACCCAGAACATGGTGGACGAGGTGCTCGACGCCGCGGCGTACTACGCGAGCGCGGGCGGCACGTTCGAGGAGTTCTTCCTCAGCGACCGCTCGTTCGCCACCACACCCGACCTCGCCGAGATCTACGGGGTCCCGGTTTGGGAGGGAGGCGAGCCTCCGATGTTCCCGCAAGCCGAGAGAGGCAGCTTGCTGGGGCGGGCAGCATTCGTCGCCACCGGGTCGCCCAACACTCGGCCGATCATGAAGGGCGTCCGAGTGCGCGAGGCGATGCTTTGCGACCAACTCGCGCCACCACCGGACAACGCCGCGGGCAACCCTCCCGACCTTTCACCCGACAGCACCACCCGTGAGGTCGTCGAGATGCTGACGGAGCAAGCGGGCACGAGCTGCGCGGGATGTCACCTGACGCAGATCAACCCGCTGGGATACGTGACCGAGAGCTTTGACGCGCTGGGGCGGTACCGGTCGCATCAGGTGTTGCTGGACGAGGATGGCAACGTCACTGGGATGCGTGAGGTCGACACAACCTCGACGCCACTGTTGACTCCCGGCGACGAGCGCCAAGCATCGTCGGCCGCCGATCTCGGCGCGATGATGCTGGAGAGCGAGCGGGTGCAGGCCTGCTTCGCCCGCAACTACGTGCGCTGGACCTTTGGTCGAGCCGAAGACGACGTCGCCGACAGCTGCATGCTGCAGGACACCACCGATGCGTTGCTCGAAGGCGCATCGCTTCAGGACGTGTTGCGCGGCATGGCACTGCGAGAAGAGTTCAAAACCCGAAAGATCGAGGAGTAGTTCGATGAGTCGATTCAACGCAACCCGTCGTCACTTCCTCCGCGGTGCAGGAGGCTTCACGCTCGCCCTGCCTTTGCTCCCTTCGCTGATGCCGCGTGGGGCCGGTGCCAAAGGGAACTCTGGCATTCCACCCCGGTTCGTCTCGATCTGCACCCAGCACGGAGCGGTCTGGGAAGATTTCATGCACCCCACCCAGGACACGCTCGGCGAGTCCATGAACTATGCCGGGCACACTATTCGTCGTGGGGACCTGGAGGTCGCCGTGCAGGGCGACCGCGCTAGCCTCTCGTCGGTGCTGTCGGGCGGGTCCGAGCTGCTCACGCCAGAGCTCGCCGCCAAGATGAACGTCATTCGAGGCCTCGACATCCCGTTCTACATCGCTCACCACCGAGGTGGTCACTTGGGCAACTTCGCGGCCAACGACGGCAATGGCAAGGACGGTGTCCTCCAGATGGGGACTCCCACGCCTTCGATCGACCAGGTGATGGCGTGGTCGGACTCCTTCTATGGCGATCTCGGCGCCGTGTTGGAGCGCAGCATGATCATTGCGGACAGCCACTCCTACGGCTGGTCCAGTCCCCAGACTCAGTCTGGTGAGATCGTGCAGATGCCAGCAGAGATCAGCTCGCTGGCGCTGTTCAACCGTATCTTCGTCCCCGAGGAAGAGGAGACCTCGCCGAGGCCACCGGTCGTCGACCGAGTCCTCGAGAACTACAACTCGCTGCGTCAGAGCAACCGCCGCCTGTCTTCCCGAGATCGCCAGCGGCTCGATGAACACATCGAACGCATCGACGAGCTTCAGCGGCGCTTGGCGGTGACGGTGTCGTGCGGTGACGTCGACATCCCGACGACGGACTCGACCGAGCCGTTCTACGACCCCTCGTATCACGTCAATCCCGCACTCCAGTCCGACTTCTGGGGCCTGTTCAACGACGTGATCACAACGGCGTTCCTCTGCGGAACCTCGAGGGTCGCCGTCCTGGGAATCACGCACCTGTTCAACAGCTATCAGGGCGACTGGCACCAAGATGTCGCGCACCAGGCTCACCTTCCCGACGGTGATCGTCAGGGCAACTTGTGGGCCGCCAACCAGGCCACGTTCGAGGCGGTGATGCTCGACCTCATCGCGAAGCTCGACGTGGAGGAGGCCGACGGTTCGACGGTCCTGGACAACACCCTGGTCCAGTGGACGCAGGAGTCAGGGCCCCAGACGCACGAGTCGATCGACACCACGGTCGTGACGGCCGGAAGCGCCGGTGGATGCCTGCGGACCGGACAGTTCATCGACTACCGCAACACCGACGTTCTCGCCGAAGAGGAGTTCTACCAAGGCACGCCGATTCGGCTGCACCCAGGTCTGCTCCACCAGCAGTACCTTGGCTCGGCACTGCAGGCGATGGGACTGCAGCCTTCGGAGTATGAACTCGAGGCTGGAGGTGGCTATCCCAACCTGTTCATTGGTGAAGGCCGAGACGCCCTTTACCCGCAGGCGGTCCGCGACGTTCGAGGGGAAATGCTTCCGTGGCTCGAGGCATAGCCGTCCTCGCCCTCGCCACGCTCGTCGCTTGTGACTCCGGGTCCGCCGAGGAGGGCGAGACCGAGGCCGGGAGTTCCGGTGGAGCGTCGAGCCCCGCGACCGAGAGCTCGGCCGAAGGACCGACCACGAACTCGCCGTCGAGCACGTCAGGGCCCGGCGAGTCGAGCTCGGCGGGTCCGCAAACGTCCTCGGATGACGGTTCGACGTCCGACGATCCTCCCGACACCGAGAGCACGACCGGAGAGCCCGACGGTGTGCCGGTGGTCGTCTCGTTGGCGCACGGCGGGCAGACCGCGCGCAGTTGTGACGGCGGGCAGACGTGGGGAGACTTCCACGAGTTCGGCATTCAGGATGACCACAGCGACTACGCAGCGTTCGGCGGGCTCACGTTTGGCAACGGAGCCTTCGTCGCAGCCACCGGGTGGGGCGCTTCGGGGCGTATCCTTCGATCGACGGACGGTGCGACCTGGGACGATCTTCCCGATGATGCATTCGTGACCCCCGAGGGGGTCGCGCGCCCGAGCAACGGAGCCAGCGGCGTGGAGTTCGTCGGGGACGAGTTTGTCCTGTTCGCCGGCTCGTATCTGTGGCGTTCGCAGGACGGGAGCGAGTGGACGGCCGAGTCGCCCGAAACCCTGTCGTACTCGGGCCACTTTCGCGAGGTCGAGTACCTGCCGGAGCCCGGTCTGTTGCTGATCGCGACCGAAGAGTACCAGGCGCAGCAGTCGTGGACGATCCAGGTGAGCGATGACGGCGGCGCGACCTGGCAGACCGGCACCGGAGCCACTGCCGAGTGCGTCGGGTACGTGCAGCACGTCGGGGGATTCGCCGCACATGACGGCCGACTCCTGATCAGCGGCGGTGCGGGTCCGACCTGCGTCAGTGACGACGGTGGACTGACCTGGGCGGGCGCGGGAGATGTCGGCTCGGAGATCGCCGACGTCGCCTCGTACGATGGCGGCTTCGTCGTGCTCGTACAAAGCGGCGAGGTCTTTGCGAGCGCAGACGGCCAGGCTTGGGCGCCGCTGGGCGACTCCGGGCTCGATGGCGGACGTCTGGGCTGGGACCGAGACCTTGGCTTCTTTGGCGAAGGCGGAGCGGTCTACGCTCATTCACCCGATGGCACGACGTGGACCGACGCGACCTCGCTGCCACCGGAGGGCTACGTTCACGTTCGCGAGTTCGCCGTTGGACGGTTGCCGTCCTGCCCCTAGGCGGCAGACGATCAGTCGAATCGCACCTGGATGAGCGTGCGTTCGGGATCAAACAGGACGGGTTTGCAGTACACGTCGTGGTAGCCCTTGACCTCCAGGGCTGCGCGCATGGCTGTGGCGTAGCAACGTCCGAGCAGCGGGGGCACCAGGTGGGGCGGGTGCTCGAGGGTCACGTCCCAGTGGTCACTGCCGGAGGTGACGATCAGTTCCGTCCCGCGGTGCATCTGGGAGTAGGTGACGGATGCTCCTTTGGCGGCCCGGCTGCGGGAGAGAAGTCGCATCAGGATCCGATACATCGGCTTGCTCAGCAGCGCCCGGTTGCGCTCCAGGGCGTCGGCAACGAACGCGTCGTCGCTTTCAAAGAACCGCTCTCGCAGGCCAAGGTAGATGGTCGTGGCGTGCACCTCGGAGATCCACCGTGAAACGGGGAACTCCCGCTCGAGAAGCGGATGCACTTCGGAGGGTAAGGAGTCGACCAACACCGCGGCGTCATGACCCTCGAGCCACGTCGCGACGACGGAGTATTTGACCTCCGCCTCAGGAAACGCGCCGATACCCCCTGGGAGTCGGTCCAGGTATTCCGTGACGCGTGTCAGGATGGCGACAGCCACGAACAAACAACATAGCGGAAGTCGGGGACGGGCGGTGATTGGGGGAACCCCCAGCCCGTGCGTTCGCTTTCGCCATGACCGCTGCTACCGTGGGGCATGAGTTCGGGGTCGGTGAGCGCTCAGGCGTTTTGGGTTGTGCGGCCAGGGGTCGGCGAACTGCGTTCGGTCCCGGTTCCCGCACCTGGACCCGATCAGGTCCGAGTGCGAGCGCTGTACTCCGGTGTCAGTCGTGGCACTGAGTCCCTTGTCTTTCACGGGCGGATCCCGGTGGGCGAACACGAGCGGATGCGCGGCCCACATCAAGAAGGCTCCCTCGCGCTGCCCGTCAAGTACGGCTATTGCCTCATCGGCGAGGTGACCGATGGAGACGCAGTCGGGCGCCGGGTGTTCTGCCTGCATCCTCATCAGAGCTGGGCATGTGTCGACGCGGACATGGTGACCGAACTCCCGGATTCGCTTCCGCCCGGCCGGGCTGTCCTCACCGCCAACATGGAGACCGCCCTGAACGCGACCTGGGACGGCGGCGTGTCCCCAGGCGATCGTGTGGTCGTCGTGGGTGGCGGGGTGGTCGGCTGTTTGGTCGCCTACTTGTGCGGGCGCATCCCGGGTACGAAAGTCCAGCTGATCGACGTCGATCAACGGAGAGCGGAGGTCGCATCCGCCTTCGGCGTAGAATTCGCAGGTCCTTCGGACACCTGGTCTGACGCCGATGTCGTCTTCCATGCGAGCGCGACGTCAGCCGGACTGCAGACGGCGGTCGACGCGGCAGGTCTCGAGGCACGGATCGTCGAGCTGAGCTGGTACGGTGACAGACCCGTCTCGCTCGAGCTCGGCACCCACTTCCACCCCGGCCGGTTGCAGATCGTCTCGTCGCAGGTTGGGCGCATTCCCGCGTCCCGGGCCGCCCGCTGGACATACGGGCGTCGCCTTCGCGTCGCCCTACAGCTGCTGTGCGACGACACGCTCGATGTGCTGATCTCCGGCGAGTCTCCATTCGAGACCATGCCCGCCGTGATGTCTCGCATTTTGGCGCCGGCATCCGAGCAATCGGAGCCGGTGTTGTGCCACCGGATCTGCTACTGAGTGGCCATGTTCAGTCTTTGCGTTCGCGACCACGTGATGATCGCTCATAGCTTTCGCGGTGAGGTCTTCGGACCCGCCCAGCGCCTGCATGGCGCGACCTACGTCGTCGACGTCGAGTTCCGCCGGGCCGAGCTCGACGTCAACGGTCTCGTCGTTGATATCGGCCGGGCCTCCGATGCTCTCAAGGCGGTCGTCGGCGACTACGCCTACCGCAACCTCGACGAGATGCCTGAGTTCGAGGGCAAGAACACGACCACCGAAGCTCTGGCCAAGGTCATCTTCGACAAGATGAAAGCCAAGATCGACTCCGGCGTGGTTGGACCCGGCTCGGACGGCCTTGCGTCGATGAAGGTGTCGCTGCACGAGTCCCACGTCGCGTGGGCTGCGTACGACGCTGAGCTTTGAGGTCTCGCCATGTCCGACCCGCTCGATCCTCGCCGCACCTTCGACCACGCGCTCGCGTTGGGCCTGGGTTTTGCTTGGGCTGGCTTCTCGGGCCAGACACGCCCGCTGGTGATCGCGGCGGTCTGGATGTTTGGCACCTGGCTTTGGAGCGCGCGTGGGCGTTGGACGCCGAGTGGGCGGTTTGGTGCGGCCAACTTCGTCACGCTGATTCGACTGGTGCTGGCGTTCTCGATGCTGGCGTTGCCGCTGCACCTGCGGCGACCCGGGGCAGGTCTCCTGCTGATGGCCTTCTTCGCGCTCGATGGGCTCGACGGAAAGCTCGCCCGGCGATCGGGGCAAAGCTCCAAGTTCGGGGCCGCCTTCGACATGGAGACGGACGCGTTCATGACCGGGCTCGCCTCGATCATTGCCGTTGATCTCGGCTGCATGGGCCTGTGGATGCTCGTCGTCGGCGGGCTCCGGTACCTGTTCGTCCTGGTCACCTACAAGTTCCCCTGCGATCCGGAACCCGTCCGAACCAGCGCACGCTGGGCCTTCTCCCTGCTGATGGTCGGGCTGACCGCCGCGCTGACCTTGGATTGGGCGCCGTTCGACTGGTTGGCGGCGGCCGGTGCTGCTGGAGTCGTCGTGTCGTTCGGGCGGTCGTTCGTGTGGGTGTTCCAGCACCGTCGCGGGACATCTCGCGGGTGACCGTGTCCGTCACCGCGCGTCGGATCCTCCGGGTCGTGGGGACGCTCGGACTGCTCGCGGTGGTCGCGTGGTGGGTCGACGTGGACGCGGTGCTGCAGACGCTCATGGCGGCCGACGTGGCTCCGCTTGGGTTCGCCCTGCTGGTCTCGGTTCCGTTGGCGCTACTGCTGGCCGCCCGCTGGTGCTTCACAGCCCAGCGCATGGGCATCGACTTGCCGCTGCGGGTTGCGGCGCGCGAGTACTACGTGTCGATGTTGATCAACCGGGTCGTGCCCGGAGGCGTGGTCGGAGACGTCGGCCGAGCGGTCCACAGTGGCCGCCGCAACCCCCAGGCGCGAGGTGCCGCGGCTCGCAGCGTCGTGCTGGAGCGGGTGTCCGGCCAGGTCTCGCTGTGGCTGGTGGTCCTGGTGGGGCTGGTCGTCTGGGGTGCGCAGAGCGGTGTCCGCGTCGCGCTCATCGTGTTGGCCGCAGCGTTCACCGCGGCGATCCTCGTGGTGCTCTTCGTTCGAATTCCCGCGATCGCCCGCGGCCGGATCGGCAAGTGGTGGTCGATCGGCATCGCCGAGGCGCGTGAGGCCTTCGTTCATCGTGGCGCCTGGATCACCCAGCTGGGGCTCTCGCTTCTGAGCGTGGCCGTCCTGGTCGTGATGTACGCCGCGTGCGTGGAGGCCGTCGGGGCGACCCTGCGCCTGTCCCAGTTGGTCTTCATCGCGCCGACGCTGCTCGCTCTCACGACGCTCCCGCTGTCGGTGGGAGGGTGGGGCGTGCGCGAGGCCGCATCGGCCGTGCTGTTCGAAGTGGCGGGGCTGGATCCGTCCGCGGGGGTGGCCGCGTCCGCGGCCTTCGGAGCGGTCAACCTCGTGGCCGCGCTACCCGGCGTGTGGTTCTGGGCCCGTCGTGAAGCACCGCCGGACGTCATCGCAGACGAAGCGGCCGAGGCCTGAGCTTTCAATCTTTGCGCGGGCTGAGCGGACAATCGAACAACACGTCCGGACCCAGCGTGAAGTGACGGCATGCGATGCGCATCGCGTCGTCGAGCGTTGCGATCTCGGGGAGCTTGAGGCTCGGTCGTCCGGAGCCGATCAAGACCGGGGCAACGGTGATGTGAAGACGGTTGAGCGCGCCTTCGTTCAGGAAGCCCGAGACCGTGATGCCGCCGCCCTCGATGAACACCCGGCGAAGCCCACGTTGGGCCAGCGCCTCGAGCAGGGCCGGGGCCGGAATCCAGCCGCCCTGAAGCTCGAGCTCGATCACACAGACATGGGCAGGCGCATCGAAGTGCCCGGGCCCCCGAACCAACACGGTCGGAGCGTCAGGCTCGGTGAACACGTGGTGGGTGTTGGGAAGACGCCCGGAAGGATCGACGACGACGCGGGTGGGGTTGGGGCCCGGTGCGAGACGAGTCGTCAGTCGCGGGTCGTCGTGCTCGATGGTGCGGGCGCCGACGAGCACGGCGTCGAACATCGCCCGAAGACGGTGGGTATGGGTGAGGTCCTCACGACCACTGATGAACTTCGATGATCCCGACGCGGTCGCGACTCGGCCGTCGAGCGACTGCGCGAGATGAGCAACGACCAAGGACGGCGCATCCGCACCCACACACAGCGGCACAAAGAGATCGAGCAGGTCGCCGGTTGCCGTCGGGAGCTCGGCTTCGAGGTCCTCGGGCACGGACCAACCCCGGCTTTCGGCGGGGTCGAGGATCAGCGACGCCTGCGACAGGGGAACTTCAACGAGGTGGTCGTCGGGGCCCAGAGCAATGCCGGTCGGCGAACATATTGCGCCCTGATCGCGCAGGCGTTGGGTCAACTGCAGCAGTAAACTCCAGGCCCGCTTCGGTCCGAAGGACGCGAGTGCTCCGGGCCGCACGGGGGCGGTGGCGTCAGTGGAGGAACCGTCAAGCAAAGGCGAAGTCATGGGCATGCGCTTTTCGCGGCACGACGTTCGCTGAGAGTACCAGGCGAGTGGCGGGGTCCGCCGCTGGCCCCGCGAGTCGACCCGCTGCGGGCCCGCCCGAGGCGTCCGGGGGACGGCGCGGCTGACGTCGCGGTTCGCTGGCGGGGGCTGTTAGGCTGCGCGCTCCTCAGGGTGGATGACCGGGCTGCTTCCTAGCTTCATGATCATCGGCGAGCGCAAGTGCGGGACGACGTCCCTGTACCGCTACCTCACCGAGCACCCGTCTGTGCTTCCGTGCACCGTCAAGGAGACGCATTTCTTCTCCAAGTCCAGCCGGGTGGTGCGCCGAGACATCGAGCAGTACCGGTCGTTCTTTCCGTCGGTAACCGATGCGGCGGTTCAGTCGCAGATCCTCGACTTGGACGAGTGCGACCAGATCATCGAGACGACGCTGTCGAAGCCGATCGAATCCGGTCGGAAATACATCACCGGGGAAGCGTCGGCGAACATGCTGATGACGGTGCCGCCGCGACGCATCTTCGATGTGTTGCCGAAGGTGAAGCTCATCGTCGTCGCACGGGATCCGGTGGCTCGGGCCTTCTCCCATCACGCGATGCACGTCCGCTTCAAGCAAGAGGGGCGGTGGCAGTTTCGCTTCGTCTCGGACTACCGCCGCGACTTCGAGCGCGAGCGCTGGGCGTCCCGTCTACGCATCCGCGGGCCGTACCTCGCGCCGGGTCGGTATGAGGAGAGCCTTCGGCGCTGGCTGGATGTGTTCCCCCGCGAGCAGGTCACGGTGGTTCGAACCGAGGACCTCGCGGAACCTCGAGCGCAGGCCCAGGTGCTCGAAACCCTGTGCGACTTCCTGGGCCTGGGCCGCTTCAACTTCTCGGGGGTCGGCGCCGCCAAGTTGAACGTGGCCTCCAGTGTCGCCCGCGACGAGCAGACCGCCGCCAGGCTCCGGGCCTACTTTGCCCCCTCGACCCAGCGCCTGGAGCGCCTGCTGGGCCGCTCGATGGGCTGGGACTGAGTCCGCCGGGCGCAATGAATCCGCCGTCTGACTATCGGACCGCGGCGCGGTGATCTACGGTCCTGCTCCGCGTGCTCGAGCAGATCAGACGACACCGTGCGGTCCGTGTGGCCGGCCCTTGGCTCGCCCTGTTCGCGCTGAACATGTTGTTCCTCGCTCCGGGGGTGGGGCTCGAGGTTCCCGACCGGCCCTCCTCGCTGCTGGCCCCCAGCGGTGACCTGCTGCTGCTGGTTGCGGTGGTTGTGCTGTCCGTTCGCTGGCGCCACGGCGTGTGGCTGAAGCGGGCGGCGATCGTCGTGGGCATCGTGTTGTGGGTCTACCTCTGGGACGAACTGATCGCGCGTTCGATCATTTACCAGAGCCCTCCGCTGTACGACCAAGCGTTCTTGTTGCGGCACTTCGCGGTGCTCATCTTGGACTTGTGGAGTTGGAAAGTCGGACTCGGGTTGCTCGGGGTCATCGTCGCCATCGTGCTCGTGGTGTGGCTGGCTCGCGCGTTGCTCCGGGTCAGCGTGACGGGGATCCGTGCGCTCCCGGTGCGGTCTCAGCTCATCGGGGCAGGGGTGCTCACGCTGGTCATCGGCCTGGGCAGCGCTCTCGACAACAGTCGCAAGACGCCACGGCGGGAGCGCTTGGTGCACTGGACGACGCCGGCACTGAGCACCAACGCCGCGGCTTCGGTTCGGATGTACCGCGCATTGCAACGCGGGCTCACCGATTCGCCGTACGCGGCCTACCCCAAGCAGGTGCCGCTGCGCCGCAAGCCCGACATCCACCTGCTGCTGGTCGAGAGCTACGGTCGTCTTCTGATCACCGACCCCGAGGCAGGCCCCGCGTGGCGGGAGCAGGTCGGGGGTCTGGAGGGCCGGCTTCGGGACAAGGGTTGGGACATGGTCAGCGCGTTCTCCCGTGCTCCGATCTCCGGCGGCCGGTCTTGGCTGGCCGAGGGCACGCTGCTCACGGGCATCTACGTTCGTTTCGAGGCGGTGTTTCAGCACCTCGTGGCCGACATCTCGCAGACACCAAACCTGGTGGCCTACCTGGACACGCAGGGCTACGAGACGGTGCTGCTGGCACCCAAGGCAAAACCTCGACCGGGGGTGGAAGCGGTCAACCGCTACAACTACGACCAACAGGTCGAGGCGCTGGATCTCGAGTACACGGGGCCTCGATTCGGCTGGGGGATCATCCCCGACCAGTACAGCCTGGGCTTCACACAGGAGCACGTCCTGTCGAAGATCGACGGCCCGGCGTTCTTCAACTTCCACATGGTCAGCTCGCACGCGCCGTGGCAGATCATTCCCGAGTTTCAGGACGACTGGCGCTCGCTCAACGAGGCCGAAGCCACGGCGGAGACCGAAGCGCAGTTCCCCATGGCGACGCCGGGCGAAGAGTTCATCGCGCGCATGCGTCGGTACCAGCGTCGCAAGCCCAAGTACATGTGGATGGGCGACGCGGACGCGCTGAAGATCGACGCCTATGCGGCCTCGATCCGCTACGACCTCGAGTTGCTCACGCGCTACGTCGAAGGTCTGGAGGGGGATGCGATCGTCATCATCATGGGCGATCACCAGCCGCCGCTGCTCTCGCGCGAGGACGAGACGTTCGATGTGCCGATCCACATCCTGGCCAAGGACCCGGCGCTGCTCGAAGAGTTTCGAGAGCAAGGATTCGTGGACGGTCTGGCGATCAACTCGGGGCGAGATGCGGTGCTCGCCCACGAGGGCGTGTTCTCCATGATGGTGCGCGCGCTTGGGCGCTGCTGCTCAGACGCGGGGACCCTCGTTCCGTACCTGCCCGACGGCGCTCCGGGAATCGACGACCGTGGACGCAACTGAGCCTGCGCACCACCGGCTGGTCGCGCCTGCCCTCGATGGGCCGATCACCGGGGGGACGCTGTACAACCGGTTCCTGTGCGAGGCGTTGGTTCGGCGCGGCGATCGGGTCGAGGTCGTGGGGAGTGCGGAGCAGTGCGAGGGGTTCGCGTGGGTGGACTCGTTATTCTTGCCGGAGGTTGCAGAGCTTTGGAGTCACCGACCGATGGGGTTGCTGGCGCACTACCTGCCCTCGGTGTTCGAGGGACGGGACCGCCTGGAGCCGTTCGAAGCGCTGGCGCTGCGGCACGCCGCGCTCGTTGTTTGCACGGGCGGCTGGATGTTGGACACGGTCGCGCAGCTCGGCGTTCCACAGGAGCGTCTCGCGCTGGTCGAGCCTGGTGTGAGCGCGGCGGCCAGTGTGGCCGACCCGGCGACGGATGAGTTGACGGCGGTGCTGGTGGGCACGGTGACCCGGCGCAAGGGCGTGCTCGAGCTCATCGAGGAACTCCGACGGTCACCTCCTGGAGAGCCGTGGCGCCTGGAGGTGCTCGGCGACCTGCACGCGGACCCGGCCTATGCCCAGGCTTGCGCGGCCGCAGCGGTCGGACTTCCGGTGTCGTTCCTCGGAGCCCGGCCGCCTGCCGAAGCTCTGCAGGTGATCGCTCGGGCACACCTCTTGGTGTCTGCCGCGAGCATCGAGTCCTACGGGATGGCGATCGCCGAAGCGCAGGCGTGCGGTGTGCCGGTTCTGGCGCGCCGCGGGGGGCACGTGGCGCAGCTGGTCGAGCGGGTGCCGTCCGGCGTCGTGGTGGAGGATGTGGCCGCGCTCGTGGCCGCGCTGCACCGCCATACTGAAGACCGTGGGCACCTGCTGGACCTTCGCGAGATCAGCCGAGCGCACCGCCCCAAGCGGACCTGGGACGATGCGGCGGACGAGTTTCGTCGGTTGCGGTAGACCTGCCCTCAGTTCTTGCTCCCGAGCACGACCAGCCCATAGTGCTCGACGAAGATCGCGAGCTCGGCTCCAGGCTTGCCGTCGAGGTCGCCGACGGTGGTTGAGAGTCCCGCACCTTCGCCCCGGATCTTGAGAATCGGCTTGCCCGAAGCGTTGTAGGCCACGACGCCGCCGCGGCTGGTCACGATGATGTCGGCTTCGCCGTCACCATCGACGTCGAAGTCGGTGATCGGTGCGTCGTCCCAGCGTCCGAGATAGACATCGACGCTCTTGCCGTCGACGGTCGCCGTGCCGCCGGCTTGCATGCCCTCGGGTGCTTTGGTGCCTTTGCCGCGGGCCTTGCCGTCGGCGCCGTATCGCAGGACGGAGCCGTCCACCTGCACGAGCACGTCGGAGCCCGACACGGCGACGGCTTCGAGCCCCTCGACGGACTCGGTCTTCCACCGTGCTTCGGGAACGGCCTTCATGGCGAGGACCTTGTCTTCGTCCTTGACGATGATCTCGGAGAATCCGTCGCCGTCGAGATCGGCGATGCCTTTGACGTCGGCCATCCGGGAGGTCTTGTAGTCCCAGTAGAGCTCGCCGCGACTATCGACGACCTTGAGCGACTGCCATCCCGCCAGGACCCACTCTTGGCTGCCGTCCCCATCGAGGTCGGCCGCGCGTGCACCCATGGTGTAGCCGCTCAGCGGGGTGGAGCCGGCGGATTCTCCAGCCGCGGTCCATCGCATCAGGCCTTCGCGACCCACGATGCCCAGCTCACCGGGCTTGCCGGCACCACCGCTGGCGATGGCGATCGCCTTGGCGTTGCCGGCGACAGGGCGCTTCCACTGCACGTCGAAGCCGGCGGGGGCCAGCTCGACCGAGAACAGCGATCGCTTGGACTCCTTGTCATCGCCGGAGATCAGTGGGGCGACCTCGTTGGCCAGCTTGTTCTCCAGATCGGGGTCGTAGCCGGTCCGCGCGTGCGCGATGCGGCCCTCTCGATCGATGACGTACAGCGCTGGGATGCCAGCGTAGTTGTACGACGAGAGCTGCTCGGCTTCCTCGAAGACGACCTTGAATCCGCTGATGCCCTCCTTCTTCATGAAGGGTGCAACCTTGGAGCGGGAGTTGAAGTCGTCGGTGTTGATCGCCAGCACCTCGACGCCCTTGCCCTTGTTGGCCGCGAGGAACTTCTGAAGGACGGGCATCTCCTTCTTGCAGGGGCCACACCATGTCGCCCAGAAGGTCATGATCACGACCTTGCCGCGATAGTCGCTGAGCTTGACCGTCTTGCCGGAGAGGTCCTTGAGCGCGAAGTCTTGGGCGAGCTGCGCCTGTGCGGTGACCAGTCGAGCGGACTTGCTGGCGAGTCCCAGATCTTTCTTGGTCTTGTCGTAGAGCTCTCGCAGCTGCACGTCGCTGATGAACCCAACCGTGTCGGCAAAGGCTGCCTTGGCTTCGTCCGTGCGGCCCAGCTGGTGCAGCGATGCGGCCCGCAGCAGGTGCAACTTGTCCTGCATGCCGGTGGGGAGGGTCTGCGTGGTCTTGCCGCGGAGCATCACACCCGAGGGCACGTTGAGCGCGGCTTTGGCAGCGCGGTCGAGCGCGGAGAGTGCGGCGGTGGGCGACTCGTGGTCCAGGTGAATGCGTCCTTCGAGCACGTAGGTTTGCATCCGCTGGTAGTCGATCCACATCGCGGACCGGCGCTTCTTCGCGTCGTCTTTCTCGGCTTCGACGTCTTGGTCCCAGTCGCGGTCGAGGCGGGCGCGGGCTTCGTCGAGCATGCGCAGCGCGCTGTCGATCGGCAGGCCGTGTTTGACGTGGTACTCGCGCACGAGCTCGACTGGGAGCCGCGTGGCGTCCTCGTCGGTCTTGCAGCGCATCTCGACGAACCGGGCCAACTCCGCCGCGTCGAAGTTGCCTTGCTCGACCATCGCATCGGTGAGCGATTCGAGGACATCTCCGGTCGCGTGATGGCCTTCGTTGGCGGCGATGAACCGCTTGCATTGTTCGATGCGCTGGGTCAGCTCGGGGGTCTTGGACGCCGACTCGCCGTCCTTCTGGACCTTGCGCCAATCCTCCAGCCGCATCGGCGGCGCGTCGTTGAGTGCTGCGACCGGAGCATCGGCGTTGGTCTCTTCGGCAGGAGTCGCGGCGTGGTTTGTGCCTGTGGCTGCCGGGGAAGAGGAGTCGGCTGCCGTCGTCACCGTGGCGCAGGCGGCCACCAGGGGAGAGAGCAACAGGAGGAGAGATGGATTCAGCACCTTCGGCATGGCGGACGCTCTTGTCGGTCACGTGCAAGCGGGAGGAAGGTTCCCGCCTTTGCGTGTCGAGCACACTCTAGGACACCTACAGGGCCGGACTTGTTCGTGAGCGCGTCTACGGCCCGAAAACGGCCGCGCAGTGGCGGCTTCGGAGCGTTCTGCGGTGGGGGGCACGGGCCGAACGGCCGCTGGCCAGGCCGCGGACGCGATCGAAAGACCTGCTGCTATCGTCCGCACTCGCAGCACGCGGTGTCATGATCCCGTTTGTCGAAGTCAATCGCGTGTCCCTGGGTCCGATCGGGTTTCATCCGTTCGGGGTGCTGGTGCTCTCGAGCATCGTGCTCGGGGTCTGGTCCGCCGCCCGGTTCGGAACCCGGCGCGGGGTTTCGAATCCTTATCCCCTGCTGCTGTGGGTCGGGGCGGCGGGGATCGTCGGTGCACATTGGGCGTCGGTCATCCTCTACTTCCCCCAGAGCATGGCGGCCGATCCCGGCGTTTTGTTTCGGGTGCTGGACGGGTTGGCGAGCGTCGGGGGGTTCTATGGCGGTGCGGCAGCGTTCGCGTGGCTCACCCGCAAGGCCCCGAATCGCTGGCTGCTGGCCGACATGGTGATGACAGGCTTCGTGTTGACCTTCATCATTGTGCGTCTTGGATGTTCCTTGGTTCACGACCACCCCGGTCTCCTCGTCTCGGAGAGTCATCTGTTGGGCGTGGGTCCTTGGCCCGACGGGCAAACACGTCTCGACGTCGGCCTCCTCGAGTTCGTGGCCATGATGGGTCTTGGGCTGCTCATGGTGGTCCGAGACTGGACCCGGGACGGTGAGCGCGTGCTGATGATTGCGCTGACCTATGCGGTCATCCGGTTCGGTCTGGACTTCCTGCGGGTCGCCGACGCGCTGCGGGCAGGTCTGACCCCGGCTCAGTGGGGGATGCTTGGCATCGTGGTGATTGCCCTCGTTCTGTGGCGCCGGATGCCTACGACGTTGTCAGCACCGGTGGACTCTCGCTGACGGGTTCCTTGGCGGCAAAGGATCAGCGGCTGCGGGTCACAACCCCAAGCGGAGCCGTGGCCTCGCTGGGGTCCGTGTAGCTGGCAGGCACAATGGGGGATGGCTCCGATGCGGTGGGGCGTAGCTCGCTGAGGAGTCGCGACCACTCGATGAGCATCGTGTGTCGGCGAGGCCAGCGACCGGACCGAAGGATGAAGGGAAGCGTGGGCTGACTCAGCATCTTGCGCACGGCCTCGGCCCCGCCGCAGCTGTGCGCCTTCGCGTGGATGACGATGTCTCGGTAGAAGAAGATCTCCTGCCGGCCCGTGGAGGTCGTTCGCCAGGCTTCGACCGGGCCAGCGGTCCGTAGGGCGACACGTGCTGCCTGCTGAAGGCACTCGACTTCGGTCGACCAGCGCGTGCGATGAGGGGAGTCGGATGTGGGGTTCACGGCATCCCCACCATGGCCGACCGCTGTCACGCGCGGGTCTCCCCGGGGTCAGAGGTTGGGGACGTTCCGGCGACGACTCGGTGGTGCGGACCCCCGGCGCGGGGGAGACACGAGTCCATGTCGCCGGCGACGCCAGCCGAGTAGGAAGAGGGTGAGGAACGCGGCCGAGCCGGTCGACCCGCCTCCTGCCACCGAGCAGCCCTGTGAGCTCGTCTCGTCGGCGTCCGCGGCTCCCGCTCCCGAAGATGCGTCCAACGCGTCGCCGGTGCTGGAGGCAGCAGTGCCCGTGGTCGTGTCCCCGGCGTCGGGGGCTTCACCACTCGATGTGGAGTCGAGGTCTCCGGTATCGCCGGTATCGCCGGTGTCGCCGGTATCGCCCCCGGTACTGCTTCCCTCCTGGGGCGTATCCTCCCCGTCGATCATGACTTGGAACACCCATGGCCAGTTCTTGCCGGTCAGAAAGAACGCAGCGGTCTCTGCATCGAACGCGATCCCGTTGAGGACGTCTGCCTGCGCGTATTCTTCATCGGTGAGGAGGCCCGCCGCGTCGATCTCAGCGGTCACTTCACCGCTGCTGGGGTCGATCCGGAGCAGGACATCCTGGTACCAGACGTTGGCGTAGACGTGTTCTCCGACGCATTCGAGTTCGTTGAGGTCTTCGACCGGCGTGCCGTCGAAGGTCACCTCGACCTCGCCGAGAAGCTCGAAGGTTTCGGGATCCCGAAACGAGAGGTTGGGTGATCCGTCACTCATGACGAGCTGTTCGCCATCGAAGCAGAGCCCCCAGCCTTCGCCCTCGTACTGTGCGGTGTCGATCAGCGTGAGGTCTTCGATGTCGTATCGGTATGCGATGCCGTTCTGCCAGGTGAGCTGCCAGAGGGTGTCTTCGACCCTCGCAAGCCCTTCGCCAAAGTCTGATTTGGGAAGGTCGTACTGGGCGAGGACGGACCCGGACGCGAGCTCTACGCGTCGGACGTTCGAGCTGCCCCAGATCCCGGTGCTCTCGTATAGGAAGCCGTCGTGGAACAGCAAGCCCTGGGTGAACGCGCTGGTGTCGTGCGGGACCTTCTCCAGGACCGTTGGTATGATGACTTCTACGGCCGAAGCCTCTGAGGGGAGGAGGCAGCCGCAAAGGAGTCCTGCGACAAGGGGGAGGCGGAGGTTCCGTTTCGACCAGGGAGGCATGCCTCCTCATTGCGAGCGAGGTGGCCTTCAATGACGGGAGAAACGCGACCGCCGCCGAAACGCGACTCGGACGGAGCGTCATCCAACCCTTTCGCGTCGACGACGTCGCCAATGACACGAGAAAAGACGAGTGAGACGCCGTGTCGGGTTTCACCCACTAGGGGCCGGCCCCTAGGCTTCCCGCTTGCTGAGCGTGCCCAGGTAGTCGCGCTTGCCGACGCTGACGCCATTGTGGCGGAGGATCGCGTACACGTGGGCGGCGTGGAAGTAGAAGTTGGGCATGACGTGCTCGAGCAAGTAGTCGCCCGTGGCCATGACTTGGCCTTTCCATCGCGACTGCGTCACGGTCCGGTCTGCGGCACCGTCGAAGTCGGACTCGGAGAGCCCTCGGAGGACGACGAGCGTGGAGGCGATGCGTGCTCGGAGTTCCTCGACCGTCGTCTCCTCATCGGGCTCGGACGCAGCCTCTTTCCCGGTGATTCGCGAGGCGCCGAGCCGCGCGGTGTCACAGGTGATCTGAATCTGGCGACCGAGGGCGAATTGGTTGGGCGCGAGGCGTTGGCCGACGAGCACGTCGGCGTCGAACTTCTTGTCCTCGGCGTGGGCCGTAGCTGCAACGAGCCACGTGTCCATCTGGGCGAGCTGTTTGGTCAGCTGCTGGAAGACTGTCTCTTATACACATCTCCGAGCCCACGAGACCTCTCTACATCTCGT
>OJGU01000645.1_pt1 | contig 18271 bp, 13 predicted proteins | sample 1594741 | NCBI WGS metagenome assembly OJGU01 (sample SAMN05416841, study PRJEB24817) | seawater metagenome | isolation source: Sea water | place: Canada:Atlantic | collected 2013-07
GAGATGTGTATAAGAGACAGACCTTCGTTGTGGGAATGACCGGCTTTATCGTATGCCGCCTCCGGGAGCTCAAAGTATTGACCATACCGGAATTCTACGAAAAACGATTTGATCGCAAGACACGAATTCTCGGTGGCATCATGCTGACATTCGGCGGCGTCCTGAACATGGGCCTGTTCCTTAAAGTCGGCTCCATGTTTGTTGTTGGAATTACCGGATTATCCGAAGATAGCACCGCACTTCCGATCGTGATGTCAGCTCTCCTTCTCCTGGTGTTGGTCTACACGGTGCTAGGCGGCATGATCTCCGTTATCGTCACCGACTACATTCAATTCGTCGTTCTCTCGGTTGGCCTCCTGGTTGCGACCGGGTTTTGCATCTCCAAACTTGGCTGGCAACCGGTCTTTGACAGTGTCGCAAGTCTGAAAGGAGAGGCTGGCTTCAACCCTCTTGTCGCAGGGAGCGGTTTCGGCCCCAGCTACATTGTCTGGATGTTCTTTACTGCCGGGCTTGTCAGTTGTGCTATCTGGCCAACCGCAGTCGCCCGGGCACTGGCCATGGACTCGGTTTCCGGTGTGAGACGCCAATTCATGTGGTCTTCCGTGTCCTTCATGATCCGCTTCCTCGTGCCTTATTTTTGGGGCATCTGCGCCTTCGTCTTCGTCATGACAGAAGCACCAGATCTGAAGCTCCTCTTCTTCCCGGAAGATCCAGCCACGACCCCGGTTAACAATCTCTACGCCATGCCCGTCTTCCTTGGCCGCGTTCTTCCCGCAGGAATCATCGGGATAATCACCGCCGCGATGATTGCCGCTTTCATGTCGACCCACGATTCATACCTCCTCTGTTGGAGTTCAGTAATCACTCAGGACATCTTGGCACCTATCATGGGAAACAAGATGAGCACTAAGGCTCGCATTCTACTCACACGTGTCCTCATCGTTATCATCGGTTTCTACATTCTCTTCTGGGGTTTACTCTACGAGGGAAGCGATGCCATCTGGGATTACATGGCAGTCACAGGAGCCATCTACTTCACCGGAGCGTTTGCCCTCCTATTAGGAGGCCTTTACTGGAAGAGGGCGAGTTCCACAGGCGCCTTTTTCGCACTCCTCAGTGGCCTGACGGCAATCCTAGGCCTAGACCCTGTCCAACGTTTCGTCGGACTCAAGACACAGAACCCTACAACTCTCGAATGGTCCCAACCCTTCACAGGCGATCAAATCGGGCTAATGACCGTCGCCTTTAGTCTGACCGTTCTTGTCCTAGGATCACTTTTCTTCCCAGACAAGAAAACAACCCAACTTAACTAACAATAGACCGCCATGGAAACAGAGACCTATAGCACATGGGAGACCATCTGGAAACTCCTTTTTATCAGCACCCTCGTGGTTTTTGCAGCGATGTCAGTTTGGGTAACGATTGGCGGGTATAAAGATCTCAAAAAACTGTTCTCACAACTAGAAAACGAGAACCAAGACGACTAAAACTACGGCTCCTGTGGCGTCACAATTCTCAGAAAACCAAGTCGAGCTGAATCATCGAGAGGCGCCGAAACGCTCGAAATGCCATCATTCTCTAGCGGTCCTATCTGAATGATCGATTCCCAGAACAGCTCGTCGAGCCCCGACGTCATTTGGAGACTATAAGATTTTCCTTTCATCCCTTCGAATGTCACAACCAGCCCTGGATTGAATCCGACATCTTCAAAACTGACTGACCGAATCTCTAATCGACTTTCCGGATCGGTAGGATCCGTACCGGCAACGAATTCTCTATAGTTGCACACTCCATCTTGATCCGTATCCAAGGTCGCGTCACTAAACAGCTCGGCATTCAACTGAAAAATCATTTCGATTTCGTTTGGAATCCCATCCCCATCACGATCTGATTCTGCCCGATTCATCTCTCCTGGGGTGGGCAGAAGATTAGACGTGATGACCCCGCGAGCATCAGGAAGTCGTCCGTGATAAACGCCAAGAGCCTGAGATTGCCATCCTACAACATCTATCTGATTCCCTTCTGAACTATTCAACAAAATCATCTCGCCAGCTCGATCAAGCCGAAAAGGTAACTTTAGATCAGAAACTTCAGCCCCGTTCGAACCCAAAACAAGAAAGTCGCCTGGCCCCACAAACGTATAGGGCTCGAATTGAAATCTGAATGGTTCGTCGGGGCGGTCAGAGAGAGATGCAGCGCCCAAATTGACAACCAAATCACTGCCGTTTATTAGTTCAATCCAATCGTTCCCCTGATCATCCCCAGCGGTCCATTCATTAATTCGAATCGATTGAACCCTTCCGGTCAGTTTGAATCGGTTCTCTGCACCTGGCGTCGGAGTGCCTAGTCCCCAAGTAGTCCCGTCATCATTTCTAGATAAGGAACTGTCTCCCAACTGTTGCCCAAAGATCACTAGATCACGAATTATCGGAAATTCGCCCCGCCAGTCCACAAGCACTACTTGTTCTCCCGCACGAGCCAATCGGAACCCTGTGAAATAGCCAGTCCCATCAGTGACATGATCACACCAGACTACCAATCGCTCCCCCGCCGCAATACTGCTCCCACCCGGAAAGCGAAACCGGTCAAGATCAGCAAGATCGTCGGTCAAACCGAAATTCGCCAGGTCGATTGCCTGCTCACTCGAATTGACTAGTTCCACCCAATCAGGAAAGAGCCCATCCTTCTCGACGATTCCATCATTGGCTGCCATTAATTCGCTCAAGCTCAGCCCCGTTCCGAGACTTGATCGAATGAGTTTCAAATCAAGCGAGAAAGCCACATCTGAAGACTCTGGATCGTTGGGATGAATCTCAACAGCCACAAGATTCTTCCCTTCTCTAAAAATACTCGCTGGCAACTCGATAGGGCCGTCAAGCCGGCCTGCTTCGATCTCTTTTTCTGCCAAGGTCGCAAAGCGAACCGACCGACTCCGACTGATCCTTCGGCGGAAGACTTCTTTGCCATTAACGTACATCACGCCACCATCAGCAGCTTCCCATGTCAGCACCACACATTGGGAAGGCTCCAGTTTCCCCAATGTCACGGGCGTACGAAAATAGTATGAGCTTGAGCCCTTTTGAAGTGGGATCGAATCCTGGTTTTCGTCCAGGATAGCAGTGCTAAAGCGACCAGAAGCCAGCGGCCATTCAGAATCATCAAAGCTATCTTGGCGCCACGAAACACCTTGATTTTCGCCCGTATCACGAAACCGCCATTCCGATTCTAGTGTAATTAGCGGCATCTGATCATAGGCCGCACCATAAATAAACGACGACTCGTCAGAATAGAGAGAGCGGAAGCCTTCAGAATCCACGTAGAGACACCTCCAGAAGTAACGAGCTCCGTATTCGAGTGCCTCACTCGGCAAGCGCAGAGACGTCAATCGATCTCGCGACGCAAGGCGAAAGACGGGCAACTCAAAGCTCCCGTCAACGCCGCGAATCTCCCAAATCGTCTCCATATGAGTCGTCGTTGAAGATTCATGAGCCGCAAAGGGAGAACTCTGCAATTGATGTGACTCTGAAACCCCTTGCCCGCCAGTGGGAAACAAATTGATCGGCATAAGGGGTTTCCGATACTCGCCCTGATCGGCTTGCCGATTGACTGAATCGAAACGCCCATTGGAAAAACCAAGAACCGTTTGATCTAGCCCAATTCGAGCCAGATTCTCAGGGTGAAGCAAGGTATTATTTAGGACCCATATTCTTTCCTTGAACTCGTCCGGAAAGGCCTGCAAAAAACTATCCTTAAAAATATTCATGGTCTTCGCAAAGTTCTGGACCGTCATGATGGAGGCTGATGCCGTACTATTTCCACCGAAGAGTGAATCAAAATCCCAGGGTAATATACTCCAGAGTCCGTTTCGCTTTTGCCACAGGAAATAGTTGTGAGTCACATCATCCCACGGAGACATCCAATTGATCATGGCCAAATAAGTCAGCGTGTCATCGATATCCCAATGAGCGAAGAAGTATTTCCGCAATGCAAGTTCCGGAGTATTGGATTTTCGTGCCGCCCAAAGGGCTTCAATCATCTCCTGGAATCCCGAGTGCCCCATCCAACCTTGGTTCTGTATGCGATAGGTATGTTCATATCGCTGCCGAGGAGTCCAGTAAACGGGCGTTTCTTGACGCCGAGGCGTCACGGGTTCTAGAAGGCTACCGTTTCCAATCCCAAAAGGGCCTTCGGCTTGACCATCTAGATTCCCAACGCTTTTGAACAACGCTCCCGTCGGCAGTATGGCGCGTTCAGGACTTCGAACTGGCATTTCCCGATAGTATCTTTCCAACAAACACTGGTTATACTCCTCTTGCTCTAGTCGAAGGAGCGGGCGATTTTTATTGAGCCTTAAATCGATCGTTTGGGTCGTGGACGTCGGAAGCCCGGTCAGACGAAAGAGCAAATGCCCTGAACTTGTAGCAAAGTCCTTGTCGGTAAGAAAAACGCTATCGTGATCACGAAACAGCTGATAATCCGGAAATAACAGTTTGTAGGATTGCCTCCCTGTACTTCGTCGATAGCGACTTCCATGATAGCGAATATGCGCATCATAAACAATGCCATCATGCACAAAGATCGCCGGTTCCGTCGCATTCCATTCCTCTCGCGGAAGGCCTGGTGGATTAGGGCTCGTCACGCGTTTCGGAGATTCCGCAATGTTGCGTTCCAGACGCCGCAGACTGCCTTGTGAAACGAAGACATCGTAGATGGGATACTCTGACTCCCGCTCCGGAGTCACAAAGTAGGCATACCACTCCATCGGATCGTCCCTACGGGGATAAACCGTTTCTAGACCTTCCCCTCGGTCAGCAAGAATTCGATAGCGAACAACACTTCGCTCTTTCTCACCTGGAAGGGTGACACCAAAACGATGCCCCACGTGATCAGCTAACGGTATCATAGTGAAACGACTCACTGCTTCATCAGCAAGGTCGATGTCATCTACAAAATACTCGATGAAGACCTGCCCCAATCCGACAAGGGAAGAGAACGAGACTTCAATCAAAACCGTCTCATTCGGAGAAATGACGCGATTGCCATCGCGCTTTCGAGTCACCAAACATTCAGTTACGATCGACTTTGCCAGCGCGTTACTTACAAGATTGGGACGCCCAGGACTCGGTCCATCCTCCAAAGGGGAAGCGATCCAATTTGCTGCATCCTGACCATCATGAGTCAGACTAACCCGCTCAAGTGAACGTCCACGATACTGATGTTCAAGGGGATCTATTCCTGACCACCGCTGACCAACTCCCAATGCATCCGCACTGATTGGCCACGGTTGTCGGTCAGAATACGTCACCGCATCGACCACCACACTCGATTGATCCAACAAGCGAATGCTCTCCCCTCGATTACTCAAGGTTCCCCGATAAGGCCCCCACAATTGATCTCGCTCCAGGTGATAGGCCCCGACCGTCGCCAAACGATCAGGATCACGAGCAATCACACGATACTCGCCTGCCCCAATTTTCTCGCCCCCTGTGAATTCAAAACTGATTCCCCCTTCGATCTGCCAGCCAGAAAGTAAGACGAGCTCGGAGCTACCGTTAAAAATCTCGATGTACTCAAAGACATCATCGTAGAGCGATATTAAGGGGCCCCCATCAGCGTCGAATGCAGGTTCCTCAACAGGGTGATACATGATCTCCGAAATCACCACTTCTGCGTCTAAGCAAAAGCCCCCCCCAACAAGAGCAAGCAGGCTCAGAGCAATCAACAAAACCGAATCATGTAAGCGAAGACGAGTTTTAGACCGCACTCTGAAAGACTAACAGAAGGCGAGTCACAAAATCAATCTCACCCTAAAGCCCAAAAAAAGCCCGGGAGTGATAACCACTCCCGGGCTTGAATTGAATCCTTAAGATTCGACTAATCTTCGCTCACATTGAAGCGAACAGTGGATTAGTATTGATTCGTTGACTCGTTCTCGTTCACAGGACGAGTAATGTTGTCTGTGTCCATTTGAACACTGAACCGAACATCACCTGCTGAAGCAGCCTTGATCACAACTGTCCATTTAGCCTTGGCATCAGGAGCCAATCTTGGAAGTGGTGCGAAGCTGACGACTTGACCAGAAACAGAAGAACTGGTTGCACCGCCTGAGCTAACGTGCGTTTGTGAATCTTCCAATGTGCAAACAATCTTGATGTTCGTGTCATCTGCAGAACCTTGGTTCGTCACAGTGATTTCGTAGGTTTCGTTGCTACCAACTTCAATTGGATCTTCGATATCGATAACCTCAAGCAAGACAGCAGGAATACCAGAAACGATCGTTGAGCAGCTGCTGCTCGCAGGATCAGCACATCCGCCATTAGCCATAGCACTGAAGTTCAAGGTTCCAACAGTCGTACCAACAAAGTTAGCACAGACCTCAGTTGATCCGTCAGCAGCAAGGCTACCGAGGTTCCAAACAACCTTGTTACCGACCAACTGGCCACCGCTGCTTGCGCCACGGAAACTCGCACCAGCAGGAACAGCTACTTCAACAACCGTTCCATCACTAGCAGCATTGCCAGAGTTAGTAACGGTTGCACAAACTTCGATTGGACGACCAACGAAACGTTGCTCAGGGGTCGTGCAGCTGATGCTCAAACTAGGAGCAGTAACGACAGTCGTGACTGAATCTTCAGCTTCGACACCTTGATCACTCGTTGCCTTGGCAACATTGGTGAATTCACCAGTTCGGGTCGCGGTTGCGGCCAAGGTCACTTGGCGGCTTTGCCCAGGTTGCAATGTGCCTACGTCAAATGAGGCAGAATTTCCACCGGCAGAGCTTCGAAGCCCGTCATCCATCTGATCGCTAATCTGGACATTCGTCAAGACACTGCTACCCGTGTTGCGAACGGTCACGGTGTAAGGGATAGGATCACAAATCGTCACTTGAGCAGGACCAGTCTTCACCAACTCGAGGTTCGCCTTAACGACGCGGATTGGCTCACACAAGATTGGGCTGTAACTTGCCCATCCACAACCGGTGATCACGCCTTCTTCAGCAGCTTTTCCGGTCACGGAAATGGTTTTTGCTTCACGAGGGCCTAGCTCACCAATGTTCCAAGTAGCAACGCCATTGCTGACGCCACTGGATTGTGGAGAGGAAGAATCAACGGTGAAATTGCCTGTCACGCGATCGTGAACAACGACATCGTGAATTGGATAAGGCGTAAGGTTGATGACATTGTACTGGTAAGAAAATGCCTGCCCAACCATGACTTCAGCTGGAACTGTCTTTTCGAGCAACAAACCGTCATGCCCTTGAACCCCGGTTGGGAACGACATTGAACCCTTAACATGAGGGACGCCACCGTGATCAACGGTTGTGTAAGAAGGACCAAAACCTCCACCGCGCTTGATCGGAGCAGGTGCTGGAGCTGGTTGGCTTTCTGATGCTGTCGAAGCCGTCGATGACGTCGAAGCTGATGAATATCCAGCGTTCTGCTGCTGCGCACAACCTGCCAAAAGCAGGACCGCAACGGCGGGAACAATGGAGCTCTTGAATATTAGATCTCGTAGTTGTTTCATTATTTGTATCTATCGGTCAGTGAATCGATGACCTGGTTTTCTCTACCCTCGTCGATGTCCTCACACGCTTACAGTTACGTCGCGTCGCGATATCATTCCTTACCGGCCAAGAATTTCAAATCAATTCCGCGAGAAAAAATGAAAAACTAGTAAAAATTTAAATTAATGCGACACACTATACATTCCCGTTAGGGATTTATGGACGCAGGCAACAGTTCCTCCCAATCCAGTTCATCACCCACAACTCGGACCCAATGTAGTCTCCCCTGATACCTCCAAGCATCAACAACCAGCCCTTCCTCAAATGAACTACCATAGGGGGCAATCACCAGGGTATTGTGCTCTTTGAATGTCCCTACGGCATATCCACCGCGATAGAATACAAGGCTGCGATACTCATCCGATTCCAACGCAGTTAAGAGATCATTCACCCAGTGATAGCACAGACCACGCTCACGAAAGCCCGAATTCACGAGCACATTCTGCAACCACGCCGGCCCGACACTTCGATACGTCTCGGCGAGCCTCAACGATTCTCGCGTCAAAAGTTCGGCCACCCGACGCGCTTCGAGCGGGTCAACCATCGGAGAAAGCGTTTCAATGGCAAGTGACAAGCGCACGGCATCATCGCCGGCATCTTTGGGAAGAGACGCACATCCTCCCAAGCCAAGCAGCAGTAGTATGAGAAAAGGCCGCACAAAATGGCTACTTATTAACATTTCACATTACTCATTGATGGCTCTCAAATAGGTCCGTTCCTCACGAAGCCCACCGGAGTTCTAACAGAATCAACTAAGTATTTCGATGGGTTTTTCAAAGCTGAACGGAAAACCGAGCAAGAAAACGTCGCCAATTTTTCGCCCAACAGTTAAGAGATCCTTATGGCAAAACAACGGCCTTCCACGCTTTGGCGCACTCTTTCGAATCGATCGTCGCTTTTTCTCCTCGCAGGCCCTTGCGTCATCGAAAGCGAGGCCCTTTGCTTCGATATCGCGGGGCGGCTCAAGCGGATGACCCAACGACTCGGGATTCCCTTTGTGTTCAAGGCGAGCTACGACAAGGCAAATAGGTCTTCAGCCAAATCGTTTCGAGGCCCCGGACTTGAGGATGGACTCGCAATTCTCGATCGAGTGAAAACTAAATTCGCCATTCCGGTGATTACGGACATCCACTCGGAATCCGACGCCCGCTCGGCCGGGACGGTTGTCGACATTCTACAGATTCCGGCCTTTCTATCACGACAAACCGACCTCCTACACGCCGCCGCCCAGACGGGACAAATCATTAATGTGAAAAAGGGGCAATTCGCTTCCCCGCATGAAATGATCAACGTCGTCGAGAAACTGCACAGCTTCAACAACCGCCGAGTGATCCTCACCGAGCGAGGTAACTCGTTCGGCTACAACAACTTGGTGGCAGATATGCGGTCCATCCCGATTATGAAAAGCCTGGGATGCCCAGTCGTTTTCGATGCCACTCATTCCGTCCAACTCCCAGGTGCGGGAGGAGACAAGTCTAGCGGACAACGTGAATATGCCCCCGTCCTGGCCAAAGCTGCGGTTGCTGCAGGCGCCAACGGCCTTTTCATTGAGACACACCCTACTCCAGAAGCGGCCCTGAGTGACGGGCCAAACATGATTCCAACCAGCGAGCTACCACGCCTAGCCAAGCAGCTGAAGGCGATTCATCAGGCCGCAAGGTAACGGATTCGGAATGATAGCAAAGATTTCAGGCTATGAAACACGCTGACCACATCAAATGGAGCAATTCCAACAATTCGATTCACAAGTATTTCAAGATTTCCAAGTCCGGCTGATTTCACTAGAGTGCTGCTGCCTATGATGCTAGTCGTCGATAATTACGATTCATTTACCTACAACCTCGTCCAATACCTGGGCGAACTGAAGGCAGAAATGACAGTCGTCCGAAATGACGAAATCACGGTGGATCGCGTCCGCGACATGGCACCAAGCCGGATACTAATCTCACCTGGGCCTTGCACGCCAAATGAGGCCGGTCAATCAAATGAGATCATCAAGGCGTTCTCAGGAAACGTTCCAATTCTCGGAGTTTGCCTCGGACACCAATGCATAGCTCATACGTTTGACGCGACGATCGAAGTCAATTATCGGATGATGCACGGCAAAACCTCGCCCGTGAAGCATGACGGCAAAGACCTGTTCAAAGGGCTGCCAAATCCATTCATGGCAACGCGTTACCACTCCCTTGTCGTTAACCCTGCGTCTGTTCCTGATTGCCTTGAAATTACAGCGGAAACCGAAGAAGGGGAGATCATGGGACTCAAGCACGTTGATTTCCCTATTTGGGGCGTCCAATTCCATCCCGAGAGTATTCTCACCGAACATGGCAAGGAGCTCCTGAACAATTTTTTAAATCTCAACTAGCCCCACACGCGCCCGCATTTTTTATTTCAGCCTTCGCAAGAGGGTCGAGTTACAAAAAAAGGCCACCCCAAGAAGGAGTGGCCGATAAAAACCAAAAAGTAAGGTGACAGCTCTACGAGCTAGTGACGATTTCGTCGCTTGACCTTCAACTGGGCGAGCGAATGGGCTAAAGCCGCATTCACCGAAGCCAATTCCTCATCAGAAAGCTTCTCTTGAAGCCTCGACTCGGCACGCTTTCGGGCTTCCTCAGCAGCCTGCTCATCGATGTCAGACTCTTTCACCGCCATGTCTGTGAGAACCGCTACCTTGTCACCCGTGATCTCCACAAACCCCTCACCCACGGCGAGGAAATGCTGTTCCCCACTCTTAGAGACACTGATTTCGCCAGAGCTGATCTGAGTCATCAACGGAACGTGCTCCGGATAAACCCCCATGTCACCTTCCAAACCAGGAAGATTGACCATATCCACATCCTCGGAATAGGTGGTTGCCTCCGGGGTAACTATTTCCAATCGAAGCGTTTTTGCCATTGTTTCAACCTAAACTCAATCGTCAACCGAGGACTTAGTCCTGGTCAGCGTAAATGTCTTCAATGGCGCCCTTCATGTAGAAATTCCCTTCAGCAACATCATCATGCTTACCGTCCAAAATCTCTTTAAAGGCGCGAACCGTATCCGCAACATCCACCTGCTTTCCAGGGAACCCAGTGAAGACTTCAGCCACAGTGAAGGGCTGACTCAAGAATCGCTGAATCTTCCGAGCACGGAAAACGGTCAGTTTGTCCTCAGGGGAAAGTTCATCCATACCAAGAATGGCAATGATATCTTGCAAATCCTTGTAGCGCTGCAACACCACTTGGACACCACGAGCCACGGCATAGTGTTCCTCGCCGACGATGTCTGGGGTTAAGGCTCGCGAATTTGATGCCAAAGGATCCACAGCAGGGTAAATACCGAGCTCAGCAATCGAACGTTCCAAAACGATCGTTGCATCCAAGTGAGCAAAAGTGGTCGCAGGCGCGGGATCGGTCAAATCATCAGCCGGCACGTAAACCGCTTGGAACGAGGTAATTGAGCCCTTCTTGGTAGAAGTAATTCGCTCCTGCAAATCACCCATCTCAGCCGCCAAGGTAGGCTGATAACCCACAGCACTCGGCGTACGGCCTAGAAGTGCTGACACCTCGGATCCGGCCTGTGAGAATCGGAAGATGTTGTCAACGAAGAGCAGCACGTCCTGATTCTTTTCGTCACGGAAATACTCGGTGATCGCCAAGCCTGAAAGCGCCACTCGAAGTCGAGCTCCTGGCGGCTCGTTCATCTGACCATAAACGAGGGCGATCTTGGATTCGTTTAAATTCTCTTGATTGATGACACCGGCCTCAGACATTTCCGCATAGAGATCGTTCCCCTCACGGGTTCGCTCTCCCACACCGGCAAACACCGACACACCACCATGAAGCTTCGCGATGTTGTTAATCAGCTCCATGATAACAACCGTCTTGCCAACACCAGCACCACCGAACGCTCCGACCTTTCCTCCCTTAAGGAAGGGGCAAATTAAATCGATCACCTTGATACCAGTCGTCAAAATCTGTGGCGAAGTCGCCTGATCCATGAGTGAAGGAGCCGGACGATGAATGGGATTGTAGGCCTCAGCCTCAACCGGACCACGCTCGTCTACGGGTTGCCCTGTCACGTCGAAGACTCGGCCCATCACCCCGTTGCCAACGGGCATCGAGATTGGCGCCCCAGTGTCGGAGACTTCAAAACCGCGCTTTAAACCCTCTGTCGAAGACATTGCCACAGCACGAACCCAGTTATCCCCAAGGTGCTGCTGCACTTCCAAAACAAGTTTGATCGGTTGATCATCGAGTTTAAACTCAACATTCAACGCATTGTAGATCGCTGGCAGATCGCTTGAAAATTCAACGTCCACCACCGGTCCGATAACCTGTACAATCTTGCCTTTATTCATGTCCAAAAATTGACTTTCTGATCTGCCAGAATCATTCCCCTAAGGAGACAAAGTGATCCTCGCTGGCGAATTAACCTCTCGCCAAAGTAGAAGGCGAAAACGCTAAGGAGTTTGTCAAACAGTGTCAAGGGAGAGACAGATAAATCCTTCTCTCAAGCCTCATTCTGAGTTCTCGCATCAGAAAAGGCGTCGACGCAGGCAAAAATCAAACCTCTTTGACCGTCCCCCAGTGAACGTCCAGACGCCGATTGAGATAAAGCTTAACCGCTTTGACTAAGGTCTTCGACTCATGTTTCTGTCCCGTTTGCACAATTTCCTTCAAACTCATTCCACGCTTAACGTCGAAGCTACTCTGGGCAATGATCGGCCCCTCATCCAGGTGCATATTGACGAAATGAGCCGTCACGCCGGCAATCTTCACGCCATGTTCATATGCTTGCCGGTAGGCCTGAGGCCCCGGAAAACTAGGAAGCAGGGATGGGTGAATGTTGATAATCTTGTTTTTGAAATACCAAACAAACTGAGGGGAAAGGATCTTCATGAAGCGAGCCAAGACGACAAAATCTACCTCGAACTCTTCTGTGAGCTTCAACGCTTTGGCTTCTGCCTCTCTCCGCTGAGTCCAATCGATTCGGCGAAAGGGGAGATCGGCTTTCTTGGCGATCGATCGAAGGGATTCATGATTGGAAATAACGACAACGGGTTCAGCCTTGATCTGTTTCGAGGCAACGGCCTCAAGAATTCCGAGTAAAGCATGATCTTCTTTCGAAACAAAGATGGCGAATCGTTGAGCGCCCCCAGCGGCGTACTTCCGAGATCGTATGTCCATCCCTAGCTCGATGCCCAATCGATTCAACCCCTCCTTAATTGGGCCCGGCCTCCAATCGGCTCCGTCCCAGGAAGCTTGAATCGCCATACTAAATTGACCGCGAGTCACCTGTTCCTCAAGGGCCTCGACATTTGCCCCGCTTTCAAAAAGAAACTTGGTGACCGAAGCTACAACCCCCGTTCGATCCTTACCAACCACCGAAATACTCAATATTTGCCGCCGAGACATCGACTTCTTGTGCCAAAACAAGTAGGCACTAATCAATCATTGATTCCGAGAAACATTCAGTCCCAACCCCGAATCTGCGGCAGCACAAGGTGGATCAGGCCTCATGTAGGCAATAAAACGAACTTGCAGAACCAAACCCTTTGAGCTTTAGCTTGGCCTCAACAATGAAGAGAACCCTGCTCCATTTCGCGTTACCCAGCATCATGCTGAGCCTTGTACTGCCACTTTCGAGCGCATACGGGCAACAAAGCCCTTTCAAGAATCTTCGGGCTGGCATGTTGAGCATCAATAGCGAAGATCTTCTTGATCACATCGAAGTTCTCGCCTCAGACGACTACGAGGGTCGAGGACCTGGGGGCATCGGTGAGGATCTCACCGTTGAATATCTGATCGGACAGTTCATGCGCTTCGGTCTCGAACCCGGGAACCCCAATGGCACCTACACCCAGGAAGTTCCCATGGTGGGAATCCAATCCCAAACGAGCGCCGAGCTCTCGCTCAAAGGGACTAAAGTGCCCCTGACCTTCCCTCAAGATTACGTGGCATGGACGACGCGACCCGAGCCCCAGGTAGCAGTAAGTGACAGTAGTCTCGTCTTTGTGGGATACGGCGTGCAAGCGCCGGAATACCGCTGGGATGACTACAAGGGTGCCAATCTTAAGGGAAAAACACTCGTTATGTTGGTCAACGACCCGCAAGTCCCCCACCCTGGCGACAGCTCAAGGCTCGACCTGAGATACTTTAAAGGGTCAGAAATGACTTATTACGGCCGCTGGACCTATAAGTTGGAGATGGCGGCGAAGCTGGGTGCCGCAGCAGTCATCTTGGTTCATGAAACCGGCCCAGCAGGCTACCCATACTTTGTTGTCATCAACAGCTGGGGAAGAGAAAACTTCACCCTCAAGACGCCTGATGGGAACCAAGGTGACGTACCGGCGGCAACTTGGTTTAGTTACGACCGCGCCCGCAGCATGTTTCAATCCCTGGGTTATGACTTCGAAGAACTCAAGCAGCGCGCCTTAAGCCGAGACTTTGCTCCGATCTCACTCCGCGCCAAACTTTCCCTTTCTCTCAAGAACTCGGTTCGCGAAATCACTTCCAGGAACGTCGTCGCTCGAGTCGAAGGCTCCAAATCATATCGACGAGACCAACACATTGTCGTCACGGCTCACTGGGATCACATCGGCATCAACAATAAGCTTGAAGGAGATAAAATCTTCAATGGAGCCCTCGATAACGCATCTGGCGTTGCGGGCCTCCTAGAGCTCGCCGAGATGTTCGCCGGATTCAATCGTCCCATTAGCCGTTCCTTGCTTTTCATCGCCACTACCGGCGAAGAGCAGGGTCTGTTAGGAGCAAAATACTACGCCGAAAACCCCTATGTTCCGATGTCTAAGACGGTCGCCAATATTAATATTGATGGACTGAATCAATGGGGGCCGACCCGAGATGTCGTCGTCATCGGCCGCGGGGCATCATCACTCGACACCTTGGTTGAGCAATCCGCCGCCATTCAGAAGCGGATCGTCAAAGGCGATCCCGAGTCGGAAAAAGGCTATTTCTACCGCTCCGATCATTTTCAGTTCGCAAAGAAGGGCGTCCCTGCCTTGTTTCTCAATGCGGGCATTGAATATCTTGGGCGTGCCAGTAGCTACGGTCCGAAAAAACGCCGTGAATATCGTGAGAATGACTACCACAAAGTTTCTGACCAAATCAAACCGGGCTGGAATCTCGCCGGAGCCGTCGAAGATCTCAGACTCTTGAGTCGGGTCATTTATCGCGTCGGACAGGAAGAAGCGATTCCGACTTGGACCCCCGGATCCGAATTCGCCGAGATTCGCCGACAGAGCTTGAGCAGCGGAGAACGCTAGTCCGAGGTGGCCTACATCTCATGAAAGACCTAAGGCCGACTGAAGCCTTAATTGCGTTCTGGCTCCTCATAGCCACAAGCATCCAAAACGCTCACGCGGCCGACTGGCCTCGCTGGCGCGGCCCATCCGGAGACGGCCATACCCCGCTCGAGGAAGCCCGATTGCTAAGCCTCCCCGAAGATCCGAAGGTCACCCTTAAGATTCCTGCCGGAGGAGGCTTTGCGTCACCAATCGTCGCAGGCAATCGACTCTACCTCTTCGACAATCAAGAGGGGCATGAAACAATTCGCGCCATCGATCTCGGATCGAAGGACGTCTTGTGGGAGCAGGCGGTTGATGCCGTGTTCAAGGATGGCCAAGGGCTGCCCGGACCGCGAAACACCCCTCAGATCGATGAGAACCGCCTCTTTGCCGTTTCATGTCGAGGAGAACTTCAATGCCTCGATGCACGCAATGGAACTCTGATATGGCGGCAAAACTACGTGGACGATTTCGGCGCTGTCTTCATTGGTGAGAGAGGAAGCATTCAAGGAGCGGCGCGCCACGGCAATAACGGCTCTCCGCTCATTGATGGAGAACGTCTCTACGCTTGCGCCGGGGGAAAAAACGGGAGCAGCATCGTTTGCCTTAACAAGAGGACTGGAACCCTTATTTGGAAGTCACAGGATGATCTTGCCGGTTACGCACCACCAGTAAAGGCTCTGGTTGGGGGTACCGACCAATTGTTCTGCTACACCGTCTCCGGACTCCTGAGTCTCAAGCCCGATGATGGTCAACTTCTCTGGCGATTCCCAGTCTCAACGCCCTTCGGACGACATGTCACCACCCCGATCGGCTATCAAGGTATCGTGATCATTTCCTCAATCGAAGAAGGACTCATTGCCACTCGCACGAGCTCTTCCCCTGACGGTAGCGTCGCACAGGAGAGAGCCTGGCAGAGCAAGGTAAGCGCCATCAATTTTTCAAGCCCCATTCGTATCGGCGCCTACCTCTATGGACTGGGACCAGAGAAAAACTTCATTTGCGTAGATCTCGCCACCGGCGTTCAACAATGGTCAAAAAAGGGGTATATTTTCACGTCAGCCGAACAGGCTCATGCGGCCTTTATCGCGATGAATGATCGCATCCTCGCGCTCACCGATACGGGCGAATTGGTTCTCTTTGAAGCCAATCCAAACAAATTCGTCGAGCTGGGCAGAACTCAAGTTTGCGGGAAGACGTGGAGCAATCCCGCCTACGCCGATGGCGTGATTTACCTGCGGGACGGGCTCAGGAAAAGCGGCCATTTCTATGGACTACAGCTCACCCCTGCCCTCTAAGCCCCACCAGGACTAAGGGACGTCGAATTCGAACATCGGATTCGCGACCCATTTCCAAAACACCGGTCAGACGGGCAATTTTCTTGCGGAACGCCCTAAAGATTTGCTGTTCTGTTCCCTGCCATGCCCAACGATCTCACCGTGAAACCACGAGACTCTTCGTTACTGCCTGCACTAATTCCTGTGCTTGCACTCATTCTCTTGATCGGCGGGAACGCATGGATTCACGGGGATGCCGAATGGGCACCACATATCCCCCTCGTACTCGCGGCCGCCATAGCCGCAATCGTCGGGCTTTCAATCGGCACCCCATGGCAATCGATTGAGAACGGCATCATTGACGGTATCTCAATCGGCATGAAGGCGATTCTTATTCTCTGCGTCATCGGCATCATGATCGGAACTTGGATCGCCAGCGGCATCGTGCCGGTCATGATCTACTACGGCCTCCAATTCATGCATCCAAGTTACTTCCTCGTTGCCACTTGCGTAATCTGTAGTGTGGTCTCACTTGCCACAGGCAGTTCATGGACAACGGCAGGAACGGTTGGGATCGCACTCATTGGCGTTGGTCAAGGGCTCGGGGTCCCCCTACCGATGGTGGCAGGAGCCATTATTTCCGGAGCTTACTTCGGAGATGAGATGTCTCCTCTTTCTGATTCGACAAATCTCGCGCCGGCAGTGGCAGGAGCTGAACTCTTCGAGCATATTCGCCACATGCTCTACACCACAGTCCCAGCCCTTCTCATCGCTTTGGTTCTCTACACCGTTCTTGGGGTGAGAGGTTTCGAAGGAGAGGCCGGGAGCGATTCCATCGAGACAATCTTAACAACGCTAAAAGCATCCTTCAGTCTCAACCCTTTCCTCCTTCTGCCACCCTTGCTGATTGTGGCCATGGTCATCTTCCGACTACAAGCCCTCCCTGCGTTGCTCGGGGCAGCCATCATCGGAGCCATTCTCGCGATTGGATTCCAACAAACCACACTTATGGAAATCGTCGATATCGCCCAAGGTGGCTACACAGCCGAAACGGGCAATGAAACTGTGGATGAACTCCTTTCTCGAGGCGGACTTGATTCAATGATGTATACGGTTTCTCTCGTTATTTGCGCTCTCAGTTTCGGAGGAGTCATGGAAGCCTGCGGCTTTCTTCGAGCCCTCGCAGATGCCATTCTCAAACGAGCTCGCTCCACCGGCTCTCTTGTAAGCGCAACCGTTGGCACGTGTTTGGGAATGAACATCGTTGCCCCCGACCAGTATCTCTCAATCATCGTGCCGGGACGAATGTACCGAGAGGCCTACCAACAGAAGGGCTTGCATGCAAAGAACCTTTCCAGAACTCTCGAAGATGCTGGCACACTCACGTCACCGTTGGTTGCCTGGAACACCTGTGGCGCCTATATGGCCCAAACCCTCACAGTCGCTCCACTCGCCTATCTCCCCTACTGTTTCTTCAACCTTCTCACACCAATAATCGCAATTGCGCTTGCCTACTTGGGATGGACACTCGTGAAATCCCCGAACTTGGCGAGCCCAGAGATCGAACGCTAGTTCCCGCCTCGACCGGATTGAACGGCCTTCATTTTGGCTTACTAACGGGGCAAGCGATCTGGCATGTCAGCAATGATATAGGCCATCACCGCATAGGCAGCGACACAACGATTGAACTCCTTCGGATCGAGCTTATCAATCGTATCTGAGGAAGTGTGATGGTACCAAAAATACTTCTCTCGATTGACATCCACCCCCATCACGGGAACGCCCTCTTGCAACAGATACATGATATCGGACACGCCTGCGCCCCAGGACATTTTCAGATCCCCCAAGGGTTGCAACAGATCAATAACGGCCTCTAGATAAGGCATCGCTTTCTCACTGCCCGTGAAACTAAACCCTCTGGGCTCAAAGACCCCCGTGTCTGACTCCATAGCAAGCACATGTTGAGCCAGTGATGCCGCATGCGCTTTTCGATATGCCTTCACGCCCGCCATCCCATTCTCTTCATTGGTCCAGAGCACGACACGAATCGTCCGGCGCGGACGGAGATCAAGTTTCTTCAGAATCCGAATCGCTTCCCCTGTCTCTTATACACATCTCCGAGCCCACGAGACCTCTCTACAT
>OJGU01000649.1_pt1 | contig 18109 bp, 10 predicted proteins | sample 1594741 | NCBI WGS metagenome assembly OJGU01 (sample SAMN05416841, study PRJEB24817) | seawater metagenome | isolation source: Sea water | place: Canada:Atlantic | collected 2013-07
CGAGATGTAGAGAGGTCTCGTGGGCTCGGAGATGTGTATAAGAGACAGGTATTCTCCACGCCAATGTAGCCGTCATTACTGAAGGTGAACATCTGGGAATCTTCATTGCCAAAGTCGGAGGTGGTAAGCGTAAACGTGCCCTGGTATCCGTCGCAACCGTTCCCTTGGACACGCGCGATCCAAACCTTGACACTGCCCCCTGGCCGAATAGGGCCATAGACTTCCGTTCGCAAAGGGGAATCACAACAAGACCAACCGTTGTTGCTGACAATGAATGTGACCGTTCGGTCTGTGTTATTCACCACGTTTAGGTTAAAGGTCCGGTCGCGGCCATCCGGCTCCACATTTTGCCGTGGATTCACAGTCTGACCGACGACACTCATCGGGCAAAATGAAGTGAGAAGAAGACCAAGACACCAAGAGCGCAAGGTATACGTAGATTTCATATTTTGGCGAAAAGGGGGCAAGTCAGAACAATCTGAACGCAAGACGAACGCGCCCTAATTACCAGCACCGCATTCTCGTGAGAAGTTTACCAAAAAAATGAGATTTTCCGTAAAAGGACGAAAACACCCCAAAAACCAAGAGACTCGACCTCAGTATGGGACGAGATCGATAAGCTCGGCCCCTGTCCATGCCCCTTTTGGCGTGTGGCCTCCTGTCATTAGTATCGTGCCGTTGTTGAGCAATACAGCTGCGTTGGCGAATCGGGGATACTTTAGCTTCGGAGCTTCTATCCACCGTTCGAGGTTTGGATCAAATAGATACATCTTTGCGGCTTGCCCGCCAGGGTCACCAAGGAAGGTTCCCGACACCCAGACGCGGCCGTCCGGTAGGCGAATACCGTTGGAAACAAGGTAGGGCGCTTCCGGGAGGCCACCGGTCAGCTGCCAGGTCTGGGTATCGGGATCAAACAGCTCGCAACTTGAAATTCCCTCCCCTTCAGTCCGCCCCCCAATCGACAGAACTCGACCATTCGCAAGCCTCACAACCATCGGTCCAGACCGACTCACCTTCATTGCTCCAACTTCAATCCAAGCCCCAGTTTCGGGATCGTAAAGCTCGCAATCCCGACTCGCTCCACTCTGCCAACCACCGGCGACGACCAGTATTTTCCCATCGTCCAATGGCACGCAAGCAGCTCCCGATCTCGCCGAGTGAAGATCCGCTGTAGCAGACCAGCTACCGGTCTTGGGGTCGAACACTTCACAGCTTTTCATGTCCTGATGATTCTGATCCAAGCCGCCTATTACAATGACCTTGCCATCACCTAAAGTGAGCCCTCTTCCCAGACGGCGAGGCTGAAGCATGGAACCCGTTTCCTGCCAACTCCCACTTCGGGGGTTATAGATTTCACAATCAGCCAACGCTTCAGCTCCCCTCCCAGCTCCGCCAGCAGCAAGCACTTGGCCGTCAGGTAAAAGCAAGAGCTGAACATCTCTACTACGAGGCTGGCGCATTGAGCCCGTCGTCGTCCAGGTCCGCGTGAGCGTATTGTAGAGGTAACACTCAGACAGGGATACATGGGGCGTGTTCTCGGTAGTTCGCTCTCCACCTACCGAGAGTACGCTACCGTCCTGCAAGCGGATCAGTGCATTTTTAGAGAGAGGACGCGGCAAGAATTCACCCGCGTCGGTGAATTCATCACCACGGCGATTCTCCCGGTCCGTTTCCCAAATCTCAAGCCTCCGGCCAGGGACACTATGAAACAGAGCCCGATCTCGCCCATCACCACCTTGAGCAAACTGGATCCAATTCGCCGGTCGATCGAGATGAAACGAAACCAACTCTCGACGAAATTTTTCCCCCCGCTCAGGTGCGACTGGAAATAGCTTCAACGTATCATCGCCACTCGTCGCGATCAACTTCCCTTCATGCGATAGGGCAATGGCCGTTACAGCCCCTCGGTGTGCTGGCCATGCAAGGCTCGAAATCTCCTCCCAAGTTGAAGTATCCCACACCCGAACCCATCCATCTTCGTTGCCCGTAAACAATCGATCTCCCTCCCGACTAAAGACAGCAACCGTGTCATAGCCTCGCTTCGGTCCTTCGAGATGGGTCACAATGTTGGCAGGTTCTTTGAAGGGATGAATCGAAATTCGTGGGCCAAAATCAGATGAGGCGATCCATTCCCCATCAGGCGAAAGAGCATGCCCGGCGTAGTCCGTCGCCGCCTCGCCAATCAGACCACCCCAATGACCCGCGCCCTCCTCAAAGTCCGCCGCAAAGAGCCACCCGTCCATAACGCCTGCGAGACGGTTCTCATCTCGCGAAAGGGATCCACTCCGAGTCTGCCCCCACTGCATCAAATTCATGCATTGACTTGGTAATCGTCGCTGTTCTCGAAAGCCGCTCCCATCTCTAGACCACACGACGATATCCGTTGTATCTCGGTCTTGAGTGATAGGCCTCCCATCGCGCAAGTAGGCAAGAGGCGCATGGTTGTCCACTAGAAATCCGGAACAGCCTTCGCTCCCATTCAACGATTCATCCAGATCACCATAAAAGGGACTCCGATCGATGTTAAAAAGCACATGTCGCCCGTCAACTGACGCCACCGGATGAGACTGTTCATAGCTCGTTGCCATATACCCTACCCCGAGGGGAGGGCGCCTAACGATTCGATCCCAACGCCTGATCGTCCCATCGGCGCCAGCACTTACCAGAAACCCGGTCGGGTCGAAGAGCAAATCAAAGACACGATTTTCATGCCCGAGAAAAAACCGCGCTCGCCCATCTTGAGCCGTTCGAGTCATGAGATCCTGTGGAGGACTGTGCGCACCGTGGCCTCCTACAGACTGGCTACGCTCCCACTCAGTACCCTCGTCATAAACATTGAAGGAGAGCCTCTCCGAACTGCCCCGAGTGTAATCGTACACACGAACTGCACCATCGTCTCCCACAAGCCCAATTCTACGTTCAGAGGGATCGAATGCCAGTTTTGTCAGAGAGAAGCGAAACTCATGTTCGAAGCGTATCTTACCGCTCTCAACCGCAAGGACTCTGGCAATCTGTTTCACATGAGTTCCAGCAGTCAATGCCAAGTATTTCCCTGTTGGTGACAGCGCGAGTTCACCGGGATACTCCCGCCCCGGCAGGGAATACACAGCATCCGGGATCACACTCAAATCCTGATCCCTCTGATAGATATGGATCGACCGTTCCCATGACCATGGATTCGTATTAACCCGATGCAGTGCGAAGGAACGACGGTCAGGAGCCACCGTCAATGGGGCACACATCTCTGGAAACGGAAATCGTTCCAGCTCGCCTCCCGTAGCTCCCTCTTTATGCAGATAAATGATCCAAGCGAAGGCCTCGGGGAACGGAGGAGCGCTCACACTGCCATTGTAACCGAAAAGAAATTGATTCTCATCTAACCAGCCAAACTGCGGCAACCGGCCACTCTCTTCAAACAGCACTCTCAGCGTCGATGCGTCAAGAACCCGAAGAAGATCTCCTTTAGCATAAGCCATACTCCGCCCGTCAGGCGAGAAAGCTAGCGAGCGATATCGCTGGCTTTCTCGAAACTCACTTGGCAACGGCGGCAACTTTTGTGGTTCAAATAGCTCTTCACCGGAAGCCCCATTCCGGATATGCAGAAAACCATCCGATGAGATGACTGCCAGATGATCCGTCCGTGGGACGAGTGCCATTGTTTGGGGAACCAGCCCGTCATCCAAACGAAATAGATCCAGCTCGTCCCCTTGGCACAGAGCATTCAACAGCCTCCAGCTGAACTCCCTACGCTCGGGATTGATACTATCCAACAACCGGCGAGCCTGCCCAAAATCATGATGCTCTCGAGCATCCAGCACTTGGGCAAGAATCGCAGAATTCACCGTACGACCTAAGGTTTCAGCATTGACTCTCGCCTCGTGCCATTGCCACGTGACCGTACTCGCACCAACCAAGAAGAGGAGTAGAAAAAGCATCATAGCCACAGCTCGAAAAGGACGCCGTTGAGCCCATTTCTCAGCCCGCTCCAACATCGTGATGGGACGGGATTCGATCGGCTCCCCTCGAAGCCAACGGTCCAATTCATCCGCTACCATCCCGGCGCTCGACAGTCGCCGCACAGGCTTTTTTTCGAGACACCGAAAACAAATTGTCTCTAGATCTCGATCCACTAATCCAAAGCTACTCAGAGTCTGGGGTTCATGGTCCGCTACAGAACGCAGGACCTGCACACTACTCTCCCCCGGAAAGGCCAGCTGTCCGCTGAGCATTTCGTAGAACAGCACGCCAAGTCCCCACACATCGGTGGCGGTAGAAATCTCACTTTGCGAACCCGCGCTTTGCTCGGGGGACATATAGTGCGGTGTTCCTAGAATCGACTGAGTAGCCGTGAGGAGCGAATCGCGGTTAACAGATTTCGCCACACCAAAATCTGTTAACCATGGTTCCCCCGCTTCATCAATGAGGATATTTGACGGCTTTAAATCGCTGTGAAGCACGCCATGCTGATGAGCGTAGTGAACCGCTCGAGCAACCTTAAGTAAAAGGACAGACGACTCGCGTGGTGACAATTTGCTATCACGTAGACGCTCTCCGAGACTCCCTCCTCGGATCAGCTTCATCGTAAAATAAGGCTGTCCCTGTTCCTTTCCCACGTCGAACACCGGAACGATATTGGGATGATCCAACTGGGAAACCATCTCCGATTCCCTTTGAAAGCGAAGCCTTTCCTTCTCCGTCGCAAAAAGGACCTGTCGAAGCATCTTGAGAGCAACCATCCTATTCAGACGCATGTCTTGCGCCTCATAGACCATCCCCATCCCTCCGCACGCGATCTCCCGCTCGATGACGTAGTGACCGAAGGGGGAAGGCAAGTGATAGGGTGAAAAACTCACCGGCTCGCTCTTCGAAGGGGTCGTGTCCGATCGAGCGAGGTAAAGTTCTTCCAAGGCGACAGCCATCGAACAAGCAGCACAAGGAAGATCCTCAGGCCCTTGCGCCCCACAGACTTGGCAGACTCGTGTTCCTTTTGATTTCAGTGGTGAGAGGTCTTTCGTTTCTAATGAACCGCTTCAAGCAATCGCGCAGAGTTCCCGGCATAGACTAGCACCAGAAACTCAAGATAAGGTTACAAAGTAAATGAAACTTTCTGGACGGGATTCTCCGGTCTAGGACTGCAATAACTTAACCAAGTAACGCAATTCCTCTTCAATATCATCATCACTCGCGACCGTATCTCGAATTTCTTGGCGGATTTCCTGTACAAATTGCTTTCGTAGATCGTGAGCTGCCTTTCCAACCGCTCCAGCGCTCATACCCAAGAGCGAGCCAATGTCTGCGTATTTGGCTGCGTTTCCGGGATTCTCGATCGTGTATCGTAACTCAGCAAACAGCGCAGGTCGTTTCGCCCAGCGAGACTGAAGTCGATCCATCGTCCGAGCAAAGAGCTCTAGGGCCCAAGAACGATCGAACGCAGCCTCTGGAGATGCGAGGGAGGAATGAAAGCTCTCTTCCGAGGCATCCGCTTCGTACCAAGGCTCAATGGGAATTTCAGCCCGTTCTTTGCGATTAATGACTCGATGGTGTTCATTGATCAGCTTGTGACGCAATGAGACCAACAGGAAGCTACGAAACCGCCCTCCCTCTGGTTTCAGGTTCTTGAGAAAATCGCCTTTCAGCAAATGGGTGAAAAAGATTTGCGTCTTATCTTGAGCCTCCTCGTGTGAGTCGCCCTTTCGGCGGAGGAATGCATAGACCGGCTTCCAATAAGCGAGGGCCAGCTCATCAAAGGCTCTCTTCGACTGCTCAGCATCTCCGTTTTTTGCGGATAACACCAAGGTCCATCTCGTCTGTGGAAACGCTCCGTTTGCCATCGATTGAGACGCTAGGATTGACTCCAAGCAACGTTCACCTGAAACAACGCTTTCTCGTCAGTCGAGACGAGAACAAAGATTGGGGACTCTCTTGCTCAAGTGATTTGGAAACCATCTCCCGAGTGTGTCGCACTTAGTGCAGAAGTAAAGTGCAGCCCTAATTGAAACCCAGAAAAACCCAGAAAAACCCAAATTTCCCAAAAATCCCGACATCACCGTGCGAAATCTACAGCGCTGCGAACAGTTTTCGCAACCCACGCCGACGCAGCCGCTCATTCGTGCCGCAAAAGTAGCCACCTCGCCGAACAGCCTCCTTTTCAGAAAGATATAAGAAACAACTGCCTCCAAAAGCTAGCTGTGTTCCCGGCGAAAAAATAGTTCTCATTCCGAGACCACTGCTAATCAACGCAAAGATCTACATCCCCGACGCTCGCTAATCGACGAGGGCTGACGATTGCCGGACGGTTTGCCGACAGCTTCGTAGTCAGGTTATAATCAACCCCAATGGAGACTCTCCTAGGGATAATCGAAAACAATTTTGTATTGCTTCAATCAGCAGGAATCATCGGAGGATTTTTATTCACGGGCTGGCCACTCTGGATCGACGCAAGGGTCCGTCGGGTTCAAAATCTATTGACCATCACAGCCCATCATCAGGAGATTTGGAGCGAAGTTTACAAGAATCCTGAATTAAAGCGGATCATCGACCCGAAGGCAGATTTAGAGAATCGACCGATCTCTATCTCGGAACGACTTTTTACCCGATCCCTTTTTCTACATCTTTCGGCAGCCTATCACGCATCGAAAACAGGCATGTTCTCAGAGCCTGACGGGCTCCAACGTGACATCCGTAACTTCCTCCGATTACCTATTCCGAAACAGGCATGGAACCAATCAAAAGGAAATCACAATCGTGAGTTCGCTAGTTTCATCGGAAAACAAACTGAATAGCATTCGCCAAGACTAGGAGCCTTTCCAGATCTCATCGATCTCCTATTGGATCAAATTTCCAAAAGCCCGGCGAGTCGCCCTCAAAGCACATCAACCGGAGACCCCTCATGCGCCTCCAGCCCCCGAAAAGGAGTATCCAAATGCGGATCCGCCGCGTGAATAAATCGAATCATATCGTTTTCAGCTCTGTCTTTCCCCCAATCTTCTGCGGTCAAGCACTCTGAAATTTCTTAAAGTTCTCAGCCTGCTCGAAGATCTCTTTGTAAACTTCATCGCGATCCACGGGGGGATAACCGTTCTCGGCGAGTAGTATGATGAGGTCCACTTTGAGCTCGGCCTTGATGTCGGCTCGCTGGCTCCAGTCGGTGTATTTGGCCTTGTCGTCGACGACCACCTTCACTTCCTTAGCGAGCTTGATCAGCTTGTCCTCGGGGTATTCGAAATCGTATTTGTGGGCGAGAGATTTGAGGATGTCGTAGAAGGACTTCTCTTCCAGATCGATCCCCATCTCGCCGAAGGATTCCTTCTCCTTTTGTAGCGCGTGGATCAGCCCGATCATCTCATCGGAGAATCCCTCTAGCACCTCACTGCGCAGCACGTCTTTCTCATCGCGCTCGTTGTATTTGTTCACCAGTTCCTGAAACTGTTTGGTAAAGTCTACGCCCTTGATCTTGTTGACCTTCTTGAAGTCTTCAATGGCGCGTTTGAGTAGCTGCTGGAGCAACTTGATTTTGGTGTTGGGGAGTTTGATCTTTTCGATCTTGGCGAGGTAGTCGTCGCCAAAGATGTCGATCTCCGACGCGCCGTCTTCGCCGAGTTTGAAGATCTCCTCGATTCCATCACTCTGTAGGGCCTCAGAGATCATCTCGCGCACCTTGGCGTTCATCTGAGCGCTGTCGGGCGCTTCGCCCTTGGTCAGCTTGGCGACAATGGACCGCACCGCGAGGTAGAAGTGGATGTGGTCGCGCTCGGTCTGGGTGAAGGCATCGCTGCCGCTGCAGATGTCGTAGGCGGCCTTGAGACGCTTCACCAGGAACATGACCCGCTTCTCGATCTTGTCGGTGAGCTGCACATACTCCGCTGCCCGGTTCAGGCATTGCAGTTGCTCGACCGGGGAGCCGCTAAAGTAGGGCGTGGTATCAAACTGGTGGAAAATCCGCTCCAGCAGGTCGAGGTGATCCCTCACCACGATGATGGAGGCCTCGATCTCTTCGATGTTGCCGCTGTCGGCCTTCGAATAGTGCGCCAGCGCGAGGTTCATCTGCTTCTTGATGCCGATGTAGTCGACGACGAGTCCCTTCTTCTTGTTCTCAAACTTCCGGTTCACCCGCGAGATCGTCTGGATGAGGTTGTGACGCTGGACCGGCTTGTCGATGTAGATAGTATCGAGGAACGGCACGTCAAAGCCCGTCAGCCACATATCCACTACGATGGCGATCTTGAAATTGGATTCCGCCTTCTTGAACTGGGTATCGAACTTCTTGCGCTCGTCCTTGTTGCCGAGCAAATCGTAGAGCGCCTTCTCGTCGTCCTTGCCCCGCGTCATCACCATCTTGATGCGCTCCATCGGTAGGATCTCTTTCTTTTGCTTTTCGGTCAGCTCCACACCCTCGGCAGCGACACACACCTCGCCCCACTCCGAGCGCAGCGCGATGACTTCCTTATAGAAATCATAGGCAATCTGGCGACTACTGCTCACAATGATCGCCTTGCCCGCCACCGTGGAGCCTTCGTTGACGCGCTTCTCATAGTGCGCCACGAAATCTGCCGCCAGTGCTTCGATGCGTTGCGGATCGCCCAGGATCGCGCCCATGTTGGCCATCGTCTTCTTGCTGTCTTCGATCGCGTAGTCGCTCGCCCCGGCCTCAGCGCATTCGTCGTAGTATTTCTCGATCTCCTCCAGTTTGCTGTTGTCTAGGATCACCTTGGCGGCCCGACCTTCGTAAACGATGGGCACCGTGATCTCGTCGGCAACCGATTCGGTCATGGTGTAGCTGTCCACCACCTCGCCAAAGACATCGAGCGTCGCATCAATGGGCGTGCCGGTGAAGCCGACGTAGGTCGCGTTTGGCAGTGAGTCGTGCAGATACTTGGCAAAGCCAAAGGTCCGCTTCACCCCGTCTTCGGTGATCTTGAGCTTCTGGTCCAGATTCACCTGGCTGCGGTGCGCCTCGTCCGAGATGCAGATCACATTGGTGCGATCCGTCAGCAGTTCGGTGTCTTCGGTGAACTTGTGAATCGTGGTGAGAAAGACCCCGCCGCTCTTGCGCCCCTTCAACAGGTCCCGCAGGTGATCGCGGCTCTCCACACTGATCACCGACTCATCACCGATGTAGCCTTTGCCATTGGTGAACAAGCCCGAGAGCTGATCATCCAGATCCGTGCGGTCGGTGATCAGGACAATGGTCGGGCTCGAGAGATCCACGCTCTTCATCAGCAGCCGCGCCAGGAACAACATGGTGTAACTCTTACCGCAGCCCGTCGCCCCAAAGTAGGTGCCGCCCTTACCATCGCCTTCCGGCTTCATGTGCTGGAGGATGTTCAGATACAACTTCGTCGCCGCGTAGTATTGCGGATAGCGGCAGAGGATTTTTTCGTCTCGTCTGGAAGTGTCAGGAATGTAAACGAAGTTCCTAATGACGTCGCAAAGCGTAGTTTGGTAAAACAAGCCTCGAATCATTGTGTAGAGCGATTCGATTCCGTCGGCCGGAACTTGATTTACTTCCAATGTCAGAGACGAACCCTCATCCCCGGCCCCTCTCCCAGAGGTAGAGGGGAGTTCATTGGTGACTGAGATGATATTGCGGAGAACGGATTCCGTGTTCTCGAAGACTTCTTCGTTGGGGAAGCGGAGGACTGTGCAACCGAGGGACTTCAGGTAGGCATCTCGCTTCTTGTCGTGCTTTACCAATCTATCCGTGTCGTGGATGGCTCCGTCGAACTCAACAACGACTTTGAATTCATGACAGTAGAAATCGACAATGTAATCTCCGATCTGGTGTTGCCTGCGAAACTTGAGCCCGTTGATTTGTCGGTTCTTAGCCAGCTCCCAAAACGCCGCTTCAGCAGGAGTCTGCTTGTCCCGAAGTTCTCTAGCCCTCCTAGCCAGACTGGCATAATCAAACCCACCGCGATAATTCACACCCTTCTCCCCTTGGGAGAGGGGCTGGGGGTGAGGGTTGTGTGATGCCACTCTCCACGGATACCAAAACTCGTAATTTGCGAAAAAGCTCCCCGCTCGCGAATTCGCTCCATCAGAAATCACACAAAAGGCGTTGTATTTGAAAAGCTCGGGGATGTCGCGCTGGTAGCGCACCGTCAGTTGCACGAAGGCATCGTGAATCGTCGCTTCCTCGCGGATCGCGCTCTTGAATTCAAACACCACCAAGGGCAGGCCGTTGATGTAGAGAATGCCATCCGGGATGCGTTTTTCGCAGCCGGTGATCTCCAGCTGGTTGACGACCTTGAAGATATTGCCGCCGACACGATAAGCACCCTTCCCTTCCGCCATAATCATAGGCACTCCCCCGGGCTCCGGTTCCCGAAACGCCACCAGCTCCGAGTAATCGATCAACTGGATATACAGATCCTTCTGGCTGCGGTCTTCCCGCTTCAGCAGAAAGCCATCCGAGACCAGCTTCATGATAGCCTTGTTGCTCTCGTATAGATCGGCGGCGGAGTAGGCTGAAAGCCGGTTGATGACCGCCTCGATTTCCTGCGATGTGATATGGTCGGCGGCGTATTGTTTGGCAAGAAAGCCTCGCAGGTCGGCTCTGATGAGAACCTCTTGCGGCTGGCGCTCAATCGCCTCGCCCAACACGTGCGGATAGCCCTCTGCTCCGAGGAGCTCGATGATGGCAGATTCAAGTTGAGCTTCGGTGAATTTCATAGTTGAGAAGCAACGGTCAAGCAAATCGTAGCCGTAAGTCGTTGAAAATCAGCAGTTTTGTTGATTTGCATTTGAGTTCAGTCAAGCAACGGTCAAGCAAATCGAAAGGCTCTTTATGCCCACCAAGGGAGGTATCTGCGCGATTTGGTGCCGACCGTTTCGTCTTCGAGTTTTATCAGTTTTGCTTCCATGGTTTGTTTGATGATTCTTGAAATCATGGCGCTGTTTTCGACCTCCAGATTGAACCGTTCTCTCAGGCTGTTATTCGTCATGAGCTCGCGCTGAACGAGCTTCAAGCACGCATGGAGGTAGCACGCTCGGACTCGATCCACCTTCTTCATCTCGCGGAACGGTTTGGACGCGAATAGAACGCTGACGGTATGCTGTTCCGTCACCTCAAAGATTGGGGCGGGAAGCTGATAGTATTCCGTTTGAAAGACGACCTTATCAATGCCGCTGCCACGCTCTTCACAAATCCCGACACGCCTCAAGAAAGACGCCATGGTTTCGTTTCTGGATTTTGGCGGACTATTGAGAAAGCGTTCCGGTTTCACGAGAGGTAAGCCCGGGTTGCTGATTTCCATACGGTCCTCAAAGATCTCAATCATTGGGCCCGTGCCAGTGATTGAGAAATCCTGGTGAATCAGTGCATTGGCCACCAACTCGCGAATTGCGAGCTCTGGAAACATAGGCACATCTTTGCGGAGAGCTTGGCCAATGACCTCATTGCTCGGTAAAATATTGGTGATGTATCCGATCAATTCCTCAAAGCCACTGGCATAGCCCTTGTTCCCTTCGATTTCCTTGAGGGTTTCGATCCGGTTGATGCCTTTGTAAAGGATCACCCGCATGGCTTTGCGTTTGAGATGTTTGAAGTCACTAAGCTGGCGAGCGAAGAGCACCGCTCCTAGATTCGTGATGTTCCATTTGCCAGTATCTGTTGATTGGATCAGATCGTCGTCCGCGAGCTGCTCCAAAATGCTGGCTCTTGAAGAAGGCAACGGGAGATCCTGAAGTTCAAAGTAAGCCGGGTAATCAATCTTCTGAGTAATCTGTTCCGCTGTGAGTGAGCTTGCGGCGACACCATGTTCAAAGCTGCTTCTCTCAAAGGCTTTCCAGAGGAGACGTTCTTTCTCGGCGCAGTCCTTGAGTTTCTTTTTGTAGGAACCAACGCGGATGTATTCCTCCGACTTGAACTTAACGGGCAGTTGTTGGGCCGCGTGGATTTGCAGCACCACCAGAGGCTGTCCTTCGTAGTCGAGCGACTGAAAGGTGAAATGAACCTGAGGGTTGAGCAATCTGAGCAACCAATTCTCGAGCTCTTCATTGCCAATCTTGGTCGTCGATGGAGAGAACGACGTGCCGAGCACCGATTGGTCGTCATCGCAAATCCCCCAGATCACGTAGGCGAAGGGCACTTCCGCGAGTGTCGCAGAATTCGCTAATGCGGAAATGTATTCGCCAATCATCTCCGGCTCAGCATTGTTGTGCTTAAACTCCAACCACTCACATTCTCGACCTTGGGTCAGGAACTGGGAAATCTGGAGGTTAAGCTCTTCTGGGTCGGATAGGTCCATTTGGTGGTATTTTGTCTGGGGTTATGCTGTTGCGCGGAGTTCGCCGGGGATGAATTTTGGGAGAAGGGTGTCGCGAAGTTTGGTGAGGACACGGTTTGACTCCATATTCTGAATCCATTTTTTGAGCCAAATACCTGCCTCGTCTGCCATAATCATAGTCACTTCCCCGGGTTCTGGTTCCCGAAACGCCACCAAGTCCGAGTAATCGATCAGTTGGATATACAGGTCCTTCTGGCTGCGGTCTTCCCGCTTCAGCAGAAAGCCATCCGAGACCAGCTTCATGATCGCCTTGTTGCTCTCGTAGAGATCGGCGGCAGAGTAGGCTTCGAGCTGCTTGATCACCGCCTCGATTTCCTGCGGCGTGATGTGGTCCGATGCGTATTGCTTGGCCAGAAAGGCACGCAGGTCGGCCTTGATGAGGACTTCTTGCGGCTGGCGCACAATCGCCTCGCCCAACACGTGCGGGCAGCCCTCTACTCCGAGGAGTTCGATAATGGCTGACTCGAGTTGGGCTTCGGTGAATTTCATGGGCTTTAAGAAAACTCAGCAATCACGTCATCAATTCTGGTATATTGCTTTATGTCTCTCTCTTCACTATTTAGATCTACAACAATATGGCCCAGAGATGTTTTTACTCCATACTGACCGAGGGCATTGTCTCCTGTGGAATAATCTGAGCTGTAGTAGCGACCATCTACATCAGACCTACTTTCTTCAGAGTCTGATTCCCGTGTTTTCTCAGAAATGATATTGAGTCGAGTCTTGTTGCCCTTGATTGTCTCAAACAGCTTCGACGAGAAGGATGATTGTAATCCATGATGAGGGGCGACCAGATAGTCAGCCCCTTTTGAGGACAATAGATTCCGAAAATGCGTATTGTTGTTGATCAAATATTTTGTGCCCTCCTTCAGAAGATCGCCGGGAAGCAGAATGGTCTTATCGCCGCATTCCAGAAAAAGAGCCAAACTGATGTTGTTTGCATACCCGCTGTCCAGATCGCTGTCTTCTTCGACATTTGACGGATAGATGAAGCTGAGGTCTGTGTTCGGGATGATTGTTTTTAGGGGGAGAGGATTTGATGGGCTCCGCGCTTTCATGTCCCTGAGGATTGCCTTTTTGTTTTCCGTAAGCTCTCCGATCTTGTCACGATTGATCCTGAATTTCGTGTCCATCTTCTCATTGTCGCTTGGACAGGTCATGTAAGCTGGCGCGAAATTCTCATTAAACGACGCGTAGTCGGAGGTGTGATCGTTGTCTAAGTGGCTTAGAAAAAGCTGATCGATTTTGTATTTGTATCCTTTGTTTGGATCTTTGTGGAAGCATCTTGCTTTAGCCAAAGGCAATAGGAAGTCTTCAACAGGTGAAAAATCGCTTGATTTACCGAGGTCAATTACAAAGCGATCTCCGTCCATTTCGCCGAAGCATGAGAGCGCACCTCCAACATTAAATATCGCTAATTTTTTCATTTCCCAAAGTGTGTTGGTTACATGTTTTCTTCGAAAGACCTCATACCTTGTCTGAATCGCAAGCGGCTCTGACTCGTTTGCAGATGTAGCCAGTCTGCTTGCGGTAAGAGAGAATAAATAAGACTGACAACAAGGCAGCACAGACCAGTTTCGTAGTCGTCGGCCAGTTTGATGAGAGAGACCATTTCGAATCAGCAGCCAAAACCACGACTATCGCCATGTAGCAGACTCCGGTTGAAGCTAGAGTGCGAAAGGTGTTGTTAGACTCAGAGAGTTCCGTAATTTTTGAATCTTTCGAAGATGCGGAAATGAAATCCGTATAGGGTTCGTGAGGAGCGATTTTCTTCAACGCAGGCTCCAGGACTAAGGAGCCGATCCGGCTAACAATCACTCCTGTTACATAGCAAATAACGGCGCCAAAGAATGGGTTCTCAGTGCAAAATTTGGCGATCTCTGATTCGGGAAATGCCGCAATCAACACGACCCCGGGGAGGAGGTTGTTTAGGATGTTGTAACTCGTAAGCTTTTTAAGTAATTCCTCCATGGCTATATTTTTTGAGATCCTGCGTAATAGAATCCGTTCTTAGTCTTAGATTTGTTCTCGAGAAAATCCGCACTGTAACTCTTCGATGTAAAAATGTGAACGTAGTCCCCGTCACTATCGAAGACGATGTCCCCAGCTGATAGCTGAGTAATCGTGTTACAACCGTTGTAATAGTCCAAGTATCCGGAGTCTTCAGCCTCACCGACGATGACAATTTTCGGTGAGATTTTTGAGAGAATACTCGCGGGCACCTTTCCGGACTTTCGTCCATGGTGGGGAGCGAACAGGATCGTTGTTTGCTCCCAGTCTACATCTTCCTCAATACTCTCCATGAATCCAGTCTCGAGGTCTCCCATCCATTGATAGGATGCGCCACCCTTCACCGCATACCTGACGATACATGAAATGTTGTTGAACGCTTTTCCATCCTTCGCTTGTTTGAGAGCGCTCTTGTAGTCCTCATTGCCTGTGTTGGGCCAAAGAATACTGATTCCCGAGGATCCCCTTTCCTCATCTCCAGTCGTCATCCATTTTCGAGAGCAACCTTTGTATAAACTAAATGCTTTATTTGATCCTCTTAGCGACTTGTAATGCTTGAAGTGATCATCTTCATTTGGCTTCGTGGCTTCGTGGCTTCGTTAGCGACACAATAAAAATTTAGAATTCCTATTTCGTCATCAAGGTCCTTGATGCCATGGATATGATCATCATCAGGATGGGTTGAGATGAAGCGTCTTACTTTGTCGCTAGTGGATAACGATACGATCTCATCGAGAATTGATTCCTTATTGTCGTCGTCTTCTCGCAAATTGCAGTCAATTAAGGTGAAGTTCTTGGAACTGTGGAGAATGTAATACGTGTCGCCGTTCCCAACTGAATATGATTTTACTAAAGACATAGTGCTATTTGGTCTCGAGTTCCCCGGAAATGAGTTTTGGGAGGAGGGTGTCGCGGAGTTTGGTAAGCACCACATTTTGTTCCTCACATGTGTTGATCTTGTTCACATACGAAGTTTGGTGAACACCAAATGCCCCGACGGCTTCCTGCGTCGGGATGAGGATCGGAAGTAATTTCAGACTAGTAGTTGGTCGGGCAATCGCTGGGACGCCAACCTGGCTTGCATACCCCAGAAGCCTGTCCATTCCTGACCCTGACTTGAAGTAGTTAAACGTGTATGCAGACGACGTAATCTCTTGATTGATTCTTAAGAACATCTGGCTCTGGGAGACGACGTAGCGGGGGTGCTGCGAGTTCGTCGGGATGATTCCAACTTGGCCAATCGTTCCTCGATGGGTGAAAATGATATCGCCGGGAAATACGTTTGCGCTGCTGAGTTCAGTGGCTTTGTCCTCAGTGAGGTATACAAAGTTCTTGTCTACAAATCCATTGGTGAGATTTCCTCCTCGGATAACTGGAACGCCTTCATCCATGAAGTTGTCCCTAGTGATTCGGGAGCCAAATGGTCCCATTCCAATTTTCTCTGCGACTTCTGTGATCGATTTCATTTCCCACCCTTCCGGAATCCAGCCCATGGATTCGGATTGTTGGAAGGCGTTGGGGAAGAGTTTGGCGGCTTCGCGGTTGGCGGTGCCGTTGGCGAGGGCTTTCTTTCGGACTTCGGCGCGGGGGGCGAGTTCGTCGGGGATGGGATTGCCGGCGGCGAGGGCATTGTCGATCACCGGGTCAAAGTCCACAAACCAGCTTTTGAAGAGCGCCTGCGCCATCCCTTCCAGCGTCGCATTCATCCGCCGATTCAACTCAATCTTGTCATCCAAGCTGCCCAAGATGTGAGCGATCGCTTTTTGCTCGGGGAGGGGTGGGATTTTTACCGGAATGGAGTATAGATGATTCCGATTGAGCGAGGGTTGTGCGCTTCCTGTATTGTAAGATGTGAAGTCGATGGTCTTCAGGAAGTAGTAAGTGAAGAGTTCATCGTTCCCCTGGAAGTCGGTCACATAGAGCGCCGTATTGTGAGGCCAATAGTTGTCTGGGGTGTAGTGCACCTTGCCGAATGAGGCTCCACTTCGTCCTAAAACAATTCCGGGACCTTTGGCCTTAGAAGTGTCATGAAAGCCGTTTTGACCGGCTGAGCCCATGACGGGAACGTTTCCCGGACTTCGTTGAGAATCGGTAAGATCGTGGCCTCGTTGGAGCTGAATGAAGCTTCCTAGCTCACTGTCTGGCCACTCACTTCCCATACCCCAAGCCCTCCAAGTTTTTCCGAATCACGTCATCCAGCTTCGCCGACTCCTCCATTTGCGCGTAGAGCGTCTGGCTCAGCTCGGTCATTTTGGTCTCGAACGGAATACCATCATCCTCCAAGGCCGCAGCGCCCACATAACGCCCGGGGGTGAGCACGTAGTCGTGCTTGCGAATGTCTTCCAGTCTAGCGCTATAACAATATCCGGGGATATTCTCATAGCTTGACTGGCCCTCATCCCCGCTTCTCCCAGAGGGAGAAGAGCCCGTCCGCTTCCAGCTATGATACGTTTCCGCGATTTGGGAAATGTCTTCAGCGGTTAACTCCTTCTGCGTGCGACTGATCATAGAGCCGATCTTGCGGGCATCTATAAACAGGGTTTCGCCTCGGCGATCCCTGTTCACCCTCACTCCCGTCTCTCCCAGAGGGAGAGAGGCCTTCTTGCGATCTAGTCGTGTCTCGCTCCCTTCTCCCTCTGGGAGAAGGGCTGGGGATGAGGGTGATTGCGTGGCACCTTTCTTGTCCTTCGAGAGTATCCAAATGCACACGGGAATCTGAGTCGTGAAAAACAACTGCCCCGGAAGCGCAATCATGCAGTCGACGAGGTCGTTCTCGACCATCTTTTGGCGGATCGCGCCTTCGCCGGTGGTGTTGGTTGACATGGAGCCGTTGGCGAGGACGAAGCCGGCCACGCCGTGCTCGGAGAGCTTGGAGACCATGTGGAGAATCCAGGCGTAGTTGGCATTGCCGGTGGGCGGGGTGTCGTAGCCGTTCCAGCGTCCATCGTGGACGAGTTCGTCGGCGGCGCGCCAGTCCTTCAGGTTAAAGGGGGGATTGGCCATGATGTAGTCGGCCTTGAGGTCGGGGTGTTGATCCTTGAAGAACGTATCGGCGGGGACTTCGCCGAGGTTGGCGGAGAGCCCGCGCACGGCGAGGTTCATCTTGGCCAGCTTGTAGGTGGTGGCGGGGAACTCTTGACCGTAAACGGAGATATCCTTGGTGTTGCCGTGGTGGCTTTCGACAAACTTGAGCGACTGCACGAACATGCCGCCCGAGCCGCAGCAGGGGTCGTAGATCTTGCCCTTGTAGGGCTCGATCATTTCGGCGATGAGATTGACGACACACTTCGGAGTGTAGAATTCGCCCCCCAGCTTGCCCTCGGAGGCGGCGAATTTCCCCAAGAAATATTCATAGACCCGGCCGACAGTGTCTTCCTCTTTGTCTTCGACTGTGTCGATGTTGTTAATGGCGTCGATCAAAGCAGCGAGCTTGCTGCCACCCAACCCGAGGCGGGAGAAATAGTTGTCTGGCAACGCGCCCTTGAGCGAGGCATTGCTCTTCTCCACCGCGGTGAGGGCGGAGTCGATCTTGATTGCTATGTCGCCTTGCTTGGCATGTTGCTGGATGTAGGACCAGCGGGAGGTCTCCGGCAGGTAGAAGACATTCTGCATGGTGTAGAACTCAACCATCTCGAGGTAGGCCTCCTTCCCCTCCTCCATCAGCTCGGCCCGACGCTCCTCGAACTTGTCCGAGACGAACTTGAGAAAGATCAGCGAGAGGACGACGTGCTTGTATTCCGAAGACTCGACGCTTCCGCGAAGTTTGGTGGCAGTGTCCCAAAGGCTGTCTCTTATACACATCTGACGCTGCC
>OJGU01000650.1_pt1 | contig 18082 bp, 12 predicted proteins | sample 1594741 | NCBI WGS metagenome assembly OJGU01 (sample SAMN05416841, study PRJEB24817) | seawater metagenome | isolation source: Sea water | place: Canada:Atlantic | collected 2013-07
CTAGATCGCTCGTCGGCAGCGTCAGATGTGTATAAGAGACAGCAGCCAGAGCACCTCCGATACGACCTCTGGATCGGGATGCCGCTCCAGTACCTGCACGCTGTAGGCACGCGCTGCGTCGGTCTCGCCGGCAGCACGCAAGGCGGTCGCGACGTGCCCCCAGGACCAGGCGGCATCGTCCGGCGGGATGTCTCGCATGGCCCGGGCGGCTCGTGCTTGCTCGGCATCCGTCGGCACGGCCGAGGCTGGCCGCGCGAAGTAGGCGGCCCAGGCGACGCGGCGGAGCCTGGGGTCGGCCTGGGCCTCGGCCCGAACGGCGAGGGATTCGGCGTGCTGCGCCCACGGGTACTCGATAGCGAAGCGTCGCACCGCACCGTCGGCGTGTTCCGCCCGGGCGAGGATGGCGTCGTGATAAGCCCGCTGTACCGACGAGGCCTCCGCCTCGATCGCCGCGACCTCAGCGAGGAGGCCATGCTCATCGGCGAATCGCACGCTCATCGGCAGCTCGGGTGGTGGGAGTCTGCGCGGGTTGAACGCGATACGGGTCTGTGCGCCGGAGAGGTTCTCCTTCCAGCGGTATTGCCCAGCGCCGTCGGGAGTCCACTGCGATGCTTCAATCGCACGCCCGTCTCTACCCGCAGCGGTTTCGCCACAGCACCCCGCAAGCGCGCTGGTCCACGACAGCTCCGCCGGTCCTTCGATGCCGTGGAGCACGACCTCGTAGCGCCCATCAGGACGCGGTCGCGCGCGGAAGAATCGTTCATGCTTCGCAGTCGATACACGCAGGCGGAGCTCGCCAAAGTCTGCGCGGTAACGGTTGGTCCCCAGCCGCACATCGAGAGACTGCGGGGCATCGTCGAGGAGTACGGCGAGCCTCGAGGGACGATGACCCACCCCTGAGAGGTCCAGCCATGCGAGGCCTGAGATCGGCGAGCTCAACTCGAAGGCACCGTCGGCGGCGAACTCGACGGTGACGTCGTCGTGCCCGGGCACGTTCAGTCGAGCATGGCCGTGCGCCAGCGGCTGCCCGTCGTGCGCGAGGACATGGCCGCGCAAGGTCGACCACGTCGCTGGCTGTGGAGTGGTGCTGGGTGCAGTGGGAGCTTGGCCGCAGGCGGCCATCGTTGCCGGGTACAGGAACGCGCAGCCTATCCACACAGACAACCCGATCGAGCGGACGGCGGTGGACATGGATGCCATGGTGATGTCCACGAGCGGAGGCCGATTGAGTTCCTGCTCCGCGGCGCAGTCCTTTCCCATGATGCTCCTGGCCAGTTGGGTGGGCTCGAACTTCTCCGAGGGGCGCGGTGCGCATCTCGCGGGCCGTCGATGATTCGAGCGTCTGCGGGTGCAGACGAACGGGTGGACTCGGCGCGGTGGGAACCGAGCCGCACGGCTCGCAACATGGAGGTAGGGTCTACCCATGACGGACCCTGCTCGTCCTGAAATTCGGTCCACGACCGTCTTGTGCGTGCGTCGTGGTGACTCGGTGGCCCTCGGGGCCGACGGCCAGGTCTCGATGGGCAACACGATCATGAAGGGTCGTGCGCGCAAGCTTCGAACGCTTGCGCAGGGTCGCATCCTGGGCGGCTTCGCGGGGTCGGCCGCCGATGGGCTGACGCTGTTCGAGCTGCTCGAGGGCAAGCTCGACAAGGTGGGCGGAAACTTCACGCGTGCGTGCGTCGAACTGGCCAAAGACTGGCGGATGGAGCGGCGCTACCGTCAGCTCGAGGCGCTGATGATCGTCTGCGATGCGGAGCGGTCTTTACTGTTGTCGGGGACCGGAGACGTGATCGAGCCGGACGACGGCGTGTTGGCGATCGGCTCGGGAGGCAACTTCGCCCTCGCGGCGGCCCGTGCGTTGCTGCGCCACACGGACATGAGCGCACAACAGGTGGTCGCGGAGTCGCTGCGCGTTGCGGGTGAGATCTGCGTGTTCACCAACCTCGAACACACCGTGTTGACGCTCGGCGAGGGAGAAAAAGCATGAGCACCGAACCCAAGGCCTTCACACCGCGTCGGGTGGTCGAAGAACTCGACCGATTCATCATCGGCCAGCACGCGGCCAAGCGCGCGGTGGCGATCGCCATGCGCAACCGCTGGCGCCGGCAAATGGTTCCCGAACCGATGCGCGAGGAAATCTCGCCAAAGAACATCATCATGGTCGGCCCGACCGGCGTCGGGAAAACGGAGATCGCACGCAGGCTGGCGCGGCTCACCGGCGCGCCGTTCGTCAAGGTCGAGGTCAGCAAGTTCACCGAGGTGGGCTACGTCGGCCGCGACGTCGACTCGGTCGTTCGTGACCTCGTCGAGTCGGCCGTCCAGATCGTGCAAGCGGAGATGGAGCGCTCGGTTCTCGGCAAGGCGCGCAGCGCCGCGGAGGAACGCGTGCTCGACCTGTTGCTGCCGCCCGCTCAAGATGCCGCACGCACGTACACGGATCGCCCCGGAGAACCCCCCAAGGCGAGCAGCGCGACGCGAGAGAAGCTCCGCGACCTGTTGAGCCAGGGGAAACTGGACGACCGCGAAGTCGAGGTTCAGGTCACCGAGCGGGGCGCCTCGCCGCCACCGATGATGGGCGGAGGCCCCGGCATGGACATGGGCGGGCAGATGCAGCAGCTCAAGGACCTGTTCGGCCAGTTTGGGAAGAAACCACAGAAGCGGACCGTGACGGTCAAGGTTGCGCTCGAACTCCTGGCTGAGGAGGAGGCGGCCGCGCTCGTCGACCGGGACGCCGTCTCGAAAGAAGCTGTCTCTCGGACGGAGCAACTCGGCGTGGTGTTCCTGGACGAGATCGACAAGATCTGCGGCCGCGAGAAGGTTGGGAGCGGTGACATCTCTCGGGAAGGCGTGCAGCGCGACCTGCTTCCCCTGGTGGAGGGCTCGACCGTCTCGACGCGGTACGGGCCCGTGCGGACCGACCACGTCCTGTTCATCGCCGCCGGTGCGTTTCACCTCTCGAAGGTCAGCGACCTCATCCCCGAGCTGCAAGGGCGCTTTCCGATCCGCGTCGAACTGGAGTCCCTGCGCGCGGACGACTTCGTTCGCATCCTTCGCGAGCCCGAGAACTCGCTGCTCAAGCAGTACGCGGCCCTCCTGGAGACCGAGGGCGTGCAACTGGTGTTCGATGATGGCGCGATCGAGTCGGTCGCCGACATTGCGTGGAAAGCCAACGCCACCTTGGAGAACATCGGGGCGCGGCGACTGCACACCGTGCTGGAGCGGGTGCTCGAAGAATTGAGCTTCGAGGCGAGCGAGGTGGGTGCGCAAGAGGTGCGTATCACCGCGGACTACGTCGCAAAGCGGGTGGGCGACCTGCTCGAAGACCAGGACCTCTCACGCCACATTCTGTGAGAGGCGGCCTTCGTCTGCGTGCGCCGACCATTGGGCGGCGAGCTCGACCCGGCCTCCCCGCTCGCAAGCGGCCGCCACATCCCAGCACAGTGCGGCGTAGCAACGCGGGGTCCGGCAGCCTCGCGCAGCCACCCCCGCGACCCGGAGCGCGGCGTCCGTGGGCCCATGCTGGGCCAACACGCGCTTGAGGTGCAGGCGCCCGTCGTTCTCTTCAAAGGCGAGCGCCAGCGCGGCGGCCTCGCCTGCCGCGGGCGCCTCGGGCGTCACTTCCCCGCGCTCGCAGACCGCGAACAGGGTGGGACCGTCCTCCCAGATCTGGGCGTCGAGGCCCGCAGCCGTGCAGGCGGCTCGGAGCGAACGACGGGTCAATCCAACCGGGGCATCACGGCGCAACCGGTGTGGGTGCAACATGCCTGCGCACCTCTCGATGCTGGAGACGCCGAGCACAAGATGTCCCGACGGCTTCATCAGGCGGGCAAGCGCTTGGAGGTGGGCGACGGGATCGGCGAAGTGATCCAGCAGATCGAACTCCGTCACGATGTCCACGCTCCCGCCTTCGACCGACTCGGCGATCGCGGCGGTGACGTTCAGGCCTCGGGCGACGGCTTCATCTCTCCACGGGAGCCAGGGCTCCAGCGCCGCGAGCTCGAGTCCGCGGAAGCGCTCCCGAGCCGCGCTGGCAAACACGCCATCCCTGCAGCCGACATCGAGGACGGAGGCGGACAACGCAGACCCGCGCCGGAGAGCACCCCGCAGCGCGTGGAGCTTGGCCGCGGTACGGGCGGAGCGGGCAGCGGGGGTGGCTCGACCGATCGATCCGTCCTCGCGCTCCGCAAACTCTGCGCGCGGTGGCCCGCCCCAGACCCGGGCTCGGTAGCAGTCCTCGAGGCGTGGGACGGTGGCGCCGAAGAACACACACGTGCACGATTCGCACACGCGGACAGACATGTCCTCTAGAGGCATCGTACTCGCGTGGGTGCTGGTCGCGCCCGAGGGCTGATGACAGATGGGGCAAGACTGCACGGCGGACATCCCTGGGGGTTGTGCAAGCCGCGGACCGTCCGGGCGGCGCCAACGTGCAAGGGCTTGCAGGGGGGGCGCCCCAGGTCGGGCCGAGTTCGGACCGTCGGCCTCCTGACGATGCGCGCATCTGCGCGGCGGCCTTGGTGGCAGGATCCTCGAAACGCACGAAAGTACCGATGTTGGCGCCGGGCGCGGGATGGCCGCGGCGGCTGAATTTTGCCTAGGCATATGGAATGTTTCTGTTTTTCTGGAATCGTGCCCGCGATGCGCGACTATGCGCTTGGTAGCTTTCTCACATTTTTTTATTAGTTTTCGCTTGCTGGACGGCAGTTTTTTGTGGATTCTTCCGGCAGCCGTGGTGTCACGGTCGTGACCCGTTGTTTCGACCCCTCGCCACTCGCAGAACCTCAGGACTCGCCCACCAACGTCATTCCGCTTCGTCGTCAGACGAGCAGCAAAAGAGCCACGGGGACTGGCTCTTCGACCGCGCAAGCGAGCTACCAACAAACCGCAAGGGACGAACAATGCACAAAAAGGTCTTGATTTCACTACTGGGCTCCGCCCTTCTGGTCATCGGTTGCGACGCGGACAGCGACGGCAGCACTGGCGCCATGAGCGACAGCAACAGCAGCTCGGCGGGCGAGACGGAGAGCGAGAGCGACACGACTCCCACCACGGACACCACGCCGACCACGGACACGATGACCACCGAGGGTACCTCGGAGACGATGACCACCGAGGGTACGTCGGAAACCGACACCACGGACGGTTCCGACACCGACACCCCGGACCCCACCACGGAGACCGGCCTCAGCACCGGCTTCATCACCGACCCCGACGGCGGCGGTGTGAGCATCGAGTGCTCGATCTGGGAGCAAGACTGCGCCGAGGGCGAGAAGTGCGCTCCTTGGGCCAACGACGGCGGTGCCGCTTGGAACGCAACGCGCTGCGTGCCGGTCGACGCCAACCCCGCTCAGCCTGGTGACCCCTGCTCGGTCGAAGGTTCCGGCGTCTCCGGCATCGACAGCTGCGATGTCTCCTCCATGTGCTGGGACGTCGATGGCGAGACCAACATGGGTACTTGCATCGCATTCTGCACCGGTTCCGAGAACGCTCCGGTCTGCGACGACCCCTCCACGAGCTGCTCGGTCGCCAACGACGGTGTCCTGGTGCTCTGCCTTCCCACCTGCGACCCGCTCACGCAGAACTGCGCCGAAGGCCAGGCTTGCTACCCGATCGACAACTCCTTCGTGTGCGCACCCGATGCTTCGGGTGAGGACCAAGGTGCGGACAACGATCCTTGCGAGTTCATCAACGCCTGCGACATGGGCAACATCTGCGTGAACCCAGCCATCGTTCAGGGCTGCCCCGCCGGCTCCGGCGGTTGCTGCCAGAACGTCTGCGACCTGTCCGCCGACCCGGCTGACCAAGGCTGCGACACGATGGAGACCTGCGAGCCCTGGTTCGAAGAAGGAATGGTCACTCCTGGATTCGAGGACGTCGGCGTCTGCGCGCTGCCTGCCTGATCACAGCGTCTGATTGAAGAAGGAAGGGGGGCCATTGGGCTCCCCTTCTTTTTTTGGTTTGCGCTCGGGGCAAACCCGGCTCGCGGGCTCGAGGTTGCCGCCGGCTAGGTGTTAGCTTTGAAAACTAATGTTAGTTTTGTCGTATTTTTAAGTTGTTAGTTTTGGAGGTCTTGCTATGAATAGGGTGTTGGCAAGGCGGCGGTGCCGCTCCCCACTCACAGGAGACCCATCTGATGAAAAAGAACTGGATTTTCGGAAGCTTGACCGCCCTCGTACTCTGCGCGACCGCGTGCGATCCCAAGGAAGGCGAAGAGCCGGGCGCTGATGGCGCGACCTCAGGTACGCCGGAAGATGATGATGCTCCCACGACCGGGCCCGAGACCCCGGAGGACGACGAAGATCCCGAGGGTGGCACCACCACCGGTGACGACGGCAGCACCGGGGAAGATGAAGCAGACACCGAGGAGGAGTGCTCCTTCCTCGACTGTGACACCGACAGTGACGACACCGGCCCCGCTCCAGAGTGTTCGCTGTGGGACCAAGACTGCGGCGAAGGCGACAAGTGCATGCCGTGGGCGAACGATGGCAGTAACGCCTGGAACTCGGCCCGCTGCACCCCGTTGGACGCGGCCCCCGGTGAGCCGGGCGACCCCTGCACGGTGGAGGGCAGCGGCGTGACCGGGATCGACTCCTGCAATACCGGCTCGATGTGCTGGAACGTGGACGAGGAGAACAACGGGACGTGTGCACCCCTGTGTACCGGCAGCCAAGCTGCACCGTTGTGTGACGACATCTCGACGACCTGCATCATCGCCAACGACGGCTTCCTGCCGCTGTGCCTTCCTGCCTGCGACCCGCTCTCGCAGAACTGCCAAGACGGCGAGGCCTGCTACCCCAGCGAGAACGGGTTCGTCTGCGCCCCCGATGCTTCAGGTCCCGACCTGGGCGGCTACGGTGATGCTTGCGAGTTCACCAACGCCTGTGACGCCAGCTTGCTGTGTGTCGGTGCCGGCGCGGTGCCTGGCTGTGACAGCGCGCGGTGCTGCACGAGCTACTGCGACATCTCCGAGCCCGAGCCCGGTGCAAACTGCGAAGGCGCCGCCGGCGGCCAGGAGTGCGTCTCGGCCTTCCCTGAGGGCATGGTCCTGCCCGGATACGAGGATGTCGGCTTCTGCGCCATCCCAGAGTGATCCCCTGACGCAATCCAAGTCCCAGTCCCAGACCTAGTTTTGCGAGTTGCGGCGGCATCCTTCGGGGTGCCGCCGTTCTTGCGTGTTGCACCCGCACCCGGGCTGCGAGCCGTTCGATGGGTGGTCTTTCGGGCCGTCGCTACCGAGCGCGGGCGACGGACATCTCGAACACGACGTCGGCGATTCGCTGGTGGGCCGGGGTCGTCATGCGCCACGTCAGCTTGCCGCCGTTGGCAGATTCGGCGACCGGCTCGAGGTAGAGGAAGCCTCGCATCTGGGACCCGGGGAGCAGCACACCCCACGGGAGGGCGAGTCGGGCGAGGTCGCCGAGCGGGGCGACGCGCTCCACGGACGCGGGGCCACCGCGGTCGTAGCCTCGCTCGAGGTCGAAGTCGTAGCGTCCGGTGCTGCGCTCCGCGTTCGTCGCAGGACGAAAGCTCGCGCCCGTATCCAGGACCGCGTAGCGGAAGCCTCGTCGGTCGCGGAACTCGAAGTCCCCCGGTGCGAGCAAGATCGGTTGGTCTCCGTCGTTGGCGACCAGGACGTGAAGCACTTCGAGTTCCTGCTCGAGTCCTTCGGGGGAGCCGGTCCACACGCCCGAGGTGATCACCATCGTCACGCCGCTCTCGACGTCGCGCCCGGTCTGCCGCGTTTCGCCGGTTGGGGCGACGAGCATGCCGGAGCGGCTGCTGCAGCCACCCAAGAGACACGCAGCCAGGGCAACGGATCGGGCGGGGCTCACCACCGGAGGATAGCCGCTATCCGAGGTCGTCGTGGGGAGCGTCGAGGCCGCCATCGGCCATGATCTCCCGGACCTCGGGCTGCTCCAGGTATCCAGAACGAAGATCGCTGTCGCGTAGCTCGTCGAGGCGGCCTTTCACGATCAAAGCAGCCTCGTGCAAAAGCGCCCGCGCGTCGTCGTGTTGACCGGCTTCTCGCAGGCGAACGCCAAGCAGGTGGATCGAGCGCACACCGTCCACGGGAGCGGCGCCGGCGCGAACGAGCTCCACAGCCTCCTCGAGGCCGGCTTGAGCGGCTGCGAGGTCGCCCGCCGTGAGATCGAGCTGCGCCAGCACGTGGAGCGCGCGACAGGTCGAGGTCCGCAGCCCTTGAGCTCGGGCGGTGGTCAGGACCTGCTCAGCGGTGACCCGAGCGGCCTTGAGGTCCTCATCGGAGGGCGTGCCAGCGCGCAGGGCCTGCGCCAAGCGAACGCGGGCACGAAGCTCGGTGCGGATGTCCCCCCGCGAGGCGGCGACGCGGGCCGCGTCGAGCAGAAGCGTGCGGGCCGTCTCCGGGTCTCCGCCGTCGGCAACAACCTCACCCAGGTGGACCGCCGCGTCGTTGAACTCGCCGGGGTGTCCCACCGCTTCATGGAGCTCGAGCGCCTTGCGAAAGAAACGCTCGGCCCGCCGTGCGAGCCCGATGCAGGCGTAGGTCATGCCGAGGTTGGAGAGCTTTCGACCGGTCGCGTAGCGGTCTCCCAGATCGCGGTCGATGGCGAGGGCCGCCTTGAAGTGGTCCACGGCCTCTTGGTAGTGCGTGCTTCGGCCCGCGACCTCGCCGAGCGCGTTGAGCAGGTTGGCTTCCAGGCGCTGGTTTCCGATCTCTCGGGCGATGCCCAACGCTTCGGTGTAGCACTGGCGAGCCTGGGCGAATCGTCCGATGGTGGCTTTGACCTGCCCGATGCTGCGTAGCAGCCGGCAGCGTTGGCGCTGGCCACGAGCATCGCTGGCGCAGTAGGGGAGGCTGGCTCGTGCGGTGTTCTCCGACGCTTCGAAGTCTCCGGTGGAGAAGAACAACTCGGAGCGAAGCTCACCGAGTACCGCCCAAAACGGATCGGGGGCGGGCAGGGTGGCGATTCGGGTCTCGATGCGCGGGATGAGGCGTTGGGCTTGGTGGACCCGCCCGACCTCGAGATAGAACCGAAGCAGCCGGATCGAGGCGACCGTCTGCCGGACCGGGTCTTCGAGCAAGTCAGCGGTCCGCAACAGGGCCCGGACATCGGCACCCTGGGCCCGTCTTCGCCCCCACGCCCGAAGGATCCGCTCGCGCCTCAGCAGGGCGTCCCAGCGGCGCGGGTCGTCGTCCTCCATCGCCCGAAGCGCCTGGGAGAGGTGGTAGTACGCTTCGACGTTGCCGGCGAGGTCGTAGGCTCGAAGCGCTGCCGCCAACGCGGGAGCGATCGCCTCGGAGGCCCGACCCGCTTGCACGAGGTGGTCGGCGATCGGGCCGTCGTCGCGTTCGGCGGCGTAGTCGGGGCGTTCGCGGATCAGGTGGGCAGCCCGCACGTGGAGGGCATGCGCGGCCGAGGTCTCGAGCATCCCCTTGCAGGCTTCGTGCAGACTCAGCGTCGCAAACCGAGCGTTCTCGCCAAGTGGAGAGGTCGGGGTGAGTCGTTCGAGCAGATTGCGCTCGATGAGGTGGTCGACACTTCGCCCGACGCTGCGTTCGATGAGGTCGGACAACTCGTGGCTGCGGAAGCGTCGACCCAAAACCGCAGCGCCGAGCAGGGCTTGGCGGTCTTCCTCGGGCAGACGTTCGATGCGTTCGACCAGGGCTGCCTCCACGCTGGGCGGCATCCGGATCGGCGCGCCGTGTTGCTTGACCACCAGGGCGGTGGCCTGCGCATTCCAGCCGATGACGCCGGCTTCGAGGAGCGAGGCGAGGCTCTCCTCGATGAACAAAGGGTTGCCGCCGGTTTGCGCGAGGAGTGCTTCGGCAAACGTCGTCGCAGAGGGCGAGTCTTCGAAGCGCGAGGACACCAGCTCCGTTCGGGCCTGGAGGTCGAGTTCGCCCAACTCGATGCGGGCGATGTTGGGCTCGGCAAGGATCTCATCGACGCGGGGGGTTCCGGGTCGTCCGGTCGTGACCCCCAGGATCGGATACGGATGACGGATCTGAACCCACTCGCGGAGCAGGGCGATGCTCTGTTCGTCGTGCAGGTTCAGGTTTTCGATGACGATGAGCACCGGGCGGCGCTGCGCCAACGCGGTGGTCAGCCGACGGACGAGTTTCCAGAGCCGGTCGCGGCGGGTGAAGGGGTCGAGGTCATCCTCGCCGCCATCGGCCGCGGTTCCCTTGAGCCCGAGCGCCGAGGCGAGCGCCGCACCGAGGACCGGAGCCTCGCTCACGCCGTGGCTTTGCAGCTTGCTCACGACGTCGCTCTCGTCGCTGCGATGGTCGGTGCCCAGAAACCGGGACAACAGGTCGAGGACAACGCCCAGCGGAACGTTGCGCCGGCCGTAGGTTCCGGACGCGCGCAGGATCCAGCACGCCGTACGCGGAAGAGAGGCGACGAACCGCTCGACCACCGCTCGTTTACCCACGCCGGCCTCGCCCAGCACGACGACCGCCCGGGACTCTCGGGCCCGGATCGACTCCGAGAACGTGTCGCGCAGAGCCTTGAGTTCGAGTTCGCGGCCGAACAGGAGCGCTCGTCCTCCCGGAGCTGCCGCGCGGGCGCGTGCGAGCGGTGCGTGGGGCCCTAGGACTGGGGCGACGTTGCCCAGTTCGCGATCCACCGCGGAGTGGGTTCCGGCGCTTGGATCCGGGTCGACGAAAGCCTCGGGACCGAAGCGCCACCCCTTGGAGAGGGCCTCGATCAAGGGCCCGGCGACGCGGACTGGGCCTTCCATGCCGCCCGCGGCGACCTTGTGCAGCAGGTCGGCGGTCTCGGGGCGCACCTTGACCTGCACGGTGTTGCTCTCACGGGTGACGGTTGCCCGGATGCGCGCCACCACCACGCCGACGCGCAGTCCAGGCGCCATGTGGGCGACGTCATCTTGCAAGGAGAGGGCGCAGCGCAGCCCGCCATCGGCGTCGTCGGGCGACTGAAGTACGGCGCCGAATGCCATCGTGATGCCCGCCTCGTCCTTGCGCAACAGGACCGCATCTCGCTTGAAGGCGACGTCGTCGACGAGTTGGAGAAATGGCTCCGCTTCCACCGGGCCGGCTTTGGGCATCAGCGGGTGGGCATCCAACGCCATGTGGACGACGATGACGCGGGCGGCCGCGCCGCGGACCGACGGGTAGGAGGTCTGCCCGCCGCGGGTGGCATCGCGGGGCAGGGCGCTTTCGTCGACCACCGGAGGTGGCGTGGGGGTGAAGTAGCGCAGGACGAACTGCGAGAGGGTGTCGTCGTCGACCACCGGATCTGCCGCATGCAGGAACTTGGCGAGGTCCGACTGCATCGCCCGCGCCGTGGGGTAGCGCTCCTGCGGATCGCGCTCGAGTGCGCGGTCGATGATGCTCAGCAACGCTTCTGGAACGTCGTCGGTCTGATCCCGCAGCGGGGGCAGGGGCTCGCTTCGGACCCGTTCGAGGGCCGCCAGACGGTCGCGGCTGCGAAACACGAGCTCGCCGGCGACAAGCTCGTAGAGCAGGACCCCCAGCGAGTAGACGTCGGAGCGCTGGTCCACGGCATGGCCCTGCGCCTGCTCGGGGGACATGTACGCGACCTTGCCTTTGATCGTCTCCTCGGTGCGGTCGCCAGGCCCCGAGACGGGGACGTCGCGAGACGCGTTCGCGGTGCGGGCGATGCCGAAGTCCAGGATTTTGACCTGGCCTTCGAACGACACCATCACGTTGTGCGGGCTGATGTCCCGGTGAACCAGCTCGAGCGGCTGGCCGTGGTCGTCGGTCTTGCGGTGCGCGTAGGCGAGGGCGGCGGCGACCTGATGGCCGATGTATGCGGCGACGACCCGGGGAAAACGCTCCTGCGCATCGCTGAGAGCGTGAAACAAGCGCATCGCATCGATGCCCTCGACCGGTTCCATCGCCAGGTAGAACGCGCCTTGGACCTGGCCGAAGTCGAAGACTTGGACGATGTTGGCGTGGTTGAGCGACAGGGCGATCTTGGCCTCGTCGACGAACATCCGCGTGAACTCGTCGTGGTCGGCGTAGACCTGCCGGATCTTCTTGATCACGACGCGCTTGGTCAGGCCCGCCGCGACCTGGACGGTGGCGGTGTAGACCTCCGCCATGCCGCCCTCGCCGATCAGCGCTGTGAGCACGTAGCGGCCGAACACTCTCGGCAAGTCGGGGGAGTCAGTCACAGCGCTTCGATCACGAGGTTGTCGAAATGGGCCTGCGTTTCCCACCCGCTGAACGCGAAGCGGTTTTGGCCTTCGCCACGCAGGGGCTGATCGTCTTCGTACACCAGAAGTTCGGCTCCGTTGACCTCCCAATGCAGCTCACCGCCCGTGCGGGTGAGCACGAAGTGGTAGCGCTTGTCGGGCTGGACCTTCAGATCGCTGGTCGTGACGCGCTGCCGGCCGTGTTCGTTCTTGCGGACCAGGGCCGATAGCGTGTTGTTCCAGCCGCCGAAGATCACGACGTAGCCGCTGGCAATGTAGTTGGGGCTCGTCGCGAAACTCACTCCGTCGCCGAACACCTCGACCTTGAGGTCGCCCTCCTCGGTGGTCGCCCAGGCGTCGAACTCGATGCGAACATCGTCGGGGAGATCCAGCTCGAGCCACAGCGGGTGGTTGCGGATGCCATCGACGATGAGCAGACCGTTCTCGATGCGGGCCCCTTCGCCCGTGGCGTGCCAGCGCTCGCCAAGCTCGGCCCGGTCGAACTCTTCGCGGAAGATGACCTCTCCTTGGGTGGCGCGGGTGCTGTACAGCCGCGGTTGTTCTTCGCAACTCACGGCCGTGACGCTCAGGAGCGCAACACTGAGGGGGGCGATGGCGGATTTCACCACGAGCGGTCCTGGGGGGCGGACTGCAGGAGCCCGCGGAGGCGGGGCGTCCATGCGTCGGGAAGGTCGTCGGGGACGAATCCGGCCGCATCGAACGAGTCATCGACGTGGTCGAAGGCCTCCGGGAGGCTGCCCAGTGCGAGCTCGAGAAGGACCGCGCCGGCGCTGAAACGGTCGGATTGAGCGGTGGCTTTGGGGGCATCCTTCGTCCGCAACTCGGGGGCGAGGTAGCGCAGCGTGCCGCCTCGGCCGGAACCCGACGCCTTGGCGTGTCCCACGGCCAGTCCAAAGTCGCCCAAGGCGATCGTGGAGCCTCGGCGTGCGGCGCGAACGAGGATGTTCGCGGGCTTCACGTCGCGGTGGACGGCACCCGCGGCCCGAACCGCTTCGAGGGCCGCCCGAAGCTGACCGCCGATGCGGGGGAGGTCCGAGGCGTCGACCAGGCCACGTCGCAGCGCGAGACGCAGGTTGCCGCCGCGGCACAACTCCAGGGCGATGAATCGCTTGGAAGGATGCGCATCGAGCAGGGCGACGACGAACGGGCTACGTACCTTGGCGAGGGTGGAGGCCTCGGCAAAGAAGCGGGCCTCCACCACGCGAGGGGGCGCCGCCGAGGTGCGGGCGCTGGCGTCGAGCAGTCGTTTGATCGCGACGTCGCGACCGACGTGGCGGTCGAAGGCTTGATACACGACGGCGTGCCGGCCTCGGCCCAGGGGGCGCTGCACTTCGTAGCGGTCGCCAGCGAGCCCTTCTTCGAGCTCGAGTTCGTCCAGACCCTCGAGCAGCGACAGGCCCCGGGTGCGGTGCTCGACCGCGACACCGCGACGCTCGAGGCTGCGGGTGGCCTCGGACCAACCTCGCAGGGCCCGCGGATCGTCCACATCGACAGACAAGACGGCTTCAAAGTGGCGCAGTGCGGTGGAAGCGTCGCCGGCTTCGAGCAGAGCGTCGCCGACGATACGGTTGGCCGCGACGAAGGTGCTTCCGGCTTGGTGCCGGTGCTGGTCGACATCGTCGAGGGCGAGGACGGCTCGGCACAGACGCACACCGAGCTCGACGTCGATCGCGTCCATCAGCTCGCGACCCAGGGCCAATGCGACATCCGGGTTGCCGTGACGCTGGAGCGCGACGGCCATGGTCACCAGGGCGCCGCGCAGGTAGCCCTCGTGGTTGAGCTGCGAAAGATCCGACCGCAGCGCGCTCATCGGCACGCCCCGCATGAGCGCGTCGGCGAACTGCCCCAGCAGGGGGTGTTCTTGGGGGGTCGTCGCACCGTCGGCGAACGCTGCGATGACCTCGGAGGCGGCGTTGTGGAGGGGGGACGGTGGGGTCTCGCTCCCGCCCATCTCGAGGGCCCACGACGCGGTCATCCCAGCACCTCGAGGCACAGCGGCGCGCCGACCAAACACAGCCGGTCGCCCAGCATGAACTCGATGTTGGCCCCCGCGCCCAGCGGACGGTCTGCGAGGGTGGCGCCCACGCCGGTCGCGAGATCGAACGTCACCAACCCGCGGTCGAACAGAATCCGGGCGGGGACCTTGATGTCCGGGGCGAGCCATAGGGGGCCGCCGTTGGGCAGAAAGAGCATCCATGGCTCCTGCGGGGCTGCGCGGACCAGCGCTCCATGGACCGCACCGGCGTTGCCCTCGACGGGAACGACTTCGAGCTCGCAGGACATGCCCAGCGCCAGAGTTCCTGTGCCCTCCAGCGCGGTGGCTTCGCCGGGGATCAGCGCTTCGCCGTCCCAGAACGTTCCGACCTTGGAGCCCAGGTCTGTCGCCGCGAGTCGGGTCCGACCTTCGAGCGGTTCGAGCGAGAGCCGGACGTGCTCCCGGGACAGCCGCGGCGCGGGGAGGGTGATGTCGGCGCTCGGCGAGCGGCCGATCTCGAGGTGGCGGCTCATCCGGATGGAGGTGAGTCGGTCGGTCCCCCACGCCAGGTCGACCCGATTGCGATCGAGCAGCCGCCGCTGCAGCCACTGGCGACGCTCGATCAAGGCTGGGGGGAGCCCTATCGCGGCCGCACGATGGGCCTCCGAGGCGAGGACGGGCAGCGCGGGCGCGTCGTGTTCTGCGAGCAACTCCTGAGCGAAGCGCCGCTGGCCCACCGCCACGGCCTCGTCAAACTCGCGGAGCAGCTCCCGCTCGCGTTTTCGCGTGTCGTCGAGCCGTTCGAGGACGGCCAAGACCAGCTCCAGACGCGCGATCTCGCCCCCCTTTTCGTAGGCGCGGGCGGCTCTTCGCAACAAGCCCAGCGTCTCGTAGCTCTCGCCGGCTCGGGCGAACTGTCCCGCCTCTTCGAGCGCGCGGGCGGCCTCGAGCTCGAGGGACCGGATCCGAGACGCGTCGGTCTCGGCGTGACGCTCGTCGAGCAGCATCTCCGCGAGGGCGAAGTGAAGCGTTCGACCTTGCGGTGTGTTGCCGGCGTTTCGCGCACACCCTTCGCGAAGGACGTCGAGTCGATCGGAGGGATCACGGAGCGTGCGGGCGTGCTCGATCCGCAAGAGCGCCGCTTGGGCATGCTCGCCGGCGTGCTCGAACACCCGCGCCGCTTCCTCGAGTTCCCCCGCCTCCTCGAGCGCCAGGGCAGCACGGACCTCGGGGCGCAACACAGACCTTCTGGACAGCCGCACGCGGCCGGTCGGGTCGAGCCGTGCGAGTGCGTTGTCCGGGTTTGTGAGCGGGTCGTTTCCTCGCGCCAGGGGCCGTTGCCTCCGAGGGCGATCTTAGCAGTCCCCGGCCGCGGCGACACGGCCCCCGAGGGGTGGATGGCGTGCGAGCTTCGTATCCGAACAGCCAGGGCGACCGCTCACCGGTCCGTTTCGGCCCCGGCGGCCTCGCCAAACCCCGCAGGATGGGCACGCAGATGCGTTCCGGCGGCTGCTGAGGGACGAAAAAACGTTCGCGATCCGCCGCGCCCGCTGTTCGCACACCCTGCTAGTATCCTGCGCCGTGGCATCCGCCTTGCTTGAGCCCGTTGCGGCGGGACAAACGCGATTCCGAATGCAAGGCCTGGCGCCCGACGCCCGCGGAATCGCGGTGGGCCGGGAACTCCTGCTCGTGTTCGGGTCGATCGACTGGCTGGTCTCCTTTCTCGGGGCCTACAGCGATGAGGCCAGCCTCGACGAACTCATCCCCACGATGACGCTCGAGCACGCGCGCCGCGAAGGGGGCGGGCACGCGATGCTGATGCGTTGCGGAGCTGGCGATGGGTATGCCGTCGACCGGATCTCGCGGCTGTGCATGGCCGCCCGAGGCGAACTCTACTCCGGGGCGGGTTCGGTGTTTCTTCGCTGGCGGGAGCGTGACGCTCCGTTCGGCTACGACGTGGTGGAGCCGATCGTGCCCTCGGGCGACGACGTGACGATCGTCGAGCCCACGCACATGTCGCGGTACCAAACACTCGACCGGATCGATCCCGTCGAGCTGATCCAGCGACTCCAGCTCCGGCCGATGCCGATGCCACTGGGCGGGGTGTCCCGAGATTCAGAACTGCTGGGCATGCGCGAGATGGCTCTGGTCCTGGTCTCCGCTGGGCTTGCGGAGCGCGTCCTTCGCTACCTGTGGCAGTCCGAGGTCCCGATGGCCGGGTACTACGTGCAGCTCGACAGCGACGTCCGGCCGAGCCTCTTGCTGCGACTCCGCCAACCGGCACCGCGGACGCTGGACGTCCTCGCGGGTATCCCGGGCATTGACCTCTTCGCGCCCGTCAGCTCGCGCGCGGCTGTCGAGATCGGCTACCGACATGCGATCTCGCTGTCCTCTGCGCAGAGCTGCTTCCCCGGGGAGGAGATGTTTCTGTTCCGCGGACGGGTGGGTCGCGTGGAGCGTCTCAGTGGCCCACCGCGCTTCGTCGATGGTCGACACCTCGTGGAATCCACCGGCGTCAACAAGCTGCGCGAGGTCGGACAGCTGCGCGATGCAGAGCTGGCCCCGCTGCGGGTCGAGCTTCAGGTCCGGGCGACGACGGCACCCAAGGAGCCCCGTGGCACCCTCATCGCCTGGTCCCAGGTCAGCCTGCTGCGGAATCTGGTCTACCTCATCCCGCCCAGCGCGTTGGCGGCATCGCGGGTGGTCCCGCTGGACGAGGGGGTCGTTGTGCTCACCGGGTCATCCCTGGGACCACGGACTGCGGCTTCGGCTGCCGGCATCGGGGCTGGGGTGATCGTCCCGCTGGGACAGCGCTTGGGAGAAGCCGCCCCCGGCGTGCTGCTGCCCGAGGGATATGAGTTGTGGCCCCGCGTCCGCCCGACGTTGCTTCGTCAGCTGTTGGGGCTGGGCCCCGAGGACCACGCGCTGTTCCTCGGTCCAGACCGGGCTCCAATCCGGGTCGGCCCGGACCAGCTGTTGCCGCTGGATGCGGCTTTGATCGGTCGGCTGACCCTCGAGGACGCCCAGGTTGTCGACCCTTCAGCACCTGCCCTGGCGGCGGGTTCGGTCCGCAACGAGAAGCTCGGTCGTTTTGCCCTTTGGGGATTCGGGGGCCAGGCCCCGGTCATGGGTCGCGACGACGAGCGGGGACCAGGACAGTAGGAGACGGCTGTGCCGGCGACGTTCGACCAGTTTCTCGGCGAGTTCGTTCTCCCGCTGCTCGGCGGAGGCGCGGTGCATGTGGGCCGTCCGCTGCGGACCCGAGAGCGCGACCAGTGGCTCGGTGACGTGACCCGGGCCGGGTCCGCGCTCGCCTATCTGCGGCTTCGCCGAGCCCAAGAACTCACGCCACACCCCGCGTTGCCCGAGCCTGACGATGAGGAACTCTCGTTGTGGATGGGGCTGCACAACACCTTCGCGTTCGATCATCCGGACCGACCGAGGGTCTGGAGCCGGGCCAGCGTGTGGCGGCGGGTCGAGGGGGCCACCCGAACCCTGCTCACGCTTCCGTTTCCACGCACGGTCGGGGCGGCCGTGGCCAGGCATGTGACGGTGGGGGCATTCCTCGAGTCGCAACGCACGGACACACTCCTCACCAACGCGAGCGGAGAACATCGGTTTGCGGGACAGGAACCACCGCGGCGGTTCTTTGGAGGCCCGTCTGTGGGGACGGCCCGGACCGAGACGCGCCCATGGTTGACGCTGCCGCATGCACCCGAGGCCGGTCGGCTCATCGACGACGCGCTTCGTGCTTCGCCACTGACGTGTCTGCTGGAACCACGCCGCGCTCCGTCGGGCTGGTCTCCGCTGCTCGCCACCGACGCCCTGCAAGAGCGCGGCTTGGCCCGGGCGATCGTCTACCACTGGGCCCTGTCTCTTATACACATCTCCGAGCCCACGAGACCTCTCTACATCTCG